>SL_3KL_010_SEDDRAFT_10001252_pt1 | contig 22817 bp, 22 predicted proteins | sample SodLakKL_010_SED_2_FD_10381 | JGI IMG/M metagenome (IMG submission 10381) | reverse complement strand
TCCTCGAAATGCCGGAACGTCTCGGCCAGTTCGGGGGTGGATTGGGGCGGAAGCGGTTCAAGATGGGCCATCAGGCGGTTCTCCTACATTCATGGACGATCCAGGGCACGTTACAGGATGCCACAGGATTCAGAGGTCCGTGGTCCGTGGTCCGTGGTCTGTGGTCTGTGGTCTGTGGTCTGTGGTTCGAGGTTCGAGGTCCGACTCCCACCGCGCAAACAATGCAATAATCCCCGGCTGGTTAACCGAAGCCGCATCCATGCCCCACGACCAACCGGTTGTCGCCGTGCGCGCCGACGACGGCCATCGCTTCGAGCTGATTCACCTGCCTGCCAAAGCGCCCCGCCAGGCGATGTTTTTCCTGCCCGGCATGGGCCTGAGTGCCCGTCACTACATCGGCTTCGGTCAGTCGCTGGCCGAGTGTGGTATCGAGGTTTTCATCCACGAGTGGCGCGGCATCGGCTCGTCGAACGTGCGCGCGGCACGCCACTGTAACTGGGGCTACCGCGAGCTGCTTTCGCTGGACCTGGCCGCAGCCCTGGAAGCAGTCCGTGAGCAATCCGGACATGACCGGCTCATGATCGGCGGCCATAGCCTGGGCTCGCAGTTCGCTTGCATGCTCGCGGCACTGCAGGCCGAACGCTGCAGTGCGCTGGCGTTGATCGCCGGCGGCTCGCCCTATTGGCGTGTGTTCGGCTTTCGAATGAAACTGGTCATGATCGCTGTGATGTTCGGTTTTCCCCTGATCGCCAACATCCGCGGCCACTACCCCGGCAAGTCACTGGGCTTTGCCGGCCGCGAGGCCCGCGGGGTGATATCGGACTGGACGCGCTCGGCGCGCACCGGCGAGTACCGTCCCCGGGGCATCAAGCGCGACGTGGAGGCCGGCATGCGCAAGCTGGCCGTTCCCGCCATCGGCATCAACATGGCCAGGGACTGGTTTGTACCCGATGCCTCGCTGCACTGGCTGACCGGCAAGCTTTCTGGCTGCGAGGTGGCGCACCGAATCATCAAAGCCGGCGATGAATTCCCGGCGGATCACTACGCATGGATGAAGCGGCCCGAACCGACCGTGGCCGTATTACGCGAGTGGATGGAAGAGCACTTGTCAATTCCTTTCGACGACGGTGTATCAACCGACATAATCTAATACGAATCCATATGCTGGCTGATGCGCTTCGCTGGCGCTCAGCACATCCTACGAACCCAATGCCCGATCAGGCGAGCGCGACAGGCAATCGTAGGATGTGCTGAGGTCGAAGGCCGAAGCGCATCAGGACGACGGTCAGACCAACCGCTACTCGTGGGGACGGATGCGCTTTGCTTGTGCTCAGCACATCCTACCAACTGAACCAGCCGACGAATTTTATCCCAGCACCGCCGCCACCAGCCGGGCGTAGGCTTTCTCGGTCCAGGACTTCGGTTGATCGAGCCCGAGCCGTTCGAGCGCTTCGGGGTGGTCGGCCGGACGACCGCGCAAAAGGGCTCCGAGCAACGCCGGCTTGCTCTCGGCCATGGACTTCAGCTTCTTGAGCGCGGGAATCAGTTTTTGCTCTATTTCGGTAAAGTCCGAACCGAAGGGATAGTCGGGGAACTCGTTTCCGAACGACCCGAATACCGCTTCGAGACGTTCGGGAGTATTGTTGCGAGCAGCATCCGGGATACGCCACTCATCGGCCAGCTTGCCAGCCTCCTTCGCACGCTCGACCAACGCTTCCTGGAAGCGGGTATCCATGATGCCGACCAGGGCCTGTATGCATTCCTCGTCGGTCTTGCCGCGCAAGTCGGCAATGCCGTACTCGGTGACCACCACATCGCGCAGGTGACGCGGGATGGTGGTGTGCGGGTATTCCCAGACGATATTGGACGTGGTGCCGTCGCTGCCTTCGCGGGTGGCGCGCAGCATCAGGGCCGAGCGCCCGTCTTCCATGGCATGGGCCATGGCGACGAAGTTGTACTGGCCGCCGACGCCTGAGACGACCTGGTGATCGGCCAGGCCGTCGGAGACGGCCGCGCCGGTGGCGGTGACCATCATGCAGGTATTGATGAAACGGGCATGGCGGCGCTGGGCAATTTCCAGGTCCTCGGATCCACCGTAGAGCTGGTTGATCCGACCGACCCCGTGCATGCGAAATCGCGGTCTCTCTCCTTCATCGAGGCCATTGAGAAACTCGTAGAAATCCCCTGTCCCCAGGAAAAAACCGCCATCCATGATGGTGCCTTGCCCGGCCTGCTCGACCGACTCTCCACGATTGATCCGCTGCTGGGTTTCGAGGTCGTCGAACACTTCCCGCTTGAGGATACCCGCCTGATANAGGTGCATGAAAGCGTCCATGAACATCTCGCTGGCACCGTAGATGCCCTGGTCGAACTCACCGTGCTCCTCGTGCTTCCAATGCGGCAGGTCAAGTTTGCCCAGCAGTTCACGATAGCGCTCGTTGTGCCGATGACGCAGGATCATGCTGTGCACCAGTGCATCGGACAGGGAACCAATGCCGATCTGCAGGGTACCGCCGTCGGCCATCAGGCGACTGGCGTGGAAACCGACGGCATGATCCTGCATTGAAACCGGCGTGCGCGGCAGCGCAAACAGCCGCTGCGCCGGATCCTGTTCGACGATCTCGTCGAAGAAGTCCGACTCGACTTCCGCATCGCCGTGCATGAACGGCAGGTCGGGATGGACCTGGCCGATCGTGATGAACGGGTGATCGGCACGCTCACGCAGCAGGCGAACCAGGTCCAGTGTCACATCCGGGTTGCACGACAGGCTGTAGCGCCCGTCAACCGGACCGGCAACGAGTTGCATGCAAACATTGATGCCACGATCGACCAGATCGCGCGCAACGTGGGTGTAGTTCGACGAGACATAGCGGCGCTGCATCATCGGGTGACCGAGGGCGGCGCCGGACTGGAAATAGAACTCGGTGACGGTCACGTTGCCGGGCACCGAATCGTTCATGAGGTCGACCATGTACGCCAGGCGCGGATAGTCGCTGCCGAACAGGCGCTCTACAATGGGCCCCATCAGCCNTTCCTCCAGCCAGTGCTTCGGCTGAGGAATGTCGAGCGACAGCGCGGTGACGAGCTCCAGGCGAATCGAGGCATCGCTGCAAGCACGTCGATAGAAAGCGTTGACCAGACGATTGGGCTTTCCCAGCCCCAGCGGCAGGCCGACGACCAGGTGTTTGCCAATCCGTTCGATGGCCTTGTCGACGACCGTCGCAAACGCGTCATCCGCTCGATTCGTCATGCAGTTGCCTCCAGCCTGGCCATTGCCCCTAAACTATCATCAAAATCCTCTGGCATTCATCGGCGATGACGAATACACAGCTGACCACCCCCTGCCTGCTGCTCGACACGGCGCGCATGACCAGAAACATCGTGCGAATGCGAACCCGGCTGCAGTCGCTGGGCGTTGCATTGCGGCCGCACGTCAAGACCTGCAAGAACATCGACATCGCCCGGCAGCTCACCGCCGGTCAACCCGGCGGCATCACCGTTTCGACCCTGGCCGAGGCCGATTACTTTTTCGAACACGGCATGACCGACATCCTCTATGCCGTGGGTATCGCGCCGGGCAAGCTGCCTGCCGTGGCCGATCGCTTGTCGCGCGGCATGGCACTGCGCATCATTCTCGATCATCCGCAAACAGCGAAGGCGATAGCGCGGGCCGCCGGAGAGCTCGGTGTCGGCTTCCGCGTACTCGTCGAGATCGACGCCGACGGCGAACGAGCCGGACTGCGCGCCGACGCACCCGAAATGGTCGAAATCGCCGCCATCCTGGAACGGGCCGGTTGTCGTGTCGACGGTGTGATGGTTCATGCCGGCGGTTCCTACCACTGCGTGGATATCGATGGCATGCGGCGCATGGCCGAACAGGAGCGGGCCAGCGCCGTTGCCGCGGCCAAACGATTGCGCCGGGCCGGTCATGAGGCGCCCGTCGTCAGCGTCGGCTCCACGCCCACTGCGACATTTGCCGAGGATCTCACCGGTGCCACCGAAGTCCGTGCCGGCGTGCACGTCTTCCAGGACCTGGTGCAGGCCGGGCTGGGCGTTTGTGAAATCGACGATATCGCCATTTCGGTACTGAGCGAGGTCATCGGCCATCGGACCGAAGACGGCAAACTGCTGGTCGATGCCGGCTGGATGGCACTGTCGCGTGACCGCGGCACCGCCGAGCAGGCCTTGGACCAGGGGTATGGCCTGGTCTGCAATGTATCCGGAAAGCCGTTCGAGGATGTCATCGTCACCGGCACCAACCAGGAACACGGCATCATCGGCAAGCGGGATGGCTCGTCGCTGAACCTCGACGAATTCCCCGTCGGCAGCCGTTTGCGCATCCTGCCCAACCATGCCTGTGCCACCGCCGCCCAGCACGACGGCTACTGGATCATCGACAGCCCGGACCAGGCCCAACGCTGGTTGCCGCGCTGCAGGGGCTGGTAACTCTGGCGCTGACAGTCAGTTGTCCACGCAATTTACGGATTAGCGAACGATGGAATACTACCCGCTGTTGAAAAACATCCACATCTTCATCGCGCTGCTCAGCGGCATGGGCTTTGCCCTGCGCGGCTACCTGCGCCTGATCATGAACCAGCCGCTTCGCCACCCGGTGATCCGGGTTGCCCCGCACATCCTCGACACCATTCTTCTGGCCACCGGCGTCGCCCTGTGGATCATGGTGGGCTGGCCGTTCTTCTCCTGGCTCGGCCTGAAGATCGGCCTGATCGTGGCCTACATCCTCATCGGCATCACGGCCTTCCGCAAAGGCCACAGCGGAACCGGGGTCATTCTCTATCTCCTGGCATTGATCGTCTTCGTGATCATCGCCGTCATCGCTGTACAGAAACCAATTTGAGTCAGAATTACCCCGGATATTGCATAAACTTCCGGATGCAGGAGCCCGGAGAGTAGTGTTTCCGGGGCGTGGCGCGGAGCTTTTTCAACCGGAGCATAGTTCACACTATGTGAGGATTGAAAAAGCGAGCACGCGCCCCGGAAACGCTGCTATACCGGCCAGCAAAGCGGTCCGGCACCGGAAGTTTATGCAATATTCGGGTTAAGTTGCCCCGGCACCGAAGTGCCGGGGCATGCCAACAGCGCCTGGATCGCCCGTTCGGGGTGGGAAGGGGATTGGCGATCCACGCGCCCCTCAGCAAACTCTTGCCGTCAGGGCTCGGCGACGAAATCCGCGCGGAGCACGCTTTCATCGCCTGTCGTGGCCGTCTTGATAAACGCCACCATGAACTCGTCGAGGCCCTGATCGCCGGCGCGATGAATCAGCACCTGCATGCCGCCGTCGTCAACGACGATCTCGGCGACTCCCCAGGCGGCTATCGAGTGACCGAATGCGCCGGCGGATTCACCCGAAGCACCGCTGCCCGAACCCTTGATCAGCAGGCCGACGCCGCAATCCGACTCGCCCGAGGCACCACTGCCCGAGCCCTTGATCATCAGGCTCGCTCCGTCGTCGCATGCCGAATCTCCCGATGCGCCGCTACCGGATCCCTTGATCAGCAACTGTGCTCGGTCGGAGCAATCCGACTCGCCCGAGGCGCCGCTTCCCGAGCCCTTGATCAGCAGGCCGGCCCCGTCATCGCAGTTGGATTCGCCGGAAGCACCGCTGCCAGAGCCCTTGATCAGGGGCCGATACTCGGCCACTTCATGATTGAACTCCATCGCGCTGTAAAGCTTGAATGCCTGGTATCCGTCAACCAGTTGCGAACGGGAGACCGAACCGACGACCACCTGATCACCGGCGTGCAGTGACAGGACATAGTTTCCGTTGTGCTCTGTCACCAGGAGATTGTTCCCCGCCAAAGCATGAATGGGCAGCAGCGTGCTCAGGACCGCCAGGGCCAGGACAAGCACACCACCGAGTGCCAGGCCGGTGCCGCTCTTTCCAACACCCATGCCAGTGCCGCTTTTGCCAATTCCTGTGCCAGATTTTCCAATTGTTGCCGTCATAGCTGTCCTCCTCCGTGAGGCCGTCATTCGTGGCCCGAACGTTCGTTGTCCGGACCGCCTTGATTGTCTTCCCAGTAATACCAACCGATCCCGACCGAGCACTCGGTGCTGTCGAGATCCAGGCTTTCCTGATCCTTGACGAAGTTCTCCACCTCGTGGATATTGCGCTCGAGGATTTCGCGAATTTCGGCGCGTACCGTCTCGATCCGGTCGGCCGGGATGCAGGTCGACCAACGATCCTGCTGCAACCAGCGCGGTACGCCCTCGTTGAATCGATTGGTGTTGTGCATGATCGCCTTGCCGAGCCGGTTGATGGCGAAACTGCCGGCTTCTATGGCGGTGCGCTCGGAGGGCTCGACCGGCATGTAGAACGGGTCGACCATTCGAACCCGGGTGCCGTCCTCGCTGAGGCGAATATTGCCGCTCTCGAGCAGCCGGTCGAGCGCAGTCTGAGGCGTCACCGCACGTCCGGCCGCCCGGCTGACCAGGCGCTGAAACGTGCCGTGCGGCCCATGGATAAGCAGCTCGGCCGGTTCCCCGGTATCGGCCTCGAGAAAAGCCTCATCGATGGTCCACATCTCCAGGATGGCCGCCTCGGAACACACGTCGGCCAATGCCAGTTCCCGTTCGCGCGACTCACAAGCCTTGATCGCACGACCATCCAGGCCACAAAGCAACGACAAGGCAGAGGTCGTCACCCGCTTGCCGGGATTCTCTTCCTCGAGATAACTGCGCGCCTCGTGCACATAGATCTCGCGGACCAGTTCGAGCAGTGCACTGCAGGAAACCCGGCCGACGGCAAATCTCACCAGCGGGCGGATCATCCGCACCATGGCACCGATCAGCCACCCTACCTGGGCCCTGTCGTCAGTACGGGCTACAGCCTGTCCCATCGTCAGATCTCCATGATTTCCGGCTTGTGAAAGTAGTAGCCCTGGGCATAGGCCACTCCCATCTCCGTGAGAATCTGCAGCTCCCCACGGCACTCGACCCCTTCGGCCACGACGCAACTGTCCAGTCCGCAGGCCAGCGTGGTCACGCAATCGACGATCGCTTGTTGACTGGACCGCTGATTGACCCCGCCGATCAGGGTGCTGTCGATCTTGAGCACGTCGACGATGCCGGCGGCACACAAATCGAAACAGTTGAGACGGCTGCCAAAGTCATCGAGCGCGATCAACACGCCCCGCCTGCGCAGGAGCTGGGCGTTGTCGACCAACGTCCTGCGATCGCTACATTCCCCGAACTCGATCAGCTCCAGACACAGCGAATGCCCCTGCCCGGCCAATGAATACTGGTGACGCGACACCGACTCCACGAAGTGAGCAGCGGTCAGCGACGCGGGATGCACGTTGACGCTGATGCGGGTTGGCGCTGGAAGATCGGCCAGCCAGCGGGCCGCTCGATCCATGACCTCGATATCGGTAGCAGCGGGTGATCGATGCCGGTACAGGCAATCGACGAACGCAGCGGGAGATCCGTTGAAGCAACTGGAATCGGGACGGATCAGCAACTCGTACCAGGCCCGGTCGACGCCATAAGACCGTTCCATCGGCTGCAATCCACGGATCTGCTGAACAGCAAACGCGCAGTGATCCACCGTGGCGGTCAATGACATGTGACGGGCGATCTGACTGACCATCTATTGCTCGATTATTTGTTTTTGCCAATTCTGGCAAACGACAATATCGGCATTTGCCGCCTCTGTCAAGTCGATTCTTGCTACATTGCCCGGCACACCAACCCGCTCGGTCGCCACGTCGGACGGGGTTCCTCAATCCGGTTGTGCATGCGCGATCGCTTCCGCTAACCTTCCGGTGCACCATGGAGAAGTCGATGTCATTCGCACGAGCTGCCTGTGCCGCCATTGCCGGAATGCTGATCGTGGCTGCCTGCGAACATCCGGGCGGCAGCGGGCACGACCCGGTCGTCTATCGCCACGCCATTGACGGCATACCGGCCAGTCTCGACCCGGCCCATGCAGCCAACGTCTATTCCTCCACCCTGGTGGTGAACCTGTACGACACCCTGTTTCGCTATCGCTACCTCTCCCGCCCCTACGAACTGGCGCCCAACCTCGCATCAGGCATGCCCGAGGTATCCGAAGACGGGCTCACCTGGACCATTCGCCTGCGGGAAAACGTACGATTCGCCGATGACCCGGCTTTTCCCGACAAGCGGGGGCGCGAGGTCACGGCAAGTGATGTGGTGTACTCGCTCGGTCGTCATTTCGACCCAGGTACACGCTCGCAGGGCGCCTGGCTGTGGCGAGACAGGATTGCCGGACTCGAGGACTGGATCGATGCCGGTGCCGATCCCGACCGCCGCATCCCCGGCCTCTACGCCGACGACGACTCGACGGTGGTGTTCGAGCTGACCGAACCCTATCCGCAATTGGCGCACACCCTGGCAATGGCCCTGTCGGCCGTGGTGCCGCGCGAGGCGGTCGAGCATTACGGTCGGGAGTTCGGGGTGCGTCCGGTGGGATCCGGGCCGTTTGTTCTCGAACACTTCGACGAGACCCGGGCCGTGCTGGAACGCAATCCGCATTTCGATCGTGGCGAACTCGACCTGGCCGCCGAGGGCCATGATCGGCAACGCCACGCAGAACTCGGGCTCGATGTCCTCGATGGCGAGACTTATCCCTTCCTCGACCGGCTGGAAATCCACTTCATTACCGAGCCAACCGCTCGCTGGACCAGTTTCGTTGCCGGCGAGGTGGACAACGTCATGGTCCCGCCCGAACAGGCCGACCGCGTACTCGCCTCGCGTGACCCGATTCGCTTCACCCCGGAATTCGAACGGCGCTATCACACTCAGGCCGAACCGGAGGCCGGTTTCGTGCTCTACGGCTTCAACATGGCCAACGAACGCATCGGCCATCATCCCGATGAGCACATCGACCGCGCCAACCGCGCCTTGCGCTGTGCCATACGCGATGCCTTCGACTGGCAGGAACGCAACGACACCTTCTACCAGGGCCTGGGCCAGATCTTTCCCGGCGTCATACCGCCGTTCCTCGATGCCTTCGATCCGTCTCTGGACACCCGATCCACCGACCATGACCCGCAACAGGCGCGCGCCCGCCTGCAAGCCCACGGATGGACGCCCGAGACCCTGCCACAACTGACCTATGGCCTTGAGGCCAGCGTCCACCAACGCCAGATGTTCGAGCAGTTCCGCGCCCGCATGGAGGCCGTGGGAATTCCACAGAACCGGTTGCGTTCCAGGGCCTTTGCCAGTTTCGGCGATTTTTCCCGTGCGATCGGCAATCGCGAGCTCGACCTCTTTTTCATGGGTTGGACCATGGCCTGGCCGGATGCCCAGTACGCCCTGCAACTGTTCTACGGTCCCAATGCCGCGCCCGGCGCCAACAGCTTCAATTACAGCAACCCCGAGTTCGACCGCCTGTTCGAGCGAGCCGCGCGACTCGATGAAGGCGAGGAACGCACCGCACTCTACCGACGGCTCAATGAAATGATCATCGACGACTGCGTGCATATCGGCAGCCTGTCGCGCACCAGACTGCATCTGTGGCATCGGCACGCACGCATGCTGCCCGACCGCGAGATGCTCGGCGGGTACTTCCTGCGCTTTGTCGACATCGGGGCAACCCCTTGACGCCGGGAATCGAACTACTGCGATTCATCACCCGCAAGCTGGCTGCTTCGCTGCCATTGATCTTCGGCGTCACCCTGATCAGCTTCACGCTCACCGTGCACCTCGGTCCCGATCCGGCCTACGCAATGCTGGGCAAGAACCCCACGGCGGCGGACCTGGCCGCCATGCAGCGCGAGCTCGGCCAGGATCAACCGTTCTGGCAGCGATACGCCAGCTACCTGCGCCGCCTGGCAACGCTGGACCTGGGTCACACCGAATCCAGCGGTGAAAAGGTGCGCGACCTGCTCGCCCGAACCCTGCCGGTTTCGTTCCTGCTGCTTGCTCCGGGCTTTGTGCTCGGAACCGTACTGGCCCTGTTGCTGGCCATGTTTGCTGCCTGGCACCGGAGCGGCCGGCTCGACCGGTTGATCACCGGCATGTCGGTCATCGGCATGAGTCTGTCGTTCGTGATCATCATCATCGCCCTGCAGGCGATATTCGGTGTCTGGCTGGGCTGGTTCCCGGTGCGCGGCTGGGAAGTGCACGGGCCGGCCAGTTACCTCAACCACGTCACCATTCCGACGCTGGCATTCGTGCTGGCCAGCATTGGCTACAACACCCGCTTCTTTCGCGCCATGCTGGTCAACGCGATGACAGCGGACCATGTGCGTACGGCTCGAGCCTATGGCGCCAGTCCGATACACATCATGTGCCGGCACGTGCTGCGCGGCTGCCTGCTGCCGATCATCACCCGGATCGTCTACTCCGTACCCGCCCTGGCCATATCCGGCAGCCTGCTGATGGAAAGCCATTTCTCGATCCCGGGTATTGGTCGGGTCACCTACCAGGCGATTCTTTCAGGCGACCAGCCCGTCCTCATGGCAGTGGTCGGGTTGAGCGCCGTCGTGTTTGCCGTCGCGGTCACCGTCGCTGATCTGCTGTGTCGCCTGGCCGACCCGCGAATCCGGCTGGCATGACCAGGGGGCACGCCAAACAGATGCCCCATCGTCCTTGGCGGATGCTGCGAATCGACCATATCGCCATGATCGTGGTCATTGCCTACCTTGCTGGGGCACTCGGTGTCTGGCTCGGGCTCTGGGCCATCAACTGGGCAGAGATCACCGGCGCCATGTGGGCTGCCCCATCTGCCGAGCACTGGCTGGGCACCAACCGCCTCGGGCAGGATATTTTCTCCCGTGCGGTGGCGGCCACGGCGACCGCATTCGAAATCGGTGTGCTGGTCGCGGTGGCCAGCATCTTGATCGGCGGCCTGGCGGGTGCAGTCGCCGGTCACTTCAGTGGCAGCCCCCTCGACGAACTGATTCTCTGGTTGAAGGGAACCATTGACGCCATTCCCTTCTACCTCCTGGTCATTGCCATCGCTTTCGCACTCAAGGGGCACACCATGGCCATGCACCTGGCCATGATCGTCGCCTTCTGGACCACGACCGCCCGTGTGGTTCGAGCGGAAACCATCCGCATCGGACAAGCGGGTTTCATCGAAGCGGCACATGCCGGTGGCAGCACGCCGACACGCATCATTTTTCGACACCTCCTGCCCAATCTGGTCCACGTTCTCCTCATACAGGCCACGCTGGTCTTCGTTGCCGCCATCAAGGCCGAAGTCGTGCTCAGTTTTCTGGGCATCGGGGTGCAGGATTCGATCAGTTGGGGACTGATGCTTGCCGAAGCCGGCCAGGACATCATGGCTGGCCAGTACATGAACTTCCTGGCCGCCTCGCTCTTCCTGTTCGGACTGGTCCTGGCCGTCAGCCTGCTGGCCGATCGCCTGCAAGACCGCCTCGATCCGCGTACCCGTCATCTGCGCAGTGTCGGTATCGAATAGCAGCAACGACTACAGCGATGCCGCTCGAAGCGGTATGATGACATTTTGCATCGTTCTGCCCCGGAGCCGCCCTTGTCGCAATCGACCCGTTGGTACTCGCCGGTTGTGCTCGTCCTGGTGAGCCTGACAGTTGCGTGTGCCGCAAGCCTGCCCCGCATCACCAGCGACATGCTGCGAGTCGACATCGACACGCTGGAGCATCGCAATGGTTCGATCACCATGAACCTGGCCATGCGCAACCTCAATGATCGGTCACTCAAGTACCAGACGCTCGATCTGGAATTGAAGCTGGATGGAGAAGCGTTTGTCAGCGTTCGACACCACGAACCCTTCAGCTTGCCAACCCGTTCGCGCGAACTGGTATTCATTGAAGGCCGTGCCGAAGCTGTCGGGCTGGAGCGCCTGGAGGCGCTCGGTGCCGGCGAGAAGCGGCAATTGCGATGGACGATGCGGCTGACGATAACAGACGATCTCGGCCGTGAACGCCAGGTCGACTATGACGGCTGGTTGCACGTCGTGCCCGGCCAGCCCAACCGTTTTCGCTAAAGTGGCACCATGAAATCCCGCTTCGTCATTCTGTCCTGGCATTCCATCCGGGTGCTCGACAACCACTATGCCGACAACGACCTGATCGCCTTCGGCGAGGATCTGGCCACTCTGGACTTGAGGGGCTGGACTGTTCTGCCACTGGCCAGTGCCCTGGCCGGAATGAGACGGGGCAACCTGCCTGACAAGGTCGCGGTGCTGACCGCTGACGACGGCTCGATCATGGACTTCGAGCCCTTCGAACACCCCACCTGTGGCTTGCAGAAAAGCCTGGCCCGGCGTCTGCGTGAGTTTCGCGATTCATTGCCCGCGGACAGTCGCCATCAACCGCACGTCAGCGCCTTCGCCATCGCCTCTCCCGAAGCACGGGACGAACTCGACCGAACCGACTACATGAACCTGAATGTCTGGCGCGACGACTGGTGGGCGGCGGCCAATGCCAGCGGCCTGATCAGCATCGAGAGTCATAGCTGGGATCACAACCACGGTTCGCTCGAACGCACCGTGCAACGCGACAACCGGCGCGGCGACTTCCGCCATATCGAGACCGAAGCCGAGTGCCGGGCCGAGGTGGACCAGGCCAGCGATTACATCGAGAAACGCTCCGGCCGCCGCCCCCGTTTCTTCGCCTATCCCTACGGCCAGGCCAGCGAATACATCCGTGGCGAATACCTGCCAAGACACGGCCCGGCGCTGGGGCTGGAAGCCGCCCTGGCCTGCGACCCCGAACCGGTCACGGCCCTAAGCGACCGTTGGCACCTGCCCCGCTACATGTTCGCCCGCGACTGGAAGGAGCCGGGTGATCTTGCCAGGCTGCTGGCCGACGCCCAGGCACACGCTTGACAGAGATCAAACAGCCGACACGGTTGACAGCAGACAATCTCGCGGTCAAATTCAGACTCGATCCATCTTTAATCACTTCGGGAGCTCCGATGACCAAGCAGGACAAGCAGGAAATCTTCGAGGTCTACACACGCCGCAAAGTCAAGGCCACCAACATCTGGCTGCACGGCATGGGCGTCAATGCCGAAGACCTCAATCCCATCCTGGTCAACCTGCGACAGTCTCGCGAGATCGGCCTGCACTACATCGCCCCGAATGCACCGCTCAGACGCATCACGGTCCACGAGGGCATGCCGACGCGGGCCTGGTTCGATGTTCGCGGCGAGCCCGGCGAGGCACCACTGGACAGGGAAGGCATGGACGAAAGCACGCGAGTGGTGCACGATCTTCTGGACCGGGCTCGCGAAATGGGGCGCGATTCGCGACACATCGTCCTGGCCGGGTTTTCCCAGGGCGGAACGCTGGCGCTGCACGCCGGGCTGCGTTACCCGCACCCCCTCGCCGGCATCATCGTCATGTCGGGGGAGTTGCTGTTCGCCGACAGCCTGCAGGAAGAAGGCGAGAACGCCGGCCGCGACACCCCGGTCCTGATGCTGCATGGTGAAAACGACCGCGTGGTGCCGATTGCCGACGCCCGTGCCAGCCGTGACGCCCTGCGGGCGTCCGGTTACACCGTGGAGTGGAACGAGTACCCCATCGAGCATACGGTGTCGCCAGAGGAAGTCGAACGCGTCGACGACTGGATTCACCACCAACTCACCACCCGCCTGGCCAACTAGCCGACAAATGGCTACCAGTCGATTTCCCGGCTGGGCATCAACCAGGAATCATCGGGCACGTGCCCGGCCTTGACCGCCCGCTCGTAGCCGTCGGAAAACAGCCCCAGCACGTCATTCAACGCTTCTTCCACGCTGCCGTAGCGCTGGATCTCGCTCATCGACGGGCCATTCGCTCCCGGTGGCTGCAAGTAGTGACTTTGCGCGACCTCGTACCAGTCCTCGTCCAGGCTGCCGAAGATCCGTACACGGACCATTTCCGACAACCCCTCGATCTCGAAACAGTACTCACCGACAAATCGACGCGGGTTGACCACCCCGGGGCGGCGAAACACCTGCTTCGGAACATCCTGCCGTTGTTCATTCATATGCCGTTCTCCTCGGATATCCGCGCAGCGCTCTGGGCAGCCTGCCAGCGAAAAAAGCCCACCAAGTTGAGCCAGATCAACTCAGGATTTGATATGGTTGTTCAGAATCATGTATCCAGTGTACATGCTCCCGGCAAGGGGCAAAGGCGAACAAAGCGGCAAATGACAACCAGCCCGCATCAAGGCAACGCGTTGCCTGCACCCCTTCAGGGAACTGCTACAGCTGAGGAGGACAGGTGATCCGCCCGCTGGCCGGTCTGTGCCTCTTTCTTGGCCTGCTCGGACAGGCCGTGGCCGACCCGCGAGATGGTGCGCTCGACGAGTTCTTCCCGGAAGCTGATCGCGCCGGCGAGGCCACCGGTGAACCGCCGGCCCGCCCGGTCTACCGCAATGACGATCAGATCGGCCTGATGTTCGAGACCATCGACGTCGCCCCCATACCCGCCTATTCCGGCAAGCCGGTCAACATGCTGGTCGGCCTGGACATGGACGGCGTTGTGACCGGCGTGCGTGTGCTCGAGCACGAAGAGCCGATCATGCTCGTCGGTATTCCCGAGCGCCGCCTGGTCGAATTTGTCGACCAGTACATCGGCAAGTCCATTCGTGATCGGGTCCGGGTGGGAATCTCGGCACGAATTCGCGAGGGCTACCGCTACGTCGACGCGGTCTCGGGCGCGACCGTGACCGTGGTCGTCATGGGCGAGGACATCATGAACGCCTCGCGCCTGATCGCCGTCGCCCACGGCCTGGTCGACCCCGACGCCATCCCCATCGCCGACCCGGCCACCGTCAAACCCGACGTCTTCGAGCCGATGAACTGGAGCGAATTGCGTGAAGCCGGCGCGGTCAGTCGACTCCACCTGACCCGCGGCGAGGTTGACGAGGCCTTCACGGGCACGGAGGCCGAACGGGTCGACACCGCACCGGAAGGTGCCGAAGACGATACATTCATCGACCTCTACGCTGCCTATCTCAATGCCCCCATCGCCGGCCGCAACCTGCTCGGCGACGATCACTATGAGCGCCTCATGGATCGCCTCGACGACGGCGAACATGCCATCTACCTGGCCGCAACCGGACGCTACTCCTTCAAGGGCACAGGCTTCGTGCGCGGCGGCATCTTCGACCGCATCCAGATCAATCAGGACGACAGCGCGGTCCAGTTCCGCGACGCCGACCTGGTGCGCGCGCCGTCTCGGATTGCCGCGGAAGGTGCACCGGATATCAGCGAACGTGACATCTTCATCATTCGTTCCGAATACAGTTTCGACCCCGGTCGCCCGTGGGAACTGGACCTGCTCGTCCGGCGCCAGATCGGTGCGCTGGATTCGGTATTCGTCAATTTCCCGCTGGATTACGAGCCACCCGAGGCCTGGTTCGACTATCCCGAACCGCCACAGGCCATGCCGGGACCGTCTGACAGGCCATTGTGGGTCACTGTCTGGGAAGACCGCACCTGGCAGATCGGCGTGCTCGGTGCCGGCCTGCTGACGCTCACCCTGATCCTGATGTTCCAGGACTGGCTGGCGAAACGGCCGAAGCTCATCAAACGGATCCGGATCGCTTTTCTCATCTACACCGTGGTCTTCATCGGCTGGTACACCCTGGCGCAGTTGTCGGTGGTCAACATTCTGACCTTTACCAACGCACTGCTGACCGATTTCCAGTGGTCCACCTTCCTGATGGACCCGATGATGTTCATCCTGTGGACCTTCGTTGCCGTCACCCTGCTGCTGTGGGGGCGCGGCGTTTACTGCGGCTGGCTGTGCCCGTTCGGCGCCATGCAGGAGCTGATCAACGACGTTGCACTCAAGTTCAAGGTCAGGCAGTACGAACTGCCCTGGGTGGTGCACGAGCGGCTGTGGTCGCTGAAATACCTGATCCTGCTCGCCCTGTTTGGCATCTCGCTGCATTCCCTGGGCACGGCCGAAGTCTATGCCGAGGTCGAGCCGTTCAAGACGGCAGTGACCATGCGCTTCCAGCGCGAATGGGGCTTCATTCTCTATGCGCTGATCCTGCTGGGCATCTCGGTGTTCAACCGCAAGTTCTTCTGCCGCTACATGTGCCCGCTGGGTGCCGGCCTGGCGATTCCGGCCCGGCTGCGGCTGTTCGACTGGCTCAAGCGACACAAGGAATGCGGCTCACCGTGCCAGATCTGCGCGGCCGAATGCGAAGTGCAGGCCATCCATCCGGACGGCCACATCAATCCCAACGAGTGCCATTACTGCCTGGACTGCCAGATCACCTATTTCAACGACCAGAAATGTCCGCCCATGATCATGCGCCGCAAGCGCAGGGAAAAGGCGGAAAGGCTGGCGTCAGGCAGTGATCGAGTGCCACTGAAAGTGGCCGATAGCTAAAAAGAGCGTAAAGTGCATGGAAGGCACACGACATGCCCACTAGCAAAACAACCCGATGAGGTGAAACGATGAACGACAAGACACGGGACAAGAGTCCCTCCACACAAGACAACGACATACAGGATTCCGGTCGCCGCCGCTTCCTTGGTGTCACCGCCACTGTTGGCGCGCTCGGTATGGCCGGTGCCGGCAGTGCCGGACTTCTGCTTGGCGGCAGCCAGAAGGCCGAGGCCCGATCGTCAGGTAATGCCGGCAGTCCGCACGTACCTCCCGGCGAGCTGGATGAATACTACGGCTTCTGGTCCGGCGGCCACTCCGGCGAGGTGCGCGTGTTCGGCGTGCCGTCGATGCGCGAAATCATGCGCATCCCGGTATTCAACCACTGCTCGGCATCGGGCTGGGGTACGACCAACGAATCCAAGCGCATCATGGGCGATAGCTGGCGCTTCCCCAACGGCGATGCCCATCACCCGCATGTCAGCTATACCGACGGCAGCCATGACGGCAAGTACCTGTTCATCAACGACAAGGCCAACACCCGCGTGGCGCGCATCCGGCTCGACATCTTCAAGTGCGACAAGATGACGACCATTCCCAACGCCCAGGCCATTCACGGGCTGAGGCTGCAGAAGGTGCCCAAGACCAACTACGTCTTCTGCAACTCCGAGTACATCACGCCCAAGCCCAACGATGGCCGCCACCTCGACAACCCCGAGGAATACTGGACGGTGTGGAGTGCAATCGACGCCGAGACCATGGAAGTGGCCTGGCAAGTACTGGTCGACGGCAACCTCGACAACATGGACGCCGACTATACCGGCAAGTATGCCGCCTCCACCTGCTACAACTCGGAACGAGCGGTGCACCAGGCCGACATGATGGCGCCGGAACGTGACTGGGTCGTCATCTTCAACATCGAGCGCATCGAGGAAGCGGTGCGAAACGGTGACTACACCACCTACGGTGACAATGAAGTTCCGGTAGTCGACGGACGCAAGGGTTCGGCGGTCACTCGCTACGTGCCGATTCCAAAGAGCCCGCATGGACTCAACACCTCGACTGACGGCAAGTACTTCATCGCCGCCGGCAAGCTCTCGCCCACGGTGAGCATGATCCAGATCGACCGACTCGACGATCTGTTCGATGACAAATTCGACGATCCGCGTGAGGTCATCGCCGCCGAACCGGAACTGGGCCTGGGACCGTTGCACACGACCTTCGACGGCCGCGGCAACGCCTACACAACCGTTTACCTCGACAGCCAGATCGTCAAATGGGACATGGAAAAGGCGGTGCGCAACTGGCAGGGCGAGGATGTCGACTACATCATTCAGAAACTCGACGTCCACTACCAGCCCGGTCACAACCACGCCACCCTGGCCGAGTCCAAGGATGCTGACGGCAAATGGCTGTTCTCGCTCAACAAGCACTCCAAGGACCGCTTCCTGCCGGTCGGGCCGCTGCATGCCGAGAATGACCAGATGATCGATATCTCCGGCGACGAGATGAAGCTGGTGCACGACACGCCCACTTTCGCCGAACCGCATGATGCGGTCATCGTTCGTCGCGACCAGATCAACACCACCCAGATCTACAGTCGCGACGATCCCACCTTCGCCGAGACCATCGCCATGGCCGAAGCCGACGGCGTCAATGTCGAACGCGACAACACGGTCATCCGCGACGGCAACAAGGTGCGTGTCTACATGACCTCCGTTGCNCCGGCTTTCGGCATGGAGGAGTTCAAGGTCAAGCAGGGTGACGAGGTCACGATCGTAGTGACCAACCTNGATCGTGTCGAGGACCTCACCCATGGCTTCTGCATGACCGACCATGGCATCAGCTTCGAGCTCAGCCCGCAGCAGACCGCCTCGGCCACGTTCACTGCCGACAAGCCGGGTGTGTACTGGTACTACTGCAACTGGTTCTGCCATGCCCTGCACATGGAAATGGGCGGGCGTATGCTGGTCGAACCCGCGTAAACTCGAAAGGTCCTGGAACCTCAACCCCGCGGGGCGGCGGACTTCCGTCGCCCCGTTTCGATTCGACATTCGCGACAAGATGATGAAAGGATTTCTTACGGCACTGCTGTCACTGCTCTGTCCGGGACTGTATGCCGCCGCCATCTCCGTGGCACCCGGCGAACTCGAAGAGGCACTGGCCGACGCGCCCGACGGTGCCGTTATGGCGATCCAGCCTGGCGTTCATACGGGAAACTTCCGGATTGAAAAGCCGGTCACACTGATCGGCGAGGAAGGCGCCATCGTCGATGGCGGCGGGCAGGGTCACATCCTGTGGATCGACGCACCCGACGTGACCATCCGCAATCTTCACCTGAGAAACAGCGGCGTCAACCTGACCGATACGGACGCCGCCATCTATACCACCCGCGACGCCACCGGCGTCCGGCTGATCGACAACCGCATCGAGGCACGTGGTTTCGGTATCTGGCTGCACGGCAGTCACGAGGCGTTGGTCGAGGGCAACCACATCAGTGGCGACATCACGCTGCGCCATCAGGATCGCGGCAACGGCATCCACCTGTTCAACACCCGCCACAGCCTGGTGAAAAACAATGTCGTGTGGGAAACGCGCGACGGGATCTATATCGACTTCTCGCACAACAATCGCCTGGAAGGCAACCATCTGCACAGCCAGCGCTACGGCGTGCATTACATGAATTCCAACGACAACGAGGTCGTCGGCAACCGCTCGTGGAACAATCGTGCCGGGTTCGCCCTGATGCAGTCGCGCCGGCTCGACATCATCGGCAACCACTCCGAGGGTGACGAAGGCTACGGCTTCCTGATCAACGACATGCAGGACTCGACCATTACCGACAATACTGCCATCGCCATCACCGCCAGCACCAATCCTCGTACCGGTACCCCGATCCGGGGATCCGAAGGCAAGGCGATGTTCATCTACAACTCGCAGTTCAACACCTTCCGGCGCAACCACCTCGAACGCACCGACATCGGCATTCACCTCACGGCCGGCTCGGAAAACAACGAGATCCACGAGAACGCGCTGATCAACAACCGCAGCCAGGTCATGTACGTGGCCACCCGCAAACAGGAGTGGTCAATCGACGGTCGAGGCAATTACTGGAGCGACTACATGGGCTGGGATCTGGCCGGCGACGGCATCGGCGACGTGCCACATGAGCCCAACGATGCGGTCGATCGGCTGTTCTGGACCTATCCCATGGCACGTATCCTGATGAACAGCCCGGCCGTGCAGTTGCTGCGCTGGGTGCAACGCGAATTTCCCGTGCTCAGACCCCCCGGCGTCACCGACTCGGCCCCGCTGATGCGTCCCGCCCCGCAACAGGACTTTTCCACATGAACAGCGTCGTTCGCCTCCAACAGGTCTCGCGCCACTTTCGCAAGGTCCGTGCCGTGATCGACCTCGACCTGGAACTGGCCCCCGGCGAGGTGCTCGGCCTGCTTGGCCACAACGGGGCGGGCAAGTCGACCACCATGAAGATGATTCTCGGTGTACTCGCCGCCAGTTCGGGCCAGGTTGAAGTGCTCGGCGAGAACCCTCGCGGACGTGCCGCTGGCCAGTTGCGCCTCAAGCTCGGCTACCTGCCGGAGAACGTGAGCTTCTACGACAACCTCTCGGGCCAGGAGGTGCTGCGCTATTTCGCCCGCCTCAAGCGCATCCCGGTGGCCACCGCCGACCACCTGCTCGAGCGCGTCGGCCTGGGACATGCGGCAAGGCGGCGTGTGCGCACCTATTCCAAGGGCATGCGCCAACGGCTAGGCCTGGCCCAGGCATTGCTGGGCGAACCGAAACTGCTGCTGCTCGACGAACCCACCGTCGGCCTCGACCCGATTGCCACACGCGATGTCTACGACATGATCGACGAACTCAGGGAGAGCGGCACCAGCGTGATTCTCAGCTCGCACGTGCTGGCCGGAGTGGAGCGTCACCTCGATCGCGTTGCCATCCTGGCCCACGGACGCCTGCAGGCCAGTGGCACCATCGATGAATTGCGCCGACAGGCTGACCTGCCGCTTCGCATCCGGGCACGCACGGGCACGATCAATGGCACGCTCATCGAGCGCCTGGCCGGCCTTGGCCTGGAGGCCCGACCGGTGCGTGACGATCTCATCGAGTTAGAGGCACGAGCAGAACGCAAACTGGATATCATGCGTGCGCTGCTTGCCGGCGAGGACGTCACCGATTTCAGCATCGACTCACCCAGCCTGGAATCACTCTATACTCACTTCAATCGCCTTGCCCGTGTCGCGGAGGATCAGCATGCGTGAGATCGGAATCGTCGCCGCCAAGGAATTCCGGGACGGCCTGAGAAACCGCTGGGTGCTGGCCATCACGCTGGCCTTTGCCGTGCTCGCCATCGCCCTGGCCTGGTTCGGAGCCGCGGCGGCCGGTCAGGTCGGATTTACCCGAATCTCCACCACCATCGTCAGCCTGGCCAGCCTGGCGGTCTTCCTGATTCCTCTGATCGCGCTGATGATGGCCTACGACAGCATCGTCGGCGAGGACGAGAAGGGCACCTTGCTGCTGCTCATGACCTACCCGATCAGCCGCATCGGGCTGCTTGTCGGCAAATTCCTGGGCCATGCGGCCATGCTGGCGTTATCCACGGCGTTGGGCTTCGGCATTGCCGCTTCAGTGATCGGCCTGGTCGCAGATGAAGCGGCTTTCGCCGACCTCGTCGGCCCTTTCAGCCTGTTTATCGTCAGCGCCATCCTGCTTGGCTGGGCCTTCCTCGCCCTGGCCTACCTGATCAGCACCATCACCCGCGAGAAAGCCCGGGCGGCCGGCCTGGCGCTGCTGGCCTGGTTTCTGTTCGTGCTGATCTACGATCTGGCCTTGCTCGGATTGCTGGTCGGTACGGAGGGTCGGGTCGATCAGGGACTGTTCCGGATGCTGCTGCTGATCAATCCCACCGACGTCTTCCGGCTGATCAACCTGACCGGCTTCGAGGAAGCCGCGGCCGCTTCCGGCATGCTGTCGGTGGTTGCCGAACAGGACCTCTCGGTCGGACGATTGATGGGCATACTGGCCGCCTGGACTGCCATTCCGCTGGCCGCGGCAGCCGGGCTGTTTGCGGCACGTAGAAGCTGACGATCAAAGGACATGGAGCCAAGGCAATGACGACTCGAAGACAACTGCTGCAGTTCATGGCCCTGCTGCCGGCCGCGACCCTGATCGGCTGTGGCCAGCAGGCCGAAGTCGGCCACGACCACTGCCGATTGCTGACGCTGACCGACGAGCACGACTGCACCCTGTGCGGCATGACCATCGTGCGTTTCCCCGGCCCCAAGGGCCAGGCCTGCCTGCGCGACGGCAAGATGCTGCCGTTTTGCTCGACCGGCGACCTGATCTCGTGGGCCTGGCAACCCGAATCGGCCCCGGCCATTGCCGCGCTCTACATGCACGACCTGTCACTGACCGGATGGGACGACCCGTCCGACGAACACTGGGTACGCGCACAGGAGGCCTGGTTCGTGGTCGGTCACGACCAGCGCGGCGCCATGGGGCATGCCCCCGCCCCGTTCTCGGTCGAACGCGATGCAGTGCAGTTCGCCGAGCATCACGGCGGCCGCCTCCATACCTGGGACGAACTGGACTGGGAAATTCTTCGCAGTCCGGGAATCTGAACACACACTCGAGGAGACATGACATGGGAATCGGAAACATCGGCATCTGGCAGCTACTCGTGGTACTGCTCATCGTGCTGCTGATCTTCGGCAGCGGCAAGATCAAGAATCTCGGCAAGGATCTCGGCGGCGCCTTCAAGGGCTTTCGCAGCGCCATGAACGAGATCGAGGAAACGGATCAGGAAATCCGGAAATCAGACGGCAAGGACTCCGGCGCATCCCACTGAGGCCCTGACCGACCGCCTCCGGCCTACCCGGGTGGCGGTGTCGATCCATGGCGTGCGATCAGCTCCGAAACCGGCATGGGCCGGTCGAAGTAATACCCCTGCAGCAGGTGGCATCCCATTCCGGCAAGCGTGGCTGCCTGCTCTTCGGTCTCCACGCCTTCGGCCACCACCTCCAGCCCCAGCGCCTGGGCCATCTTGACCAACGCCTCGATTAGCGCGTACTGCGCTTTATCGCTGAGCATCTCGGAGACGAAAGCTCCATCGATCTTGATTTGTGAAACGGGGAACTTTCTCAGGTAGGTCACCGAGGAGTATCCCGTGCCGAAATCGTCGATGGAAAGCCGCACGCCTCCATTGTGCAGATCACGCAGCAACTGGTGCTGACGCTCCCGGTCAGGCATTAGCAACGACTCGGTCAGCTCCACGGTCAGCCGCTCCGGGCTCAGTCCCTCTTGCTCGAGCGTTTCAAGCCAGCGCCGCACCATCTTGCGGTCATTGAATTCCCGTGGGGACCGATTGACCGACAGTGTGACGTCGAGACCGACGGAAAGCATTCGGCGACAATCCGCACATCCCTGCTGCAACACCTGCAGACCCAACTCACGTATTACACCGGTTCGCTCGGCAACCGGAATGAAATCGGCGGGG
>SL_3KL_010_SEDDRAFT_10001251_pt1 | contig 22830 bp, 14 predicted proteins | sample SodLakKL_010_SED_2_FD_10381 | JGI IMG/M metagenome (IMG submission 10381) | reverse complement strand
CTGGTAATGTCCTTCATTTTTTCGCCTTTTCCGATGCGAAAGCCGACGTTTCTGTTCCGACTGTGACGGCTGGTGCAGGTAACGATCAGGTCGCCGACGCCGGTCAGGCCGGCAAAGGTTTCCTGAGAGGCTCCGAGCTTGATACCCAGACGCCGCATTTCGGCCAGTCCGCGTGTTATAAGCGCTGCCTTGGCATTGTCACCAAGATCGGCACCGTCACCAATACCGGCGGCAATGGCCATGATATTTTTAACGGCTCCCGAGACCTCCACACCGATAATGTCACGATTGACATAGACCCGGAAGCGTGGCGTCATGAACAAATGCTGGATGAAAAGTGATGTCTGTTTTGAATTGGAGGACGAGACAACAGTTGTAGGCATGTGCCGGCTTACTTCCTCGGCATGACTGGGACCGGACAATACGCCGATGTGATCGTCGCTGATCACACCATCCAGCACCTGGGAAAGAACCTGACTCATGGTCATAAACGTATCCATCTCAATGCCTTTGGCTACGGTAACAACCCGTTCGGTACCTTTGAGAAGCGGACGTGCTTTTTCAGCAATTTCACGGATGGTATGCGAAGGTGTCGCAAATACAACGACCTCGGCATCTTTCAGTGCATCTACCAGATCGGACCAAGCCGAGATATTACGGGGCAAATCCACATCCGTCAGATATACACAGTTGTTATGCTTTTTGTTGATACTTTCTACAATTTCAGGTTCCCTGGCCCAAAGCCTGACATCATGCTTTTTTTCTGCGAGCAGCATGGAGAGTGCGGTACCCCAGCTTCCAGCGCCTATAATACAGATTTTCACGAGGTTTGCTCCTCCTGATTTAGCCGGCCTTTAGCAGGTTTGAATGACCGGATTCGGTTTTCGTTTCCCTGGATCAGTCGTCGGATGTTTGAGTGATGTTTGATAATGATGGTTGCAGCGACGACAGCACTTATGACAATCAGACTGCCATCAATCGGCGCGTCAAACCCATACTTTAGTAAGAATAGGAAAAACGGATAGGAAAATGTGGCAGTAATGGAAGCCAGTGACACGTACCGGCTAGAAAAAAGCACAATAACGAATATGGTTATGGCAAGGGTTATGGATATGGGCTCTATTCCGTAGAGCATGCCTGCGGCAGTGATCACTCCTTTTCCCCCTTTGAAATTGGCATACACGGGATACATGTGGCCACCAACGGCCGAAGCGCCGGCAATGAGTCTCATGAACACATCGGTCTCCCATTCAACGCCAAGAACCACTATTTCCGGCAAAACACCACCCGTATAATACCCGATCTGGCTGATATAAAAGGCGGCGGTGAATCCCTTTGCAAGGTCGATCAGACTTACTACGGTACCTGCCTTCCACCCCAGGATACGGAATGTATTGGTAGCCCCGGGATTTCCACTTCCATGTTCCCGAATATCCACACCCTTAAAGAGCTTGCCAATCCATACGGATGTGGGTATGGAGCCAAGGAGGTAGCTCAAAACGACTATGACAAGAAAAGAAATCATTCAGACTTCCTGTAATTGAAGTCCATGTATTTATGATGGATCAGTTTATTTTGAGAATACTTAAAATATGATTTTTTTGGGTTCATCCTAAACACCCGGCACCAAATGTTTATGTGCATGATACGATGAACGCACAAACGGACCGCTTTCCACATGCTCGATGCCTTTGCTTTCTCCAACCTCCTTGTAGGTTTCAAACATCTCGGGATGAACATATTCTTCAACAGGCAAGTGCATCTTGGTAGGCTGCATATATTGGCCGATGGTCATGATGTGCACACCTGCTTCCGTGATGTCATCCATCAATTCAAAGACTTCGGCAGGGGTTTCCCCGAGTCCGACCATGATCCCGGTTTTTGTTCGCAGATTCTGTTCCCTGGAGATACGGAGGAGTTCAAGAGAGCGGTCGTATTTGGCTTGCGGCCGTACACGGCGATAAAGCCGTGGAACGCTTTCCAGATTGTGGTTGAGGATATCCGGGCGCGCATCCAGGACAACCTGCAGAGCATCCCACAAACCCCGAAAATCAGGTATTAGCACCTCGACAGTTACCCCGGGAATCTCCTCCCGAAGCTGATGGATCGTCTGTGCGAAAATGGGTGCTCCTCCGTCCTTGCGCTCGTCACGGTTAACAGATGTAATGACCACATGCTTCAGGTCCATCAGTTTGGCGGCATCAACTACGCGATTAGGTTCGTCCCAGTCAAGCCCCTTTTGCGGCCGTCCGGTTTTTACAGCGCAAAATCCACAGGAACGGGTGCAGACATCACCCAGGATCATAAATGTAGCTGTACCGGCATTCCAGCACTCCGACATATTCGGACAGCGGGCCTCGGCACAAACCGTATTGAGTGAATGACCCGATATGATATCGGAGATTTCCTTGTACACCTTGCCACCCGGAATCTGTGAGCGTAGCCATTCGGGCCTGCGTTTGCGACTGTTGCCATTTTTTTTACTATCTGATACCATAGAGGCATTTTCACCGGGCCGACCAACGGATTTGGCCGGTAAACCGGTTTGGCTGGGAGAAGTGGCCTGTTGATTTTTCGGTTGACTGGAAACGGGTTTTGATATGATGTTGCGTTCTTTGATCATCAGAATACAGGTGCAAGTGTGATGGTGAATAAGGCTGTCCGGTTTTTTGGCGGTCGTTCACCTTGAAATAACTGAGTGTAAAATAACCACATCCGGTCGATTCTGAAACCTTTGAATGCTACCGGTGAGTCTCGTATGATCATCTGTGGCATTTTTCAATACGATTGCAGCAATGCATTGAGTCCGGACAAAGTAATACCAGGCCAAACGGGTTACTGTGTCATGTGTTTTCCTGAAGAATCTCCGATGTTGCAAGCGGTACTATGCTGCAGTGGAACTGTTTTTGAAACTCATTCAACAATGTGTCGGCGACAGCTGACCATTCCGGGGCAGACGCAAGGAGTTTTTCAAAGCTTGTTACTCCGCCTTCAGCAATACCGCATGGTATGATGCCGTGGTAGAAGTCCAGATCAGTTCGGATATTCAGGGCAAAACCGTGCATGCAGACATAACGGGAGCACTTGATACCCATTGCACACAGTTTGTTGTTATCGACCCAGACACCCGTGCGCCCGGGTATTCGGCCGGCTCTGATTCCGAAGGAAGCTGCCGTTTGTATGATAACCTCTTCCAGACGTTCAATGTAAGCAGCGATACCGAGACCGAACTCCTCAAGATCCAGTATGGGATAGCCAACCAATTGACCCGGACCATGATAGGTTATGTCACCACCCCTGTCGGTTTTAACCACTTCAATACCCCTTTGTTTCAATACATCATCCCCGAAGAGCAGGTTTTCCCATCTTCCACTTTTGCCGATGGTATATACATGAGGATGTTCCAGAAAAAAGAGATGACCAGCAGGGCGGGATTTCGTTAATTCAGAAGTTGCAGAACGGGATGGGTCTTCACGGGATTTTTGCCGCTTTTGTTTCTTCCGATGGATTAGCTTCTGCTGCAATGACTCCTGTAAACGCCAGGCATCATTGTATGAGATTTTTCCGAGGTCGGTATACGTAACGATTGGTTGCATGATTACCCATTGAAAACAGATGGATCTAAGATATGCTGCAAAACGGATGAATTCAAAAAAGGTTCCCGTCACCTTTTAAATGGAAGAGTCATCCATCCACTGTAACAAGGATTTACTGTATTATCGAAGCAAGTTTTGCGTTATTTTTGGGGTTGTCGGCAGATTCATCCGCTTGCCATCTGGTCCAATGTGCTATCCGGGATTTATAATGTTCATAAAGGAGGATGTACACAGGCGGGAAACGATCTCTGCCATGAAAGCATTATACATCCGGTTTCATAACAAATTTTAATCAAGCAGATGAATAAATGGATTCTCTTGTTGGTGATCACCATTTTCGGCCTGTTGCCGGCTGTAACGGTCGGGGCGGTATTTGAGGATGCAGCGGACGCCAGGCCGGGATCAACCGACGATGCGCTTGCTTCAGTTTTGTCAAGTCGAGTCCAGTCGGCCCAACCTGATTACAGCCATGTGTCCGAGATCGACATGGACAGTATTTTTTTTACGTTTAACCGCCCTGATACACCCGGCTGCGCCGTTGGTATCGTTTGCAATGGTGATCTTATCTTCAGCAAAGGTTATGGTACAGCCAACCTCGACTACGGCATTCCCATCCGGCCCGATTCGCGCTTCATGATCGCCTCCATCTCCAAACAGTTTGCTGCCGCTGCACTGATGATGATGGCCCAGGAAGGGGTGCTTGATCTTGACACAGATCTGCGCTTCTACATACCCGAACTGCCGGAGTTCGAAAAGCCGATCACAGCACGGCAGATCATCCACCATACATCCGGGCTCCGAGACATTTTCAATCTGCTTTCGCTTGCCGATGTCGGCCTCGACAACACCACCACCAGCGAGGATGCGCTGGCCATGCTGAGTCGTCAGCAGCGCCTCAATTTCGACCCGGGATCCGAGCATCTATACAGCAATAGCGGATATTTCCTCATGTCCGTGCTGGTGAAGAAGGTGACCGGTATGTCCCTGCGCGACTACACCCGCAAGCACTTTTTTGAACCGATTGGAATGACAGCCACTCACTGGCACGATGATACCGAAATGATTGTGCCGGACCGTGTCATCAGCTACCGTCCCACTTCCCGCGGACCCGGCCAGTTTTACCGGGGAAACATGAATCGGATCGGTGCGCGAGGCCTCATCACGACCATTGAAGATTTTGCAAAATGGGACGCCAATTTTATAGAAAATCGTTCGCATCTTGAAGATTTCACCCGAATAATGACACGACCCGGTTCCACAAATAACAGAAATTCCATAAGCTATGCCAGCGGACTGCGACTCGGCAGGTACAAATCACTGAGCACCGTTGGTCACGGGGGAAGTTATATGGGCTTCCGCACCCATTACATGCGCTTTCCCCAATACGAACTGGGAATCATCGTATTCTGCAATAAAAGCAATATTAATCCCGCTGTCTATGCGCACCAGGTCGCCGACCTTTATCTGCGCAACGTTTTCAGTAATCTTTTCAGGGGATATGCAGCGCATTATCAAAGCGAATCACTTGATGCATCCTTCTCCGTTGTTCTGGAGGATGGGGACCTGTATCTTGAACGCCCGGATGGAGAGAGGCAGCGTATGCTCTGGACGGATAACGATCGCTTCCGTTCGGGCCGTTGGGATATTCGCTTCCGGCGGAACAGTGGCGGAGTGATTGATCGTTTTACTATTGAAGCCCCGCGCACCGGAACGATCACATTTCATAAAACATAGTAACGACTCGCCCGCTCTCCACTTCTTCCCGTTTCAGAACTGCGAATGAGAGTGACCGGCATCACAGATGATCACAACCCATCTCAATACATTCAGGACATGTCAGACAAAACCAACATAATCGCTACCCGTTTCGGCATGCAAGCAACCATGTGGATTCTTACCTGTGTGGTAGTTTTCGCCTGTTTCACAAAATCAGGCGAGGCGGTGACGCGCCCCAACAGTCACTCTGACAATCAGCCTGCCGGCGAAGTTGCTGTTCAGGCCTTCGGCGAGGCTGATGTTCAGGCTGCAAGCCAGAATGTCGTCGAAGATTTTCCGGATGAAAAAACACTTTCTGAAATATATGATATCTTTTCGAAGTATGATCGTGAAGACGCACCCGGATGCGCAGTCGCAATCTACCGCAACGGCGAGACGGTTTACAGCGCAACATTCGGCATGGCCAATCTGGATTATGGAATACCTCTCTCCGATTCCGCAAGGTTTTACATGGCATCGGTCTCAAAGCAGGTTACCGCCGCCGCGGCGGGACTGCTCATTCTCCGGGGAGAGCTGGGGTATGCTGACCCGGTTTCAGAATATATAGACGACTGGCCCGATTGGGCCGCCGGAGTACGGGTCAGGCACCTTTTCAATCACACCTCCGGTCTGCCCGACATATACGACCTCATGGACATTGCCGGTATCTCCCTGAGCAACGTAATGGATATTGATGACTACATGAACCTGTTCATGAATGGTGAGTCACTCAAAAACAGGCCTGGATCTGCACACAGCTACACCAACAGTGGATACACCGCACTCGCCAAACTGGTGGAAGTTGTCTCCGGCAGCACTTTCTCGGAATTCGTGGAAAAAGAGCTGCTGGAACCGCTCGGTATGACCGCTACGCATTTCCACGATGACCGGACCCGCATCATCCCCAACAGAGTCATCAGCTACGCACCGCTGCAGAATGTCCGGCAGGATAATAGTGTAAATGGGCATTCAACCGGTGGAGATGATGCATCCAGTCCAGTCCCCGCATTTCGTCAGACCTATTTGAGTAATTTTCAGGGTGTTGGTCCCGGCGGACTCTATTCAAGCTTGAAAGATTGGAAGCACTGGGAGTCTTTCTGGTTTGGCAACAATGACTTGCCATCGGAGTACGATCAGCTCAAAACACTCATGACAACCAGGGAGGTTGTCCGTGACGATACGCTTGACTACGCTTTGGGACTGGATATTACAACCTGGCAAGGTATTCGAATGGTGGGACATTCCGGCAGTTTCATGGGCTTTAAAACCGATGTACGGCGTTTTCCGGACCACGAGCTATCGCAACTCATTCTCTGCAACCGCGAAGACGCCGACCCTGGCGAAAAGAATCAAAAACTGGCAAAAATTCTTCTTAAGGATGCTTTTGAAGCTTTTCTCATGCCCTACAGCGGCACATATCACAACGAGGAGTTGCTGGTTGATTACAAGCTGACGGTTGAAGATGGATCCCTGAAACTCACCCGAAGACTCTCACCAAAAGGGGTGATGAGCGAGGACGCTCATGATAAATGGCGCGCAGGCTCATGGGATTTCGTGTTTCTGCGTGATGCCGAAAACAGTATCACCGGTTTTGTCGTTTCCACTGGTCGCGCCAGGGAAGTCGAGTTCACAAAAAAAGAATAACAACGTAAACCATTATTACAGCATTATGGAAAAAACATCACGGAAGCAATATGAATTCAAGGCCGAAATGAAGCAGCTGCTTCATTTGATCGTTAATTCCTTGTATACCAATCCCGAAGTTTTTTTGCGCGAACTGATATCCAATTCGTCAGATGCGCTGAACAAAGTCCGGTTCAAACAGGTAACCGGAGAAGAAGTTCAGTCGCCCAGGTTGCCAACGCGCATCAAGATAGAAGTGGATGAAAAGGAGCAGACTTTTTCCATTGAGGACACCGGCATCGGCATGAATTTCGAAGATCTGACCGAGCGACTGGGCACCGTTGCCGGCTCCGGTACCATGGAGTTTATCAGGCAGCTCAAGAGTCAGAAAAACAAGCTGGATGGCAACCTGATCGGTCAGTTTGGGGTCGGTTTCTACTCGGCGTTTATGGTGGCCGAGCAGATCACAGTGGAAACACGTCATGCCGATCCGGAGGAAAAAGCATGGATCTGGATTTCTGATGGAAAGGGCACATACGAGATTGAAGAGAGCGGCCGAACCGAACGGGGAACACGCATCGCATTCCGTCTCAAAGATGAGCACAAGGAGTATGCGAAGGTGGAGCGCATCAAACAACTCATCCGAAAGTATTCCAATTTTGTAGATTACTCCATCCTGGTAAATGGCGAGGAGGTCAATTCACGCGGAGCCGTCTGGCACAAGAACAAGAACGAGGTCACCGAGGAGGAGCGTAATGAGTTCTACCAGTTTATCAGCAACGACTTTCAGGAGCCGATGGACCATCTCCACCTCTCCATGGAGGGCCGAATCAACTTCAAGGCGCTTCTTTTCGTACCAAAGAAGGCGAAGCCGGACTTCTTCCGGACAGAAAACCTGAAGTCGCTTCAGCTCTACTCCAACCGGGTGTTTGTCCGGGAGAATTGCGAGGAACTGCTGCCCGAATATCTGCGCTTCGTGGAGGGGGTTGTGGACAGCGAGGATTTGCCGCTCAACGTATCCCGCGAAGTAACCCAGTACTCCCCTGTGATGACCAAAATCCGTGAGGTGCTGGTGAACAAGATCTTCGGCATGATCGAGTACTGGGCGGAAAGCGAGCCGGATAAATTTCGCACTTTCTATGATGAGTTTGGACCGCTTTTCAAATCCGGGCTCAACTCCGACTTCGCAAACCGAGATCGCATTATCGAGTTATTGCGGTTTTACAGCACTCAGAGTGTGGAAGCCGGGGCCGGCAAGAGTGATGTTGAAACTGAAAAGAGTGGCGCCGGGGCCGGAAAGAGTGATTCCGGGACCGGCAACAAGACGGATGAGAAGACAGCCTTGCAGGATATGTTTTCACTCAAGTCATATGTTGAGCGGATGCCGGATTCTCAAAAAGAGATCTACTATCTCTCGGGAGACAGTCTGGAGGAGTTGAAACGGGACCCTCGGCTGGAGTATTTCCGCAAGAAAGAGATTGAGGTGCTGCTGCTTGCTGATCCGGTGGATGCGTTTGTCGTGCCGGGTATTGGGTCATACAAAGAAAAACCACTCAAAAGCATTGAGAAAGCGGATCTGGATCTTGAAGATGACCCGGATGATGAGAAACAAAAGGACAGGGTTTCGGGTGATGCACTCGAAAAGCTCATTGCGGTGTTCAAAGAAGAGGCCGGAGACCGGGTGGAGGATGTGGTTGCTTCGCGACGCCTGGTGGATTCCGCTGTCACCCTCACCGTCGGAAAAGAGGGCATGGACAGCCATCTGGAACGCATGATGAAAATGATGGATCAGGATACGGTTCCGTCAAAGCGGGTGCTTGAAATCAATCCCTCGCACCGGGTTATATGTAACATGAGCCGGCTGCAGGAGGCAGGAAACGACGAGATGGTTCGGCTGATGGCGCGCCAGCTCTACGACGGTGCCCGCCTGATCCAGGGCGAACTGGAATCACCAGGCGAATTCGTAAGCCGGATGACCCGTGTCATGGAACAGGTGTCCACGAAATAGAGGTCAGGCTTGATGCAGATTATGTTATGGTGTCCGGTGACGGAGTGATGCAAATGCGATGCCGGCCGTCGCAAGGTCAATGCAGATGCACCTGTTGGTCATACTCGATGTCGAAGGTGAGTCCTTCCAGGCATTTGTTGTATTTTTCCACCAACTCGGCCTGGTCCCGTCCGCCGATGAAGATGTTGGCCAATTCAAAGCTGTAGCTGTCCTGCCCCTGCATATCTGAGGTGTGTGTGCCCTCTTTGACCGGTATCTTCACCTCCAGACCCGGAATGAATTTTTTGAGGATGGCAATCTCGTTTTTCGTCGGCACTTTCTTGATGAGGCCGCCTTCAAAAGTACGAAGCATGAAATGCGCCGCCTTGTTGAACTCGCCATGGTAGTAGAGCGTCTTCGGCTTGCGCCCCAGGGCAAGGTTAAGCATCACGGAATGGTGCGAAACACCGTGCACTTTCTCGAATATATCGGTGTGGGCCTGCGAAATGCGCGGGTTGATCTCCAGCAGGTAGACTTCATCGGCGGTCTGGTTGTAGAAAAACTCCACATTGAACGCCGAATTATCCATTCCGACTTGCTGGATGGCCCGCCGGGTGATATCGGCCATACGGAACTGCACTTCCTGGGGGAGTACGGACGGGTACTCGTATCGTGAGAAGGAAGAGCGGTTTTCCTCGCGCAGGGAATCCACCACTCCGTACGAAACCACGTTACCATTGTACACATAGCCCTCCAGGGTGCACTGGTGGCCGGAGATCATGGTCTCGGCGATACAGGTCTCCTTCATTTCTGAAACCTCCTCGGGGATGTCGTACATCTGCATCAGTTCCTGGAACGGCTTCACCATGAAGTCGATGTGTTTCCGGATGGTTTTCAGATTCTCGTAAAAATGGGACTCGCTGCTGATCCGGTAAGCAAGAAAGGATCGAAAGGACTTGTTCGGCTTGATCCAGAACGGCGGGATCATCTCCAGTTTGTCGTACGCCTTGTCATCAAACGGATCGAAGGCCTTGAACAGCGGAATATGATCCGGAATCACCTTCTGCTGTTCCATACGGCTCCAGAATTTATGCTCGCATTTGAGAATGCTGTCCAGACTCGGACCGGGAAGGTTGTATTTCTGTGCGATGACCGGGACCAGTACTGTGCCCGGGAAGTCATAATAGGAGGCGATGGCATCGATCTGTCCGTGGTTGTCGATCCGCTCAAAGCACAAATCGACCAGTTTCTTCATATCGTATCTTTCCACATTGCGTATCTCTGATATATCCAGCGCGCTGTGGAATGCGCACTCACCGGCTTCGGGAAGTTTTTTAAGTTTCTTGAGATTGAACTCGTCCAGACCGATGATAAATACCTGTTTTTTGCTCATAGTTTTATTTACACTGATTGTTTGGCCGACATCTGATAGCATTAAGAAAAATACCAAAAATTCTAATAAATTTGTCTCTATAATGCGGGTTAACAGCCTGATTTTAAGCAGAACGTGATGACACAAGAAAAGAGAATAAGGAATATCTTCCTATGCCACCTGCATCATACTTGAAAACAGCATATGAATAAAGTCAAACCTGCTGAACTGCCTCGTCCCATCACCACCGTGGAACATACCTGGATTCCCATGAGAGACGGATGCCGGCTGTCGGGCCGGATATGGATGCCTCGGGACGCCGGGACGAATCCGGTTCCGGCCATCCTGGAATACATCCCCTATCGCAAGCGCGATCTCAAACGCTCACGTGATACGCAGGTGCATTCCTACTTTGCCGCGCACGGGTACGCATCCATACGGGTTGACCTGCGCGGAAGTGGCGATTCAGAGGGCGTGCTCAAGGACGAATATCTGCAAACCGAACTCGACGACGGCGTCGACATTCTCAAATGGCTGGAGGATCAGCCCTGGTGCAACGGCAAAGTGGGGATGATCGGCATATCCTGGGGCGGTTTCAACGGACTGCAGATCGCAGCCATGCGTCCACCCCAGCTTAAAGCTGTGATCAGCCTCTGCTCCACCGACGACCGTTATGCCGATGATGTGCACTACATGGGCGGTTGTCTGCTCAATGACAACCTTTCCTGGGCTTCAACCATGTTTGCCTTCAACTCTCTTCCGCCAGATCCCGCGAACGTGGGTGATAAATGGCGCGATATGTGGCTGGATCGGCTGGAGGGAAGCGGACTCTGGGTCGAAACCTGGATGCGGCATCCCAATCGGGATGACTACTGGAAGCATGGATCCGTCTGTGAGGATTACGAAGCCATTCAGGTGCCGGTCTTCGCCGTGAGTGGCTGGGCTGACGGATACTCCAACGCGGTTTTTCGTCTGGTACAGAACCTCAAGGTGACCTGCAAGGGCCTGATTGGACCCTGGAGTCACATCTATCCGCACGAGGCAGCGCCGGGACCCCAGATCGGTTTTCTTCAGGAGTGTCTGCGATGGTGGGACCAGTATCTGAAGGGTTGGGACAGGGGGTTGGAAAAAGAACCGGATCTGCGTGTATGGATGCAGGAGACGGTCAAGCCACGCGCCGTCTATAAAAAACGGCCGGGCTATTGGGTGGCCGAACCCACCTGGCCGTCTTCCAACATCAAACAAGAACGATTTCCCCTGGATAATGGACAGATTTTGCGACCCGGAGCTCAGCCTTCCGTAAAAAACGGTCCGCAGACCATTCAGTCGCCATTGAGTGTCGGACTTTTTGCCGGTAAATGGTGTTCCTTCAGCAAGGGGCCGGATCTGCCATACGACCAGCGAGAGGAAGACGGTGGTTCTCTGGTTTTCGACAGCGATCCATTGGATGAGGATCTGATTATTCTTGGAGCGCCCAAACTGCATCTTACACTTTCATCCAGAAAACCTGTTGCCATGATTGCGGTCCGTTTGTCCGATATTGCAGAAGATGACAAAGCCACTCGGGTTACCTATGGCCTGCTCAATTTGTGTTATCGACGGAGTTACGAATACCCCGAGTACCTTGAGCCCGGGAAAATGGAGAACGTGACGATTATGCTGAATGATGTGGCACAACATTTCCCCAAGGGCCACAGGTTGCGGATAGCGGTATCCACCTCCTATTGGCCTATGGCCTGGCCACCGCCTGAACCGGCCCGACTCATGATCTATCCCGATGAAAGCGAGCTGGAGTTGCCGGTACGTGTGAATGTTGCTGCATCAGAGGACCAGATGGTCGATTTCGAGGAATCTGAGGCGGCAAGAGGTTTTGTTACGACGGTACTCAAACCGGCGAATCATAACTGGGTTATTATCCGGGATCTGGCCAGTGAAGAGTCCACTCTTCATGTTACTGATGACGAAGGAACTGTGCGGCAGGAAGATACGGGAACCGAGATCACGAAATACACGGAAGAGTGGTACCGGTATTTACTGGATAAGTTCGAGTCGCCCAATGGCGAAGTCCGGGCAGTTCGCCGATTGAAAAGAGGAGACTGGGAAATCGAGACCGTTACCCGAACGGTACTCACATGTACAGCCAGAATGTTTCGTGTCCATGCTACGCTGGATGCCTATGAAAGGGGGCGTCGCATATTCAGCAAAATTTGGGACCGCGAGATTCTACGGAAATATATCTGAACGGCATCGTATTTATATTTTTATGAAGCGTATCCGGATTTGTGTAACTTGAGTTTTGGCTTTGGGGTATATAGTGAATTGAACATGTTGCAAGACAATGTCTTCGAGCGATTATCAATATTTAGTCGATCAGGCGCCTTTCGCATTTGTCCATCATAAACCGGTTTATGACGACAAGGGCAAGGCTGTCGATTATCACATTTTGGATGTGAACCAGGCATTCAGTGAGCTCACGGGACTGAAAAAAAAGGATATGGTCAACAAGCTTGTCAGGGAAATTTTTCCCCATGCTGGATTCAAGGACCCGGATTACTTTTCCTTCTTTGAAGAAGTGGCTGCCACCGGTAATAAAAAAAGTTTTGAACTGCACTCCCGGACACTCAATCGCTGGTTTAATTTGGAGGTTCAGAGCACAAGAAAAGGCTATCTGAGTACCTTTATCTTTGATATCACCAAAGAGAAGCTAATTGCCCAGACTACCCAGTATTTTCTCCAGCAGAAGGTAGGAGAAACCGATTACGAGCGTCTTGTGGAGACACTTGCCGAAATAACGGGTGCGAAAGGCGTCATTTTGAACGTCATCAATCCGAACGAAAAGGAGTTGACTGTCGCCGCAGCAATCGGATCCGGGAAGGAATTTGATGCGGCCGGCAAGGCACTGGGATTCGATGTGCGAAAAAGAAAATGGCTTCCGGATCATGAGTTGATGAACCGGGCATCCGGCAAGGGGATCGTTCGTCTGGGGGGTATCGGTGACCTGCATGGAGTCAATTTGTCACAAAAACAGATCGACCGGCTCCGAAAAGCTGTTTCAACCGGTGAGATTGCTCTGGCCAGAGTTATGAAAGACGATCGGCTGCTGGGGCACTTCACCATCATTATGCCGGAAAATGAGCAACTGAGGAATGAAACACTTGTTGAGATTTTTACCAGGCAGGTGGGTTTAATACTGGATCGGAACCGTACGGAGGAAGAGCTGCGTCAACAATCGGATCTGCAGGAAATACTAATGAAAATTGCCTCCAACTACATCAATATTCCACTTGGGAGGATGGAGGGGACCATCAGGGAATCATTGAAGGAGTTGGCTGCGTTTGCCAAAGCCGACCGGGTTTACATATTTGAGTACGACTGGGACCGCCAATTCTGTCGGAATACGCATGAATGGTGTGCCAGGGGTGTTACGCCGCAGATTGCGCAAATGCAGCGGGTGCCGTTCGAACTGCTGATGCCTCTTATCGAAGTCCATAAAAAGGGTCAGCCAATGGATATTCCGGATGTATCATCCATACCTGACGGGGAGTATCTTCGAGACCATCTGATGGCCCAGGATATAAAAAGTCTCATAGCGCTGCCCTTGATGAAAGGGGATAAGTGCATTGGATTTGTGGGTTTCGATTCTGTCAGGGAGTTTTACGACTATACCGACAGGGAAAAATCGCTTCTGCGTCTTTATGCCGATATGCTGGTAAACATGAAAAGGCGGGTAGAGCTGGAGAGTCAGCTTATCGTGGAAAAGGATAAGGCGCAGGCGGCAAACAAGACAAAAAGTGAATTTCTTGCCAATATGAGCCACGAGCTGAGAACGCCCCTCAATGGCATCATAGGTTTTACCGACCTGCTGGAGGCGACTCCCATGAACAACATCCAGAAGATGTACCTGGAAAATGTCAGCATTTCAGCGAACGTGCTTATGGGCATTATCAACGATATACTTGACTTTTCCCGCATTGAAGCCGGGCGAATGGAGCTGCACCCGACCCGAACCGATGTCATCAATCTGGTGGAGCAGACGATGGCTATTATGGAATACCAGGCAGCAAAGAAAGGATTGCGGATTTTCTACGAAATCCAGCCCGACTTTCCACGTTTTGCAGATGTCGATCCGGTACGACTGAAACAGGTGTTGATGAATTTGCTTAATAATGCGGTGAAATTCACAGAGGATGGTGAGGTGGAGCTGACGGCAGGCTTCGAATCCATAAACAGTGAGACCGGAAAGCTGTTTTTTCATGTCAGAGACACCGGGATCGGTATAACCGAAGAGCAGCGAAAGAAGCTATTTCAGGCGTTCTCACAGGTGGATTCCTCCATCAGCAGAAGGTTTGGGGGCACCGGTCTGGGCCTCATCATATCGAGCCAGCTGGTAGAGCAGATGGGTGGCCATCTTGGAATGGAGAGTTCGTTTGGAGTGGGATCGACCTTCTTTTTCTGGATTCCGGCGCCATACGAAGCTGTGGAACCGAACGTTGGCGATGATTCAGATAATAAAACAGAAGGTGGTAAAAAGAATATGTAGTGGATTGGCACATGTGCGTTCCGGTTCCATGTTGCCGTCCTGCAGCTGATCTGTACTCATTGTTCATATGAAAAAAAAACGTATCTTATTGGCCGGGTTTTTGTCCGCAGATACGATCACAGGGCAATGCACCGGGTTTTGAATGCGTGTTTCGTTCCGAGTGTTACACAAGAGTTGTCCACTTTCAACGGTTGTGGGGTTTATTACGGTGGAGCGTAATCAGTTTACTGATTCAGGCGAATCATTAACACGCTTTATTCCGCAGTACTTCCACATTCTCACGTGGATATAATCACCTTCAAGCAGCTTTATGGAATCCCGTATTATTGCTTCCAATCTGGCAGATCTTTATAAAAAGGCGGCGGACCGTTACGAATCGCTTCCGGCATTTGCAACACGGGTCAAGGCGCTTGAATGGGATCATGTGACGTTTCGTGATCTCTACGAAGAGGGACGGGCGTTGTCTGCCGGATTGATTGAGATCGGGGTGGAAGCCCGTGAGCATGTCGGCCTGTTCAGTGATAACCGATACGAATGGATGCTTGCCGATTACGGAATCCAGCTGAGCGGTGCGGTCAATACGCCGCGAGGAGCGGATGTGACCGACGATGAACTCATCTATATTATCAACCATGCCGGAATTCGTGTCGCATTCGTCGAGAACGATGCTTTGCAGAAGAAGATCAAAAGGCTCTGGCCCGAACTGCCGGAACTACAGGAAGTTATTTTGATGAGCCCCAACTCTGAACCTCTTGAAGGATTTCGCGCACTCAGGGAGGTGATGGCGATCGGGGCTTTGCAGCTTGAAAAAGGAGACAACAGGGTGGATGAGCGCATGAAGGGAATCCGTCCGGACGACCTCTTTACGCTGATTTACACCTCCGGCACAACCGGCAAGCCCAAAGGGGTGATGCTGACCCACTCCAATATGATGTCACAGATGTCGGTGATTCCCATTGAGCTGGCTTGTACCGACCGTGTACTCTCCATCCTCCCCATCTGGCATATTTTCGAGCGGGTATTCGAGGTATACACCATCAGCTGCGGGGCATGCAACTACTACACCAGCATCCGCACCCTGGGTGAAGATTTGCAGAATGTGGAACCGACCTTCATGGGGTCTGCACCGCGTCTCTGGGAGAGCCTGCATCAGCGCATCCTGGACAATGTCCGCGCTGCGCATCCGGTCCGGCGAGCCCTGTTTCACATCGCCTATTTTCTGGGCCATTACTACCAGGAATCCATTTTTTATATCACCGACAACGACCTGCAGCTGAAGTCGGAGTCCAGGATAAAAAGGACCATATTCAAGGTCGGACACTTGATCCGGTTGCTCATACTGGTGCCATGGTACGGATTTTTCAATGCTGCAGTGCTTGAGAGCGTGCGCAAGAGCGCCGGCGGATCGATCAAGGCTACGGTATCCGGCGGAGGGGCTCTGCCTATTGAGATCGACAAATTCTTCAACTATATCGGTATTCCGGTGCTGGAGGGATACGGGATGACCGAGACGTGTCCGGTTATCGCCGTGCGCACCGAGGACAAGCTGGTGAACGGTACGGTCGGACCCCTTGTGCCCGATACCGAAGTGCGCATTGTTGATTTGGAATCTGAGGAAATTCTTTTTCCGAACAGCAAGTATCCGCATGAAGGTCGCGGGATGCGCGGTGAAATATGGGTGCGCGGACCGCAGGTCATGAAAGGATACTACCGCGAACCGGAGATCACAAAGACCGTGCTGCGCGAGGGTGGCTGGCTGCGGACCGGTGATCTGGGCATGATGACCTTTAACGATTCACTCAAGATTCTGGGACGAAGCAAGTCTACCATCGTGCTTTCCAATGGTGAAAATCTGGAGCCGGAACCAATTGAGATGCAACTGCGCCAAAGCAGGTATATAGAGCAGTGCATGGTTGTGGGACAGGATCAGAAATATGTCGGCGCCCTTATCGTGCCGAAGCTGGACGCTTTTGTAGAAGATGGTGTGAAAGCCGAAAACCTCCAGGATCTGGCCGAAAACGATAAGGCCAACCGCATCATCCGGGATGAAATCAGACAAATGATGGTGCGTACAGGGGGCTTCAAGCGTTTTGAACAGGTGCGTGAATTTCGGTTGCTCTCCAAGACTTTCAAAGTGGGTGACGAGGTGACCAACCTGTTCAAACTCAAGCGTCACGTTATCGAAAAAAAGTATGAGCAGACCATAAAGGAGATGTTCACCGCCAAGGAAATAAAGGTTTAAATCCGTTTCCAGGTTATACGCAAATTTTCAGATTATGGAATTTGATACCCAATTACTGTACGCCATTGATGAAGCCCTGCTGGGCATCATGATTCTGATCATCATGTTCGGTATGGGGGCGAGCCTGACTGTAGACGATTTTAAGGCGGTGGCCCGCCGCTCTCGGGGTGTACTCATCGGTTTCATGTCGCAGTTCGGGGCCATGCCGCTGGTTGCACTCGGTCTGGCCATCGTGCTGGATCTGGATCCCGCTTTTGCTATTGCGCTGATTCTGATCGGCTGTTTGCCCGGTGGGACAACATCCAACATGTTCACCTACTTCTCCAGGGGGTCGGTCGCACTCAGCATCTCCATGACTACGGCATCTACTATTATGGCGCTGTTGATGATGCCGATATTATTGAGCCTGTATACCACCGGATTCACGCAGCAGCTGAGTGAAGCCCTGTTCGCGGCTGGAGAGGCAGGCGAATTCGTGATCCCTACGAAAAACATCATCATATCCCTGGTACTGGTGCTGGTTCCCGTTGCAGGAGGTATGGTGCTACGCCGATTTTCACCCGGATGGGCCAAAACAGCGGAAGATACGGCCGGGTTCATGGCCATTATCGTAATCCTGTTTCTGCTTGGAACCCTGTTTGTGCGCCACGGTGACATTCTCATCCGGACACCATGGCAGCTCTATGTCAGTGCCATCGGGCTGGGTCTTGCCGGTTTCTTCTTCGGCTTCTGGGTCTCACGGCTGTTAGGTTTACAGCCAATTTTTCAGCGGGCCATTTCGCTTGAAACAGGCATCCAGAACGGGCCGGTCTCGTTCGCTATCATCCTGTTGAGCTTTGCCGACACACCCGTGCGCGACCAGATGCTCTGGCTTGCGATTCTCTACTCGGCTTTCATCGTGATGACCTCGTCGTTCATAACACTGTATTACCGAAAAAAGGGCAAGTTCGATTGGGAGGTATACCGAAATACCGTTGTGCANAACCGACTTTTCGGTGAAGATTATGTGACGCATTATCCGGAGGGATTCCTGCCGCCTCGTATTGCNCATGATCCGAGCCAGGGAACTTCTCCCAGTCAGAAACGATGAAACCAAAACCATCAACCTGTTGGTGTTCTCCGGTGGTTTGAATACGGGTAGACGAGCAGGTCAACAGTAACCGGGGTGACCCCATGCTTACAATTGAAGAGGTTAGTGACAATGAGGTAAAGCTTGGCGGCCGGTTCGATGCGAGTCAGGCAGAGAAGGCGACGACGGCGCTCTCCGGATACCAAACGACCATCATCATCGATTTGTCGGACCTTGACTACATATCCAGTATGGGATTGAGCGTGCTGCTACAGACCTACAAACGTCTGAATGAAAAAGGAGAGGGGTTGAGGCTGACCAATCTGAACCGCCATGTGCGGGACGTGTTTAAGTTCACTCGACTGGACCAGGTTTTTGATATTGTGGATACTGATTGAGTCCCGGTATTGAGCAAACAGGTGTTTTTTCACTGTTTTCATGGGGAGATTTTTCAAAAAAAAAAATTGAGAGAGAGCCGGTAATTGATTACTATATTCGCATACAAGTGTTTGTTATCACTTAAATTGCGCTGAAATGGCTGGGAAAAGCGATCAGGAACTGGTGGTGGAATGTCTGAACGGAGATAATGGAGCGTTTGATCAGCTGGTGCTGCGTTATCAGCTGCCGATGTACAGAACGGCGCTTGGCATTGTGAAAGACCCGGACACGGCCAGGGACATTATCCAGATCGGATTTGTAAAATCATGGGAGAAACTCGCCAGTTACAACAGCAGTCATCAATTTTACAGCTGGCTGTACAGAATCATCATCAATGAGTCGCTTAATCATATCCGAAGCGCCCGCAAGATGGAGCTTGTGTCATCATCGCAGGAAGACGACCAGACGCCTCATCTTATTATGGTCGATAAAGAGGAGCACCGCCGGTTGCATGAAGCTATTGCCCAACTCGGAGATGACCAACGGATCGTACTGCAACTGAGGCATTTTGAAGAGCTCAGCTATCGGGATATTGCCGAAGTGCTGGAGATGGACGAGAAAAAAGTAAAATCGAGGCTCTTCAGTGCAAGGATGAAACTAAGGGAGATTCTGGTGCAGGCCTGAGTGATAATCAGGGGAATTGCCATATCATCGCTGTGATCTGTATTCAGTGAGGTGCACCAGTCGTCAATTGTCCGTTTTGATCTCATTGTCATCACGCTTCAGCCGGTTTGCCGGATGGTGCGGTCTGAAATTAATTTACAAATCTCGCCAACTTTTTATCGGTTTGTGTGTACTTATATTAGAAACAATATTTTAACTGGTATAGCATGCATTAACAGGAGGATAACATGAACAGCAAAATAATCAAACTCATACATGGCGAAATTGACGGAGTCAACACTCCGGAAGAGAGCCGTGAGTTGCATGTCATGCTGGTCGATGACAAGGATGCCCGGGCACTGTATGATGATCTGCTGCGGATGTCTGAAGATCTGACCCGGATGAAATCAAAAATTGATCTGCCCGAATCGGTTTTAGCGCATGTGAGGAATGAAATAGAACTTAAAAAAGCAACAGGTAGCAAGACGAAAAATAACATCTATCAATTAAGAACGGAGGGCTTTATGGCCAGATTAGATTTTATATCAGGAAAAGCAGCTGCAGCCATATTGGCAATTGCAGCAATAGTGATCGTAGTTGTATTCGTCACCTCGGATCTGACGCAGCCAGGCGAGGGTGATGTGGCCGGTACCATCGGTGTTGATGGGGTGGAGCGTGCCGACCGGTACAGAAGCACCCAGATGACCGATGCGGATGTTAATCTGGACAACCCGGAAATCCAGCAACTGCTTCAGAGCGACGATTTTCAGCGCCTGGTTGCATCAGGTGAATTGCAGAAGCTGGCTGACGACGAAACCTTTGTAGCCATAATGGCCAGTGCGAATTTTAACAGGTTGTTTGCCAGTGCGGACTTCAACAGGGTGCTCGCATCACCCGATTTCAACCGGCTCGTGGTCAGCCCTGATTTTATCCGGTTGTTTGAGTCCGCCGAATTTAAAAGATTATTTGCCAGCGCGGACTTTCACAGACTTACGGCCAGCCCTGATTTCATCCGGTTGTTTGAATCCGCCGAATTCAAAAGATTGTTTGCCAGCGCGGACTTTCACAGACTTACAGCCAGCGCCGATTTCCAGAGACTGATGGCTACAGCCGATTTCAAACGCTTGCTTGCCAGTGCAGATTTTCGCAGGATTGCAGCAAGCGCCAATTTCAACCGGCTTACTGAAAGCGCGGAATTCAACAGGCTCATGGCCAGCGCCGATTTCCATAGACTGCTTGAAAGCGCCGATTTCCATAGACTGCTTGAAAGCGCCGACTTCAATAACCTGGTAATGAGCGCGAACTTCAACCGCCTTCTTGCAACTACTCATTTCAACCGTCTCCTTGAAAGTGCGGACTTCCATCGCCTGGTGGCCAGTGCCGACTTCAAGAGACTCGCAGCCAGTGCTGATTTCCATCGCCTGGTGGCAAGTGCCGACTTTAGCAGACTTATGGCAAGTGCCGACTTACAGAGACTTGCAGCCAGCGCCGATTTCCAAAGACTGCTTGCCAGCGCCGATTTTCAAAGATTGCTTGTCAGCGCCGATTTTGCCAGACTGATGGCGACGGCCGATTTCCGCAATCTGCTTGTCAGCGCGGACTTTCACAGACTTACAGCCAGCGCGGACTTCCAACGCCTGATGGGTACAGCCGCTTTCAGCAGACTGATGGCTACGGCTGACTTTCATCGCCTGGTAGCCACTCACGATTTCAGAATGTAATTCAAGACGAAGACGCATCGCAAATAGCTGCTTCCTGAATATAAGGCAGCAGTACCAAACCAGAGAAGTGCCTCAAGATGACGAGGGCACTTCTCTGTGTTTTGTATACATTCACCTGGTAATAAACTTGTAAATAACGGATCTGAAATATGGCAAAAGGGTGGGAAAAGCGATCACAAAGCCGCTGCATTCCAGTGCGTATGATAATAGCGGTACTCTTATTGTTCGGATTGCACAAAATGGCAGCCGCCCAATTTGAATCGGTGAAAACCGATGAGGTGAACCTGATCTATTATAACTTCGGGCACGAATATCTGGTCAACCACACCATCCGGAGCTACACCAATGCGCTACGGTTCCACAAGGAGAAATTCGGATACGATCTGAGAGAGCCGGTGACACTCATCATGTCCGATTTCGGCGACTTTGCGAATGGCGGTGCTTCGGCAGTTCCCAATAACATCATCCTGATGGGCATTGCGCCGTTTCACTATGCTTTCGAGACCAATCCGGCCAATGAACGCATCAACGTACTGATGAATCACGAGCTGGTTCATATCGTCGCGCAAGACAAGCCCTCCGCATCCGACCGTTTCTTCCGTACCGCATTCGCCGGCAAAGTATATCCCGACCGGCACGACCCCGTCTCCGTCTTCTACAGCTACTTGACTGCGCCGCGCATCTTCTCACCCCGCTGGTACCATGAGGGTATCGCCGAATACATGACAACCTGGATGTCCGGCGGCATCGGCCGCGTGATGGGCGCCTATGACGAGATGATGTTCCGGACCATGGTCCGGGATTCCGCTCACATGTATGATGCGGTCGGACTCGAATCGGAGGGCACCACCGTCGATTTCCAGATCGGAGCCAATTCCTACATGTACGGCACGCGGTTCATGACCTGGCTTTCCCTCGAACACGGATCGGATACCCTCTTGCGCTGGGTTTCGCGGGACGACGGAAGCCGGCGTTTTTTTGCCAGCCAGTTCAGGCAGGTCTACGGCGCATCGCTTGACGACAAGTGGTCGGAATGGATCGCCTGGGAGAACGAGTGGCAGCAGGAGAATCTCGGGAGGATCAGGAGCAATCCGGTGACCCGGACCCGGTTGCTTTCCCGCCGGCCGCTCGGCGGCGTGTCCAGAGGCATCTACGATGAGGAAAGGGATCGCATCTACGTCGCCGTGGACCTGCCGGGCACCGTTTCCCACATCGCATCCATCAACCCCCAAACCGGGACGATGAGGCGGATTACCGACGTCCGGGGATCGGCGCTCTACTTCGTGAGTTCCATCGCTTATGATCCGGCCACATCCACCCTGTTCTACACCAACGACAACAATAACTGGCGCGACCTGTACGCCGTCGATGTCGGCACGGGCAAGAGCCGGCGGCTTGTTAAGGACAGCCGGACCGGGGATCTGGTGTTCAACCCGCAAGACCGCTCCCTTTGGGGCATCCGGCATTACAACGGGATCGTCTCCATTGTGCGGATTCCCTATCCATACCAGGAATGGAACAGGATCCACTCCATGCCGTATGGCGAGGATCTGTTCGATATCGACCTCTCCCCGGACGGCAAGTGGCTGAGCGCGGCGACCGCCAATGTGAGCGGCCATCAGAAATTGGTGCTGCTCAGCACGGACTCCCTGATGGCGGGGAAATTTCAGCCGGAGGAGATCTTCGACTTCGAGGTCAGCTCGCCCTCGAGCTTCACCTTTTCGCAGGATGGCAGGTACCTGTTTGGCTCCACCTATTACAGCGGGGTTTCCAATATCGTGCGCTATGACCTGGAAAACCGACAGATGCGCTGGCTAAGCAATGCGGAGACGGGGTTGTTCCGGCCGGTCCCGGTCAGCGCCGACTCCCTGATCGCCTTCGAAT
>SL_3KL_010_SEDDRAFT_10001250_pt1 | contig 22834 bp, 15 predicted proteins | sample SodLakKL_010_SED_2_FD_10381 | JGI IMG/M metagenome (IMG submission 10381) | reverse complement strand
AGCATAGTTCCGGCTCTTGGATGGACAGATGCCGGCCCCGGGATTCGGGGCCGGCGGGACAGGATTGCTTCAGGAGGTTGCCTGGGCCATGGCCGGGGAGTCGTCCTCCGAGGTGGGAGCGTCGGCCACTTTCTCCAGGCGAACGGCGCAGACCTTGTACTCGGGGCAGCCGGTGAACTCGTCCACCGCCTCCCCAATGAGGAGGTTGGTCCGGGATTCGGGGAAGTGGAAGGTCATGAATACGGTGCCCGGGTTCGTGGCCTTGGTCACCTCGGTCCGGACCTCCACGGCGCCTCGGCGGCTCACCACTCGGGTGAAGTCTCCGTGGCGGAGACCCTGGCGGCGGGCATCCCGGGGGTGGATCCGGAGGGTCTCCTCCTTGGCCCGATCCAGCTTCACGATGTCGGTCCGGCGGGTCATGGTCCCCACGTTGTAGTGGAAGAGCTGCCGTCCCGTGGTAAGCATCATGGGGTATTCATCGTCGGGAAGCTCCCCCGGCTCCTGCCAGGGAGTTCGGGTCAGTCGCGCCTTCCCGTCGGGGCGCAGCGTCTTGCCTCCGGCGTGGACCACAGGGGTCCCGGGATGCTCCGGATCCCAGCAGGGCCACTGAAGGAATCCCTCCTCCTCCAGGCGCGGATAGCTCACCCCTGCCCACTTGGGAGACAGGGAGGCGATCTCCTCCATGACCTTCCCCGGGTTCACCGAGGTTCCCGGTCCGTCGTCGGCACCCAGATCCACCCCCATCCGCCGTGCGATGGTGTTGACGATGTCGCCGTCCACCATGGTTCCAGGCAGTGGGTCGATGACCTGCCGGACCCGCTGGATCCGTCGGTCGCTGTTTACGAAGGTTCCCGCCTTCTCCAGGAAGGTGGTTCCGGGAAGGATCACGTCGGCGAACTCGGCGGTGGGGTTCATGAAGATCTCCTGGACCACCAGGAAATCCAGCGATTCCAGGGCTGCCGTCACATGGGTCGTATTGGGGTCGGACTGGGCCACGTCCTCGGCCAGGATGTACATGCACTTNAGGGTTCCGGCCAACGAGGCGTCGAACATGTCGGGGATCCGGAGTCCCAGGTTCGTGGGCGGCTCCACCCCCCAGACCCGCCGGTGATCGGCCCGGGCCGCTTCGTCGGTGACGGGGCGATAGTCGCTGAAGACGTTGGGGAGGGCCCCTACGTCCGAGGCGCCCTGGACATTGTTCTGCCCTCGGATGGGGCTGGTGCCGGCCCCGGGACGGCCGATGTTTCCGGTCATGACGGCCATGTTGATCATCCCGAAGACCGAGTTGGAGCCGTGGCCCGCCTCGGTCACACCCAGCCCCCAGAGGAACTGGGCCGCCTGGGCCTGGCCGTACATCCGGGCCGCCTCCCGGATGAGCTCCGGATCCACACCGGAGATCTGGCTGGCCCACTCCGGCGTGTACTGGGCCATCTCCTCCCGGACCTCCTCGAAGCCCAGGGCGTGCTGTTCGATGAAGGTCTCGTCGATGAGCCCCTCGGTGATGAGCACGTGCTGCATGGCGTTGATGACGGCCACATTGGAGCCGGGCCGCAGGGGCAGGTGGAGGTCGGCCATCTGGGCCAGCTCGATGTTCCTGGGATCCAGGACGATGAGCTTGCACCCCTTCATGACCGCCTGCTTGATCCGGGACCCGAAGACGGGATGGGCCTCAGTGGGGTTGGCTCCCACCAGGACGATGAGGTCCGAGTGGAAGACGTCCTCGAAGGGGTTGGTGCCGGCACCGGTCCCCAGGGCCTGCCCCAGCCCGTAGGCCGAGGGAGAGTGGCACACCCGGGAGCAGTTGTCGATGGAGTTGGTCCCCATGACCACCCGGGCGAACTTCTGCATGAGGAAGTTCTCCTCATTGGTGCACCGGGAGGAGCTGATGCTGGCGAAGGCATCGGGGCCGTGGTCGTCCCGGATCCGGGTGAACTCGGCGGTGATGAGGTCCAGGGCCTCCTCCCAGGAGGCTTCCCGGAACCCGCCACCCTCTTCCCGGATGAGGGGTGTGGTGAGCCGATCCTCGGAATGGGCGAACTGGTGGGCGAAGCGTCCCTTGACGCAGGCATGGCCCAGGTTGGCCGATCCCTCGGGGGAGGGCTCGATGTTCACGACCTGACCGTCCTTCACATTCACATCCAGGGAGCAGCCCACCCCACAGTAGGAACAGGTGGTGGTGACGGTCCGGTCCGGCAGTCCGTGCTCCCGGGTCCCCGGCTCTTCCAGGGCCGCCACAGGGCAGACCAGGACGCACTGGCCGCAGCTCACGCACTTGGCCTCCTCGAAGCCGGTGTCGTTTCCGGCGATGACCCGGGTGTCGTAGCCCCGTCCCTCCATGGCCAGGATGAAGGAGCCCTGGACCTCGTCGCAGGCCCGTACGCAGAGGGCGCACCCGATGCACTTGTCCATCTCCAGCTTGATGAAGGGATGGGAGTCGTCCCGGGGCGGGTTGTGGGTCCGGGGGTTCTCGTACCGGGGAGTCCGGAGCCCCACATCCTGGGCCAGGTCCTGGAGATCACACCGGCCGTTGGCGGTGCAGTCCAGGCACTCCAGCGGATGATCCGAGACGATGAGCTCGGTGATGTTCCGCCGGAGCCGGGTCAGGAGGGGGGAGTGGGTCCGGTAGCTGGCCCCGTCCCGCACCGGCGTATGACAGGAGGCCACCGGCTTGCCTCCCTCCACCTCCACCATGCAGGTCCGACAGGCCCCGAAGGGCTTCATGGTATCCGAATAGCAGAGGGTGGGGACATCGCCGCCGGCAGCCCGGATGGCCTTCAGGATGGTGGCGTCCCGGCCTACCTTCACCGGCTCCCCATTGATCGTCACTGTGATGGGGCCAGGGGCCCCGTTTGGCGTCGCGATCATCCTTCCACCTCCGGGGTGGTACCGTTGGTTCCCGAGACCCGGTGACGTTCCAGCTCTTCGGGGAAATGGGTCTTCAGTGATTCCATGGGGAGGGGCGTCATGGTCCCCAGGGCGCAGAGGGATCCCAGCTTCATGGTCTCGCACAGGTCCCAGAGGAGCTCCAGACGGTCGTCGGTGACCCCGCCCTGGGCCGGGTCCAGCATCTGGTCGAATAGCTCGGTCCCTCGGACCGAGCCGATCCGGCAGGGGAAGCACTTTCCGCAGCTCTCCACGGCACAGAAGGCCATGAGCCCCCGGCAGATCTCCACCAGGTCCTGGTCCTCCGGATAGACCACGATGCCGGCATGGCCCAGGATCCCGCCCACCGTCTCCAGGGCCTCGAAGTCCAACGGCGTGTCCAGGTGCTTCGCCGGGAGGATCCCCCCCAGGGGACCGCCGATCTGGACGCCCTTCAGCGCCTTCCCATGGGCCATCCCACCGGCCATGTCGAAGATGAGCTCATGGAGGGTGGTCCCCAGCTCCACCTCGTAGAGACCCGGCCGGGCCACGGCCGTGTTCAGGCTCACCAGCTTGGTCCCCCGCGAGCTCTCGTACCCCAGAGCGGCGTAGGCTTCCCCACCGTGCTCCACGATCCAGGGGAGATTGTGGAGGGTTTCGGTGTTGTTCACCGCCGTGGGATACCCCCATAGCCCCTTGTGGGCAGGGAAGGGGGGCTTGTAGCTCACCAGGGCCGGCACGCCCTCCAGGGAGCGGAGGAGGCTGGTCTCCTCGCCGCAGATGTAGGCCCCCTGGCCCTTCACCAGGTGGACCTGGCAGTGGAAGTCGCTCCCCAGGATCCCCTGGCCGATGAGGCCGGCCTCCTCTGCCTCGGCAATGGCCTCCTCCATGATCCGCAGGGCCCGGGGATACTCGTAGCGGAGATAGATGTAGGCGTCGGAAGCCCCACAGGCGTAGGCGGCCAGGAGGAGCCCCTCCAGTTGGGTGTGGGGGTCCCGCTCCAGGAGCTCCTTGTCGATGTAGGAGCCGGCGTCGCCCTCGTCGCAGTTGTCCACCACGAAGCGGCGCTGGCTGCCGTCGTGGACCGGCGCCTCGGCCACGGTCCGGAGCTTCCGACCGGTGGGGAAGCCGGCGCCCCCTCGTCCTCGGAGTTGGCTGGCCTCCACCGCCTGGATCACCTCCTCCGGCGTCATCGTCTTCACGGCCTTCTCCAGGGCACTGTAGACCCCGGCCTTCCGGGCCTCGGGAAGGGAGATCACATCCCGGTCGAAGTGGCGGAGGAGAACCCGGGGCCGGCCCTCAGGGGGAAGATGGATGGCGTTGACCGGCTCCTCCATCTCCAGGGGCTCGCCCTCCTTCAGGTGGCGAACCACCCGGTCCACCGCGTCGGACGGGGCCATGGAGACGGGCAGGTCATCCACCATGGCGTTGGGACCCAGCCCGCAGTACCCCAGGCAGGCCACGTGCTCCAGCCGGATCCCATCGTCGGAAGTCTCGTCCACCTCCGTCTCCAGGGCTTCCGACAGACGGTGTTCGAGGGCATCACAGCCCCCCTCGGGAGCGGCCCGGCAGGCTTCCCCGTTACAGACCTTCACCACGTGACGCGCCGGGGTGTCCTGACCCAGCTCCTCGTAGAACTTGGCGGTGGAGCGGACGTGGGCCGGAGGGAGGTTGTACTGTTCGGCCAGCGCCATGATGTCCTCGTCCCCCACATGTCCCTTGGCATCGTGGATCACGGCCAGCTTGTCGTAGACCGTCGTCCCCTGACCCAGAAACTTGTTCTGCAGGGCGATGAGGTTGTCGGACATGCGCAGGTGCTCCAGGAGCGTAGGGAGTGGGGATAGGGAACCGAGGACCCGACGTTGAGCCAGGAATGGGCCGGAGGCCGGTACTTCAGAACCATGTCTATGTGAAGGCCAAAGTACGGCCCCACTTCCCCTGACTGCAAGCAGGCCAGAACGGGNGTTCAGGGGCACTCCACCGGTCGGGTCGGAGCCTGGGCGACGTAGCCTCCTGATTCTCGGCTCAGCTACTCATGGTTCGCCACCGGTCGGGCCCGGGCCTGTGCATCCCGGGCGACCTGGCGCCCTTCCTCCACATCCACCCGCCAGAGCACGGCGGCACCCACCAGAAAGAAGATGATGATGGAGAGGATACCCAATCGGGGGGATCCGGTGGCCGCCCCTACGGCGGCGAAGACGGTGGGCCCCACCATCCCGGCGAACTTGTCCATGACTCCGTAGAACCCGAAGAGCTCGCCCGACTTGTAGGGTGGGATGAGGCTGGCGAAAAGGGAGCGGGAGAGGGCCTGGGTCCCCCCCTGGACCATTCCCACCAGCACCGCCAGGATCCAGAAGTGGACGGCTGAGGTCATGAAGTACCCCAGAATGGTGATCCCGGTGTAGACGGCGAGTCCCACGAAGATGGCAGGCTTCGTTCCGATGCGGCCCGCCAGCATGCCGAAGAGGAACGCGAAGGGGACCCCGATGAACTGGACCATGACGATGGCCCCGATCATGTGCTCCTGGCCGATCCCGATCTGCTCCCCGTAGTAGGCGGCCATCCGGATGATGGTCCCGATCCCGTCGCCGTAGATGAGGTAGGCGATGAGGAGGATGAAGGCGTTCTTGTAGGAGCGGAGCTCCAGGAAGGTTCGCTTGATCCGGTTGATGGCGAAGCGGAAGGTCCCGGTCTCCAGCACCTCCCCCGGTGCCAGCTCGGCCTTGGGCTCGGATACCCTCAAAAAGAGGGGAATGGAGAAGACCAGCCACCAGACGCCAACGGCCAGGAAGGAGAGCCGGACCGGCAGCGTCCCCTCCTCCGGAAGCCCGAAGAGCTCGGGCATCTGGATCATGAGGAGGCAAAAGGCCAGGAGGAGCCCGGCCCCCAGATACCCGACGGCGAAGGCTCCAGTGGAGACCCGATCCACCTCGTCGGAGCTGGCGATGTGCGGAAGGAGGGCGTCGTAGAAGACCACGCTTCCGTTGGCCCCGATGTTCACCAGGACGAAGAAGAACAGGCCCAGTAACCAGTTGCCCTCCTGGGCGAAGAAGAGGAGCCCGGCGCCGGCGATTCCCAGGGCGGCGAAGGCCCCCAGGAGGGGTTTCTTGATGGCGGCTCGGTCCGTGATGGCCCCCATGACTGGGGCGACGACGGCCACCAGGACGATCCCCAGGGTGGTGGCCAACGAGAACCCCCAGCCGGCCTGTTCCGAGGTGAGATCCACTGCCAGGACCGATCGGTAGTAGATCGGGAAGATGGCGGCTACGATGACGGCCCACATCCCTGTGGTGGCCCACTCGTACATGGCCCAGGCCCGGAGCTCGGGCCGGTGAAGGCCCAGCCGCTCCAGGAGGGGCATGGGTTGGTCCAGCTTCCTGTCTGGAAGCACGACGACTCCTGGTCTGGGGGAACCACCGTGTGCACGGCAGGCGACGGCCGGCTCTCAGGTCGATCCTGGACCAAACGGGGCTGGCGAAGTCTCCGGCGCAAGCCCATCCTGATACTGAGAACCTCTGGAACCAGATCTGGACCGCTGTCGGCCGGGCCGACGGAGGTCAGCCCTTTACGTCAGTCCAACACCGGGAGGCCGACATGTTCCGCCATCCATCGAGCCGACGACGATTCCTCCAGCGGCTGGCTCTGGGCTCAGCCGGACTGGCGGCTTCACCCCTCCTCCCCACTTGGATCTCGGCCTCCGAGAAGGTCAAGGAGGGAGGTCCCGGCTATGACACGGCCTGGTCCACGGAGGCTCTGGGTCGGGCGGGGGAGGACTACTGGGAGGCCATCCGGGAGCGATTCCTGATTCGCCCGGGCCTCATCCCCATGAACGCCGCCAACCTCTGTCCAGCCCCCCGGGAGGTGGTGGAAGCCACCGAAGCGGCGGGTCGGGATGTGGACGGGGACGTCTCGTTCCAGAACCGAGCCACCTACGATGAACTCCGGGAAGGACTGCGGCAGGGCATCGCCGGGTACCTGGGGGTGGGGGAGGGAGAGATTGCACTGGTCCGGAACACGTCGGAAGCCAACAACACCATCGTCTGGGGCGTCCCCCTGGAGCCCGGTGACGAGGTGGTGGTCTTCGATCAGAACCATGCCACCAACAACGTGGCCTGGGACGTCCGGGCAGCACGGGACGGGATCGTGGTCCGGCGAGCGGCTGTTCCCGAGACGGTGGACGGGCCAGAGGAGCTCCTGGCCCCCTTCCTGGCGGCCTTCTCCCCCCGGACCCGGGTGGTGACCTTCTCCGACGTCTCCAATGTGACGGGGGTCCGCCTCCCCGTCCGTGAGCTTTGTCAGGCGGCCCGGAACCGGGGAATCCACGCCCACGTAGACGGCGCTCAGACCTTTGGTGCCGAGCCGCTGGAGCTGGCGGAGTTGGGCTGCGACTCCTACGCCACCAGCTCCCACAAGTGGTTCATGGGCCCCAAGGAAGGTGGGGTTCTCTACGTCCGGGAGGATCGAATCCAGGAGATATGGCCCCTTTCGGTAGGGGTGGGATGGGGAAGTGGGGCCGAGACCACGGCCCGGGGAGCCCGGAAATTCGAGACTTTGGGGCAGCGAAATGACGCCACCTTCGCCGGAATGCTGACGGCGCTCCGCATGCACCAGGAGGTGGGACCCGAGCGGATCGAGAACCGGATCCAGGAGCTGGCCGCCATGGTCAAGGACGGGATGGTCGGCATGGGGGCCCACCTCATCACCCCTCGTTCTCCGGCCCTGAGTGGTGGGGTGGTGGTGGGACGCTTCGACGGAGTGGACACCGGGGAGATCCACCAGCGCCTCTATTCGGAACACGGGGTGGCCGGCGCGCCGACGGGAGGACTTCGTTTCTGCCCCCACATCTACAACACCCGGGCCGACGTGGAGACGGTGCTGGACGCCGTNGCCCAGCTTCTTCGGGCCTGACCCCACTGAGCCCTGGCAGCCCACCGAAGAATCGGAGAGCGCTCCAATGACAACTCGCCGCAGCTTCCTCAAGTCTGCCACCGCCGGTGCGGCCCTGGCGGCCCTGGCCGACGCCCGTTCGGTCTTCGCCGCCGCACTGGAAGCCCACCCGGTGGCCCGGGGTCGTCTCCCTCAATCCGGGGACTACCTCCTGGACCCGGCCGTCCGCTACCTGAACCACGGCTCCATCGGGACCATTCCTCAGGTGGTCCACGACGCCCACCGCCAATACCTCCGGACCTGCGAGTCAAACCCCTGGCTCTACATGTGGAGCGATCCCTGGGAAGAGCCCCTGACGGAGGTCCGGGAACGAGGGGCCCGCCTCCTGGGGTGCACGGCCCAGGAGCTGGCCATCACCCACAACACCACCGAAGGGTTCAACCTCCTGGCCCAGGGGCTTCCCCTGGGGGATGGGGACGAGATCCTCTTCAGCACCCTCAACCACCCGGGAGCCAGCAACCCGTGGACCCACATGGCTCCCCGACGGGGGTACCGGGTCCGGAGCTTCGACTTCCCGGTCCTGGAAATCCCTCACCTCACCGAAGAAGAGGTGGTGGAGCTCCATCTCCGCCAGATTCGCCCCGAGACCCGGGTCCTGGTCTTCCCCCACGTGGACAACCTGGTGGGTCTCCGACATCCCATGGGGGCCCTGGCCCGAGGCGCCCGGGAACGGGGAGTGGAGTTCGTGGCGGTGGACGGAGCCCAGGCCGTCTCCATGATCCCGGTGGAGCTGGAGGGGTCCGGGGTGGACTTCTATGCCGCCAGCCCCCACAAGTGGATCCAGTCGCCCAAGGGGTTGGGTTTTCTCTACCTGAGGAAGGAGGCCCAGGAGGCCGTACATCCAATGTGGGTCAGCGCCGCGCAGCCCTGGACGGAAGGAACGGTCCGCCGCTTCGAGGACTACGGCACGAGGAACCGCCCCGAGGTCATGGCTCTGGGAGACGCCCTGGCCTTCCAGGAAGAGATCAGGATGGATGGCCGGGAGTCACACCACCAGGAGCTCTGGCGGTGGACCCTGGAGCGAGTGGAAGCCACCCCTGGGTTTCGGTGGCGATCTCCCACCCGCTGGGAGCTTTCGGCGGCACTCTACACGGTGGAGGTGGAGGGCCATCCCAGTCCCCAGCTCGCCTCCGGCCTCTTTCGGGACCACCAGATGGTCTTCCGCCCCATCCAGACCCTGGGCGTAGACGGGGCTCGGCTCTCGCCGAACCTCCAGACCCCACGTGAGGATCTGGAGGCCTTCTTCCGGGTGGCTGGGCCCTGACGGCAGGGCAATCCGCCACGTGCACGGGGCCGGCCCGAGTCCTGGGAGTGACCGGTGGGGGGATCGCTGGACCCGCCCGGTGCGCCGCGCCGGGCTTCCCTTGGTCGGTCCCCCGATTGCCCCTGACTTCAGCCGGCGCTGGCCTTCAGGAGGTCCCGGATCTCAGCCAGGAGCTTCTCTTCGGCCGTGGGCTCGAGGGGAGCTTCAGGCGTAGCCTCCTCCTTGGCCTCCTCCTCTCGCTTCACGCGGTTGAAGCTCCTGACCAGCATGAAGACGGCGAAGGCCACGATGAGGAAGCTGATGATCGCATTGATGAAGAGTCCGATGCCGATGACGACGGCCTCCCCTTCGGGGCCCGTGCCCACTGGAATGGCGATCTCCGAGAAATCCACCCCGCCCAGGGCCAACCCCACAGGTGGCATGATCACGTCATTCACCAGGGACTGGACCACCGTCCCGAAGGCAACCCCCAGGATGATGCCCACGGCCATGTCCAGGACATTGCCCTTGACGGCGAACTCCTTGAACTCTTTGAGCATGACGCCCTCCATAGCGTGGGCCGACAGGACCGGACCGGCCCGATGGCGCCCTATGTGACCCTCAGAAGACGACCTCGTCCGGGAGGGCCAGGGCCGTGTATCCCCCCTGACGTGGGAGGACCACGTACTGCTTGCCTTCATGCATGTAGGTCATGATCCCATAGCGCCCCAATGAGGGAGTGGCAACCTGCCCGATCCGCTCCCCTGTGGCCTTGTCGATGGCGAAGAGACGGGGTGTTCCCTCACTCGTCTGCCCCGTGGCCATGAGGAGGGTGGACGTGGTGAGCATGGCCGAATGTCCTCCCCGGCCCCGGTTCGTCAGGGCACCGTCCACTCCCTCCAGGAGGGGATGGGTTCGGATCATCTCTTGTTCGATGGCCGACGCGTCTCCGTTGGGAATCACCCAGAGGTGCTCTCCTGTGTTCATGTCGATGGCCGTGATTCGGCCCTGGTACCCCTTCCAGATTGGAAGACCGTCCAGGTGTTCAGGCACATCCGACCCCTGGCCGGATGCTGCCAGATCCCGGGCCCAATCCACCACTGTCGTCCCGGTGGGTTGGAAGTCAGCATCCTCGAAGGGAGAATCCTCGCCTGGCCCCAGCATGACCGAGGTGCACCCGGCATGGGAGGTGATGTAGATGATCCCCGTGGAGGGGTCGGCGGCAGGGGGGCCGGTGATGTTCACCCCACCCGTGCTCCCGGGACAGATCCGGGCCGGACCGTCTCCCTCCCCATTCCCCACATGGGTGGGGGGGTTGAAGAGTGGAAAGAGATGTCCCCCCTCCTGGGCCTGGGCCAGCGCCATCTGCCGGAGCTCAGGTGTGTAGTCGATGAGGTCGTCCTCGGTCCGGCCCTGAAAGTCGTAGGGCAGGGGCCACGTGGGGTGGGGCTGGGTCTCGGCAAGCTGCTCGCCCGGCACGTTGGACTGAGGGACTGCCTGGTCCTCAATGGGCCAGATGGGTTCGCCCGTCTGCCGGTTGAACGCATATAGGAAGGACTGCTTGCTGGCCTGGACGATGGCCGGGATCTCCTCTCCCTCCACCGTCACGTCCACGAGGACGGGGGCCACCGGGGTATCGTAGTTCCAGATGTCGTGGCGAACGAGTTGATAATGCCAGACCCGCTGTCCTGTCCGGACATCCAGCGCCAGTACACTGTTTCCGAAGAGGTTGTCCCCGGGCCGGAACCCACCATAGAAGTCCAGGACCCCTCCCTTGGTGGGAATGTAGACCAGCCCCAGCTCCGGATCGGCGGACATGGGCGCCCAGGATCCGATGTTCCCGGACCAGTACCAGGCGTCGTTCTCCCAGGTCTCATGCCCATACTCCCCGGGCCGGGGAATGACGTGAAACTTCCAGAGGAGCTGGCCGGTCCGGGCGTCATAGGCCAGGATGTCGCCGGGAATCCCCTCCTGGCGGGTCTGGTTGTAGCCCTGCTCCGCCGAGTTGTTGACGATGACCACGTCATTCACCACCAGGGGCGGGGAGGAGCTGGTGATGTAGCCCAGCTCCAGGGGAACGCCCATGTAGGGGTCGTACTCGCCGTCGTAGTCCGCCCAGGGTCCCCAGCCCTCCAGGAGGTCGGCCACCAGGTCCACCGATCCAGTCTCAGGGAATCCGTCCAGCGGAATGCCCTCGCCCCATCCCTCCAGCGGCTCCCCGGTGGCAGCGTCCAGGGCGTGGAGGAAGAAGGCCGGGGTGGAGATGAACACGACTCCTCGTCCATCCACTTCGGCGTAGGACACGCCCTTCCCGTGGTTGTCCCGCATGGAATACTCCCAGCGGAAGGTCTCCGGCTCCTGGAAGGTCCAGAGGGTCTCACCGGTGGCCGGGTCCATGGCCACCACCGTCCGCTTGGGTCCGGACGTGGTGATGAGCCGACCATCCACGTAGATGGGAAGAGATCGGGCATTCACCATCCCACCCAGATCGATGCCTGCATCGTTCTGGCCCTCCCATTCCCAGGCCACCTGGAGACGCCAGAAGTTGGACCCATCGATCTGGTCCAACGGCGAATACCGGGCGGAAGTCTCGTCACCATTGATATTGACCCACTCGCCCACGGACTCCTGTCCGTGGACCGAATCCGGCGCAGCCAGGAGGACGGCTCCAACCAGGGCCAGGAGGGGCGGAAGGGCAGGGCGGAAGGGTTTCCCCCGCATGAGGACACTCCTTGTTCTCCTCTGAAGCTCACGGAAGGGACGGATAAGCCCACCCCCCCGAAACGAGGAGCCAAAGTAGGGGGGCTTACGAAGGGCCGCCAGCGGTGACTTGAGTTGCCTCTCCTTCCTGGCCGTCAGGGTGCTCTTGCAACCCACACCCTGCCTGCAACCGACACAGGGAGTGGGTATCCAGGGTCTCCGAGGGTGGATCCCAGAACCGGCCGGGGGGTGGATTCAGGTGACCCCGATCCCGGAACCATGGAGCTGGAATGGGCTACCGCCTGCTGGCCGAGCTGACCATGCTGGCCCACTTCGGGTTCCTGGCATTCGTCGTCCTCGGCGCCTTGCTGGTCCTCCGCTGGCCCTGGCTGGCCCTCCTTCACATCCCGGCCTTTCTGTGGGGCGCCCTCATCTCGTTCATGGGCTGGGTCTGCCCTCTGACTCCACTGGAAAACCGATTCCTCCGGCTGAGCGGAGAAGAGGGCTATGACACCGGCTTCATCGAGCACTACATCACAGGAATTCTCTACCCGACCGGGCTGACCCGCACGAGCCAGATCGCCATGGGCGTCCTCGTTCTCCTCCTGAACGGGGCCCTCTACGGATGGATCCTGCACCGGCGTCGAAAGGAGCGGAAGGGCCACACCGGTCTCCTCGGGTCCGATGAACCTCTTCCGGCGGATTCTTCTCAGTGAAGGGGCCAGCTGCCCCTCCAAGCGTGGGAGTCATCCGGAAGCTCCCCGAACCCGCCTTCCCACCCGGACTCGTTCATCAGGTCCCTCTGTGCCGCGAGCGCGCCAGGATCGTCCGAATGCTCTCATCCACTTCAGTAAAGAAGAGGAAGACCAGGAGGGTCTCCAGTGAGGCCCACACGCACACTCCCAATACCAGCCAGTAGACCAGGGGGTGATAGCCCCCCAGGATCAGGAGTCCGGCGGCAAAGAAGAGCCCCAGGAAGTTGGCCAGTTTGGCTGAGGCCAGATGCACATCGGCAACCTTCCGGAACCGGATCCACCCAACCAGGTAACCAAGGCCGCTCAATCCGATCCAGATCCCCAGCTCCATGGCGTGGCGCTGAACGAAGGCGGGCTCCAGAAGAAACACCCAGGCCAACGCTGAGATGAAGAGGAGAGTGTCGGCCATGGAGTCCAGCTGGCTGCCCAGGGCGCTCTCAGCCTCCAGGCGCCGTGCCAGGAAGCCATCCAGGGCGTCGGTGAGCCAGGCCAACACGATCCCTCCTCCCACCACCCTGACTGAGCCCGAGAGAGCAAACACCCAGAGCACCAGGATCAAGACGAACCTGGAACCGGTGATGACGTTGGGAAGGGACCGCCAGGCGACGCCTCTCACCCGGTCTCACTCCCGTCCGAGGCCACGGATGGCTGCGTCCGCCCCCTTCAACTTGCCACCCAGCTCCCGGGCCAGATTCCGGTAGAGGAGGATGGCCACGTCGGGCCGGAGGGCCGTCAGTTGGTCCAGGGCTTCCTGGGTCAGGACGGCCGTGCGGAGGGGAGTCTGAGCTCGAGCCGAGGCGCTGTGCACCGCCTGAGTCAGCATGGCGACCTCCCCCACCGTGGTTCCCTGGTCCAGCACAACGAGCTCCCTGCCTGATGGCTCCTCAATCTGAACGCGTCCGGAGAGAAGGACGAAGAGATCATGAGCCTGCTCACCGGCCCGGAAGAGTTGGTGTCCCTCGGAGAAATTCCTCACCGTCATGGCACCCGCCAGACGCTGTCCCTGCTCCTTTGCCAGTCCATGGAAGAGGGCCAGTTCTTCCATCTCTCTTTCCAGGGCCGGTAACGCCTGTTCCCGTCGGATGGCGGTGTGGACCAACTGGAAGATGGGTTCGGCCGACTCCACCATTTCGGGAGGTTTGGGGGGAAGGGGCACCGAAAGGTGGATCATCTTCACCACATCCAGGCGATCCACCTCATGGAAGACCATGGCCGGCATGTAGGCAGCCGGTACAAAACCCAAGGCCAGAAGAGTACGCTGCAGGCGAGGGGAGTGGCCGCTTACATCCACCTCGATGTACTCCACACCCAGGGCTCGGGCCCGGTCCAGAAGCGACTGAAAGAGAAAGTGGATGGCCTGGTCCGAGGCGGCGATGAGCTCGAAGATCCGGATGTTCCGTTCCACCGGATCGTGGAGGAACCCCAAGGCCCCGGCCACGGCCTCCCGAGGCGCACCGGGCCGGCGAGCCACCAGGTAGCTTGCTTGCCGGGCCGCCAGGCGGAAGAACCCGTAGTGAAGCCGGATGGGACCGAAGACCTCCCGGTGGCGCACCCGTCCCCGTTCGATGCGGAGAAGATGGGGGAGTCCCTGGGACTCGAACTCCGAGAGGGTGAACTCCAGGTCCGGAGGGTAGGGTGGTTCGGACTCATCCACGATCACGTCCGGCTCCATGCCCAGGTTGGCCATGGCCAGGTGCGCCAGAGGAGCGACCAGAGGAGAAACGCGGGGCCGATTTCGCCTCAGTTCCAGCCCCGGGCCGAAGTGGCGGGCAAAGAGGACCACACTCTCCCTCTCCTGAAAGCGATGCTTCAGGGCCAGGAACCCTGCAGGAGAGAAGTGGAAGTGGGTGGAGATCCGTTGGGAGTAGGGGTGGGCGGTCCGATTCTCCACGATCCCCACATGGAGCCGAGGTTCCACCAGGTCCACCCGAAAGGCCATGATGGCACGTCCTACTCCTCGGCCCCGGGCCTGGGGCTTCACCACCAGACGCCCGAACTCCCCCAGGAGATCGGAATGGCTTCCCGTATCCAGGTCCACGGAGCCAGTCCCCAGAATCGGGCCGTTCGCTCCCTCCTGGGCCACCACCATGAGGACTCGGTCACTATAGACGGCTCGCTTGAGCCACTCGGTGTCGTAGAAATCCCTGAAGGGATAGTCGTCGCCGTAGGTTTCGTGGAAGATCTCCCGGATCTCCTCCACGTCACCCTCGGTGGCTTCTCTGGTCTGGACCTCAGCCATGGGAATCCTGGTGCTTCACTGGTTTGGCCCCATCCCCTCCTGGCTCCAGCGTGGCAGCCAGACAAAGGGAGGCGGGCCCATGGATCCGATCACGGAGGTCCGGGAATCCGGCTCGGCGGTTCGTCGTGACCCCAGGCGTCGGGGATCTCACCTTCAATGGCCTGGGAGAGGTCGAACTCCACCATCCAGGTGTATTCACCCTCCCGGATCGTCCCGTACCGGTAGACAACGCCCGGCTCGATCTGGATCCGCCAACCTACCGGAACCCCGGCGGCCTCGGTTCGTTCAGGTGAGGAAAAATCCTGGCGATTCGGTGTGCCCGTGTCCATGGAGAATCCACCATACCAGGTTCGGTCATCCTCCAATCCATCGTCTTCCCGGTGATCGTGTCGGAGTTCCAGTCCGTCGGCCACTCGCATGACGTACCACGTCCGGGAGCTGTCCCAGCTCTCAGTTTCCTCCACCTCCACATGGAAGGGGATCCGAACTTCGTCAGCCTCACAATCCCGGAAATGAACCAGAAGCTCTTCGGTGCCGGTGAGCATTTCGTCTCCCACCGGCGCCACCGCCAGCCGTCCGGGAAAGGCCTCACCGCAGTGCACCGAGAGATTCTCAAGGAAGCGGGCCTGGATATCCTGGGCCGCTGCCACCTCGTCCACTCCCGTGTCCTCGGCTGGTGGGGCGTCTCCATTGCACCCGGCCGCCACGAGGACAAGCGCCACGGCCAGGAGGAGGCTCCCCCGAACCCACGTTCCGGCCCACCCGGGCCTGGAGCCTCGAGAGGTGCAGCCCCCACCAGCCTGGGTTGCGCTTACGTGTCGACTTCGTCCAAGCATGCCTCATCCTCCCATCTGGGTGGAAAGAAAGGGTGATCAAAGGGCAGGGCACCAGCCCGTCGCCTCCTCCACCTCATGTTCTCATCGTAGATGCCGTCGGATCCGCCTCCACCTCCGACGGGCCAGGAACCTCTGATCAACGGCGCAGACTCGACGGAAGGGGCGGCGCTCCGGTGAATTCCTCACTCAGCGCCCGGAGTCGTTCCCGTGCCTGGCGGTCGTAGGCCTGCTCGTGAGCCTGCGCGGCCTCCAGTTCGTGAAAGTAGGTGCCGCTCTCGAAGTCCTGGGTATGGATGGCCTGAAGCACCGATTTCAGCCCCGCGGCCACGGTGCTCTGAGGCCGGCCACCCGTCTCCCGCACCAGTTCCGTATCCATGGCCGGCGCCGGATGGACGGCGAAGACCTGAACACCCGAGTCGCGAAGCTCCTCAGCCAGGTCCACGGTGAAGAGGATCTGGGCCAACTTGCTTCGTCCATAGGCCAGTGAGCCACTATAGCCCTGGTCGAACCGGAGGTCCTGAAAATCCAGCTCCCGCTGACTTCGGGAGGCCACATTCACGATCCGGGCCGGTGCGCTCGCCTGCATGAGGGGCAGGAGCATCCGAGTGAGGAGGAACCCAGAGAGGTAGTTGACCTGAAAACGGAGCTCATGGCCGTCCTCCGTTATGACCCGCTCGTGCCCAGGTGCGCCAGGACCCACACCGGCGTTGTTCACCAGGAGGTCGAGACGAGGGTACTCCGCTTCGATGATTCGGGCCAGCTCCCGGACCTGGTCCAGGGAAGCCAGGTCCGCCGGGTAGAAGCTGGCGCTTCCCCCACCCTGGTCCTGGATGGCTTCCAGGACCTCCCGACCCCGCTCCTCGTTCCGACCATGGACAATGACGTGCGCCCCACGGGAGGCCAATTCCAGAGCCAATTCTCGACCTAATCCGGCCGTCGACCCGGTGACCAGAACCACCGGGCGGTCCGGGGCTCCCACGATCTGTTCCGTCCCCGAATGATCCCCACGTGCCCCAGGCTCGAGGATTGCTCCGGCAGCCGTGACAACGAGCGTGACGACAAGAAGGGACAGGAGCCCAAAGACAACGGAACGGGGAAGTGGTCGGAAGCGGCTGGGTTGATCCATGACTGTGTCTCTGGAGTTGGTCAGGAGACTCGTGCGGGGCCGATCCTCATAAGGATTCCGCGCATCGCTCTCCAAGGAGAGATCGATCTTCCGAATGGATGGACGGCTCCTCCCCTGTCAGGGCTGAGGCGCCGTACTCCGGACTCATGACGGCGTCCGGTGACGCCGCGTGCGTAAGTCCCAGGGCGTGGCCGAACTCATGGGTCAGGACCCGGGCCAGATCGCCCTGGTCATCGAACCGGTACACTCGCATCTCGCGGACGACTCGGGTTGCGCCATCCGGATCCTCTACCAGGGTCTTCCGATAGCTGCCCGATTCCACGGGGATAGGAGGAAAGGCCTCCTCCACCACAGCTGCCCGATCATTGCGATCTTCCACACGGCGGGCCAGGAAGGCAGCCTGTTCCCGCAACTGTCGATCCCAGGATTCGAGACGTAGAGCCTCTGCCTTCAAGGCCTCGTCCTTCCGGGCCAATTCGTCCTCACCACGCTGGAGCCGCTCGATCTCTTCCCCAGCAACGCCTCCAGCCTGGCTCCATCTCCGGACCTCCCGGTTATGGTTCCCCAGGCGAGCATTGTAGGCATCCTTCTGGGCGTAATACACCGACCGGGCTTCCTTCCAGTCGGTCCGGGCTGCCTCAAGCTCGGAAGCAAGCTCCTCCAACTCCCGGTCCATCACCTGGAACTCTGCCTCCATCTCAAGGCGGGCCAGGGTCCGTTCCTGTCGGTCGTCGAAGAGAAGCCGGATGGCCACGCCAAGCCCATCCTCAGCCACCAGAACCGGGCGGGCCAGGACCCCGTTCCAGAGGGCTGCAGCCCGGGATGCCACCCTTTCCACTTCGTCCATGCCCATCCCGAAGCGAGGATCCACCGCCGCCACATGCCATTTCAGGGGCTCACGGCAGGGGATCCGGTCGCCTTCTTCCGACGGATCGGCCTGGGCTGGCCCGTCCGGTGACTGAGGCAGGTCTCCATCCTGACTGGGGACTTCTCCCTCGGATGAAGGCAACCCCACCCGCTCCGGGGCCGGACCTGAAGCTTCATCCGACCCGTTGGCCGTGTTCAGCACCAGCCATGCGAGGAGCGCGGCCACCGCTATGACGGCTCCCACGGAAGGCAGGACGCTTCTCATCTCCAGACCTCCTCCTGTAAGCCTCTTGTCAGTCCCTGACGCAGGTCAGCTTCCGGATCTCCTTGCCGCACCTGCATCTCTGCCAGCCCATTGTAAGCTGAGTTGCGCCAAGCACCGGCGTCTCTTAGGCTGGAAGATACCGAGGGCAGTGGCTCGAATCCCCATCCGCTGGCCTGCGGTCCCCTCCTCGGGACTCTCCGGGGCTGGGTATCCGAGAGAGGGTGTCGCTCCGAGAGAGTCTCATGAGGATGCCGACGCGTCAACAGGAACCGGACGGCTGGCATGTCCGGACGGCCAATGACCGCTTCAAAGATGGAGCCGCTGATCGTCTTCAGCGAGCGATTGTGGTGGCCGCGTTTCTGCACCTCATTCTCTTCCTCTGGTCTCCGGAATGGATTCGCTCCCCGCTGACCGCGGGACCTGCTCAACTCCATTCACCAATGGAACTGGTGGCCCTCGGTGACGCCAATCCCCCCGGTGGGGCAGGGGGGTTCATGGCGCCTCCCCTCCTGGACGATGGAACGGACGAAGCCGAACCGGAGGGGGAGGGGGTGGACGACGCCCCCGAAAGGGGCCCCGACGCCGGGGACCTGGCATCTCACGAGGCGGGGGGATCGGCCGACCTTCAGCGGCTGGCTGCCCTGCGACCGGCCCTCCCCGAGCCCGACCCCGAACCGGAGCCCCTGGTTCAGGATGGAGAAGCAAGCCAGGGCAGCGGTTCCGATGAAGAAGGTGAGGACGCCACACGCATCCGTGAGCACGCCTCCGATCTGGACTATGAGCGTCTCTCTCGCGACGAGGTCCTGGAGCTGGAACGCCTCTCCGCACTCCGCCCAGAGCTGGCCTTTACCGCACCATCGAACTGGATCCTCCTCAGAAACCCCTCGGAGGTAGGCGACTTCCTGGAGGAGCGGTTCGGGGTGGCACAGCCCGGGTCCCGCCCGGAAGGCTCGTTCAGCGTGGCTCTCTGGATCGACGAACAGGGGTCCGTGGAGTGGGCAGAGATCAACCGGTCCAGTGGCCGGGAAGACCTGGACGAATCGGCGCTGGAGCTCTTCATGGACGTGGTGGCGTTCCGACCCGCTCGACAGGAGGGGGTTCGGGTGCCTACCGCCGTCATTTTCTGGCTTTCCTACTGGTAGACAGGCAGGGCACATGAGACCGATTCCGGGTAGGGATTCTTTCCCCGCCCCGCCCCATCCGAACCCACCCACCAGCAACGTGCAGGGCTGAAAGTGACCTCTCCGGCCCGCTTCTGGACTCTGGTAGCCTGCCTGGCCGTGGGGGGTTGTGCGGCTGTGGATCCCGGACCGCCAGAACCCGTGGTTTCCCCCACCGGGATCACCTACGAACTGGGCACGCCTCCCTCGGAGACCCGCCACTCCCAGACCGCAGCCCTCTACCTCCGGTCCGAACGACCCGAACCGGCCCTTACCCAGGCACGGGAGGGGATGAAAGCCTACCCCGAGAATCCCATCCACTACTTCCTGGCCGGCGTGGCCCTGGCCCGCCTGGGCGAACATGGTGAGGCCGACGCCATGTTCAGGCAGGCCGAGGAGCTCTACCCGGCCTACGAGCTGGATGTAGAACCCGAACGGGCGGCTGCCTGGGCTCAGGCCTTCAACGAGGGTGCCGAGGCTTTTGCTGAGGGTGACATGGACGGAACCGTGGCGGCATGGGAAGGAGCAACCCGGATCTACGACCTGAGGCCAGAGGCCCATCGGAACCTGGCCATGCTCCTCTCGGAGGAGGGGAGGCTGGAAGAAGCCGCTGACCTCTACCAGGCGGCGCTGAAGGGACTGGAAAGGGAGCCAGCGTCCCGGGTCCTCACGGACCAGGAGGCAGCCAGTCGGAAGGAGGAGCGGGAACGGGTGGAAGGGAGCTTGGCCGAGCTCCTCCTCATCGTGGACCGTTTTGCTGAAGCCGAGCCCATCCTCCGCCGGCAGCTGAGTCGGGATCCGGCCAACATCCAGCTTCGGCAGAACCTGGCCTTGGCACTGGAGGGGCAGGGGAACCTGAATGAGGCTCGGGAAATCTACGACGATCTCCTCTCCGAGTCCGATCTGGCTGAGACCTCCCTTTTCAATCTGGGGGTGGCCCTCTTCCGAGCCGGAGATCCTCCCCGGGCTGCTGAGGCCTTCGAGCGACTCACCGAGAAACGTCCCCATTCCAGGGATGTCTGGTTCAACTATGCCAACACCCTCTTTGCCGCCGAGGCATGGAACGAGTTGATCCGAATGGGAGATCGACTTCTGGAGTTGGATCCGTTGAATCAAAATGCAGCCCTCATCGTGGCCCGGGCTCATCTGGAGTTGGGAGACGAAGAGGCAGCGCTGGCTCGGCTCCACGGGGCCGACGCGCTTCCAGTCCACGTGGAGGGCCTGGTCATGCGCTCCAATCCAGGGGGAACCAGTGTTGACGGTCGTCTCCTTGGAAACGAAGCGGAGCCGGGAAGCCCGGTGGCACTCCGCTTCACCTTCTACGGAGAGGAGGGAGAGTTGGGCTCGGAGCATCTCCGCCTCATGGCTCCTCCCCCTGGAGAGGTCGAAACATTCGAGGTCTCCTTCCAAGCTCGGGCCAACGCCTACCGGTATGAGTGGCTGGACTCCTCGGCCCACCGCTGATGGACCGGAATACCAGCGCTGTCCCCACCTCTACCGGCCACCTCACCCCATGTCTCCCGCCGTGACCCCTCCTTCATCCGACCCCATCCAGGATCCCCAGCGGCTGGACGCACTCCGAGCCACGGGCCTCCTGGACTCCCCCTCGGAGCCAGATTTCGACCGCTACACGGCCTTGGCCAGCCGGATCCTGAGGACCCCTGCATCCCTGGTGACCTTCCTTGCCGAGGATCGACAGTTCTTCAAGAGCTCTCGGGGGCTGCCCGCTGAGTGGGAAGCCGCCCGGGAGACCCCCATCGCCCACTCTTTTTGCCGGCACGTGGTGGAGTCGCGAGAACCCCTGGTGGTGGAGGATGCTCGATCCGATCCCCGGGTGCGAGACAACCCGGGAATCGAAAGCCTCCAGATCATCGCCTATGCCGGCTTTCCCCTGGTCATGGAGGGTGGAGAGGTTCTGGGTTCGTTTTCCGTCATCGACCGTGAACCTCGGACCTGGTCGAAAGACGACCTGGCGACCCTGGAGGGACTGACCAGATCGGTCATCACCGAGATCCGCCTTCGAACCGAACTGGTCCGGAGCCGAGAGAAGGAGCAGGCTCTGGCGGAGAGCCATACCCGCCTCCAGCAGATCGCCAATCATATTTCTGAGGCCATCTGGATCTACACAGCCGATTTCAAGGAAGCGCTCTATATCAGCCCGCGAGCGGCAGAGCTATGGGGCGTCCCCCTGGACGAACTGTACGAGTCTCCCCTGGGTGTCCTTTCCCAGATCGACCCGGAGGATCGACCCAGGGTCCGAGCAGCCATGGCCAGCGGAGTCCGGAGCGAGGTGGAGTTCCGGATAACGCGCCGATCCGATGGGGTCCGTCGCTGGATGCGGATCGTGGGCGCTCCCATCCACGATGAGGAGGGCCGGTACCACCGCGCCGCCGGCATCGCTGAGGACGTGACGGAACGGCGGTCCACAGAGGAGGCCCTCCGGCAGCGGGAGGCTCACTACCGCCGTCTGGTGGAGGCGTCTCCCTATGCCATCTATGCCGTGGATACGGAGGGCCGGATCATGGAGGTGAATCCGGCAGGCGAACGGCTCGTTGGAAAGCCGGCCGGCCAGGTCATGGGAACCTCGTTCGAATCCTTCTTCAGCCCTGAAGATCTGCCTCCGGCCCGGAGGCACTTCCGGGAACTGGTGACGGGCGCTCGGCCTGTCCATGAGACGGACCTGGTCATCCAACACGCCTCCGGTGAGAGTCGTCGCATCCGGGTGGTCTCCACCGCCATTCGAAAGGATGGGAGCGTGACCGGGATCCATGGTCTGGCTCGGGACGTGACCCGGGAGATAGCCCAGGAAGAACAGTTCCGTCGGAGTCAGCGGCTTGCCAGCCTGGGCACCCTCGTGGGTGGGGTGGCCCATGAGCTCAACAATCCCCTGGCAGCCATCCAGGGCCTGGTTCAGATCCTCCAGGAGAGCGACTACGACGAGGAGACGGTTGGGATTCTCCGAACGATCCGTCGGGAGACCGAGCGGACCGCCGGGATCGTGGGAAATCTCCGACGCCTCGTTCGGGGGAGCCGCCAGGATGTACGGCACCGCGAGGAGGTAGAACTGAACGAGGTGGTCCGCCACGTCATCCGGACCCGGCGCTACTCCATGGCAACCCGCGACATCGAGGTGAAGGCCGACCTGGCCTCCGATCTCCCTCCTGTGGCCGGCGATCCGAGCCAATTGGAGCAGGTGGTCCTCAACCTGGTGGTGAACGCTGAGCAGGCCCTGGACCAGGTAGATGGGAACCGGCGGCTCATCCTGCGGACCCGGTCAGCCCGGGACGGGATCACCCTGTCGGTCTACGACACGGGCCCCGGGATCCAAGCCCAGGATCTCCCCCGGATCTTCGATCCTTTCTGGACTACGAAGGAGCCCAACGAGGGCATGGGATTGGGCCTGAGCCTGGTGCACCAGATCGTGACAGAGCACAGGGGTGAGGTGGATGTCCAGAGTCGGGTGGGGGAGGGAACCCTCTTTCTGGTCACGCTGCCCCCATTCGTATCCCGGAAGAACGAAGAAGACCCTGCCGATCCCAGCTCCCCCGGGCCGGCCGCTCTGGACCTGGAACCGTGCCGTATCCTGGTGGTGGACGATGAACCGGCCATCCGACAGGTTCTGGACCGGGCCCTGACCCGAGCTGGGCACCGAGTCTGGCTGGCCGGGGATGGCTTCGAGGCCTTGGCCCTGGCCGAAGATCCTCCTGACGACGAAAGCTTCGACCTGGTGTTCTCCGACCTGAGGATGCCGGGGATGGACGGAGGACGCCTTCTGAAGGCGCTGGAGGAGTTGGACCCGGGATACCGGGGCCGGACCATCTTCATCACAGGAGA
>SL_3KL_010_SEDDRAFT_10001249_pt1 | contig 22853 bp, 17 predicted proteins | sample SodLakKL_010_SED_2_FD_10381 | JGI IMG/M metagenome (IMG submission 10381) | reverse complement strand
GGGCGGGGTTGTGGATGCCTTTTTCCGGCTTGGGGTCCATTGGTATCAAACCCTCACTGGGTGTGCAAATTGGCGCCAGAACCCAACGTACCTGGTACGATGCCGTTTTTGAGTTTCGTTTTGGCAAAACCCGTGAAGAGGTAAACATCCCTATCCAGGATACTCTTTCACCCACCAGGAATTTCCAGGGCGGGTATTTGGGTTTGGAAGTTACTCGTGTGTTGGCTGCATTTCAGCATTCCCAAATTGAGATTTTTGCAGGGGCTGGCTATGATGTCATTGATTTGGTAGAGGATGCCCGGGAGCCCACCAGGCAGGTTTTTGCAACGCCTGCATTGCATGTTGGACCGGCTTACAGGTATATTTTCCCCAACAGATTTTGGATAAGTATAAAGCCCGGCTATTATTTTTTGAGCCATAAGAATAAGGGTGGCAGCTCCCTGGACGGTAACGCAATCAACCTGCGTGTGGTGGTGGGGTTTTCTGATAATGCCCGGAAACATCAAAACCTCAAACGCCTGGGATATTGAGCCCTTATCCAGACGTCCTTGCACGTTACAGCTGAAAGCCAGCTACGTGAACTTCAGCCACTGTTTCCTTCCTTTTCACCCAACTGGTCATATTTTTGCGGATAACAGATTCCTGGTTTTCAAGCTTTTTGTCCTGGTTGGCATCCAGTAATCGGGTAATTTTGAAGGTGGTTTCCTGGGCCAATGAGGAATTGTTTGCGGAGTTGTTATCTGGTGGGGTTGAAATCAGGTAAAGCCGGTCAAATGATTTGAGTTTAAAATAGTGAGTGGGATGTTCTTTGGTCTTTTCGTGGCTGGGAAGAGATTCAGGTTTTAGTTGCTGAAGCTCCTGGTACTCGGTGGGGGTATCAGACAGGGAAATTTCCGGGTTCCGGGCGATGGCCATGTACAAAGGCAGATTGTAACCTGCGTATTTTATGCTCAAACGATTTTTGTCAATAACCATTACTGATAACTTAAGAGCCAGTTCAGGTTGGTTAAACCCCTTGATGTTTTTTGTAAGGGCATTATAATATTTTTTCAGGTCATCAATCATATCCCCGGGATTGTTCAAAGAATTGTTATCTGCCAACTGCTGAAGGCGACCAATGATGGGTAAGCATACCAGGGTTCCCTGCAGGGAAGATAGCACACAGTTGCAAAATACCTGTATGATTTGGTTGTCTTTTTGGTGTAACCACACAAAACTTCCCAGGGATTCACCTTCAGGGTGGTTGAAAATGAAATAATCATTTTTATAGACATTCCGGAAAGAATCTTCACCAGGCAGTAATATATTTTTGATTCTTTTGGCAAGTAGTCTGGTTGTATCCAGGGTATGAGTGTTTTGGTTCAGCCTTTTGCTGAGTTGTTGCTTGCTATGCCTGAGTTCATTATTCTGTTGCTCTTTTTCTTTAAGAATTTTATTGGTTTCTGAGATAACCTCTTGTTTTTTCCTGAGCTCCCGGTTGGTGATCTTCTTTTGGCTGAAGTGGAAAATAAAAAATGTTACCAAAATAACAAGGAAGACAAACCCAATGATGAAGCTGTTTACAATTTGGTTTTTTCGTTTAATTTCTGCCTGGTTTTTTTCCAGTTCCAGGCTTTGCATTTCTATTTTTTGTTGATTTTTTTCAGCCTGGAAAACAGCATCCATCTCATTAAGCTGCTTTTGTTTCTCAATATCCATCACCGAATCGCTGAATGCCTTGTAGCGCTTATGATAATCCAGGGCTTGTTTGTAGTTTCCCTGTTCGGCTTGTATATGAGAAATAACCCTGTAGGATTCGGCCTGCTCCTTCATGGATTCAATTTTCCTGGCTATTTTTAACCCCTCTTCAGCCAATTGACCGGCCATGTGAAAATTCCTGTTGTGGGCCAATGCCAGTGCCTTGTTGCGTAAAACCACTGCTGTTACATGTTCATGGCCACTTTCTTTTGCCAACTCAAGGGCTTGTTCATAGTTTTGTAATGCCTTTTTATACTCTTGCTTGCGTGCATACATAATACCCATATTGAGCAGGCTTTGTGCTGCAACCCGGTTGTTTTGCATCCTGTTTGCCTGCTGGAGCGACAGCTGGTAATACTCTTCGGCTTCCTGGTACATAGACTCGTCAAAAAACAGTGTACCCATACTCAGGTAGATATTGGCCATTGTGTAGTGATCCGCTAACTCATCAAAATACTCCAGTGCGGTTTTATAATTATTTAAAGACTTTTCAAAATTATTCAGCGAGCTGTGAATATTTCCCAGCCCAATGTAAACCAGGCCCCTGTTATGAAAGTCATCGATACTGTCGTACAAAGGAAGAGATTGTTGAAAAAAATCGAGGCTTTTTACATAACTCCCTGTCTGGTAATGGACGTTGGCAATGTTGAGTTTGAGATCTGCCATTTGTTTGGTAAACTGATTATCCTCAGCAATCTGTAAGCCCCTAAGGTAGAAGTCCAGTGCTTTGGGGTAGAGGCTCTGGAAATATTGAATATTGCCCAGGCTTACCAATACCCGGGTAGAGCCTCTAAGGTATTCCTGTTTTTGATAGTGTTCCAGTATTTCCTGGTAATACTCCTCTGCCTTTTGGTACTCTCCCCATGTTAAGCTTACATAAGCAATGTAGCGTAATGACTTTATTTCCAAATCCAAAAGCCTGGCTTTATGGTCGGCGTCAGTTGCCTTTTTCTGGGATTCTCTTGCCAAATCCAGCGCTCGGAAATAAAAATGCATGGTAGATTCAAAATCGGTGTGCTCAAACTGATCCCCCATTTGCAAAAGAAGCTCTATCTGCAAGGTGTCCATCTTTTCATTATCAAGCCTGGAACTCAGAATATCGACAGTCTCATTAGCCTGGATGGGTAAAAGGAATACCCACAACAGTACATGGTATATCAACCAGCTTTTTTTCTCCATACTTCAATTATCACAAATGTATGCTTGTAGCGCAAAATTATATTTTTAATTTTAATTTTTCACAGGCAAGAGGGATTATTTTTGTTTTCTGTGGGATAAAAACTTTGTTTTTTAGAAAATGATCCATCATAACTGATTTTTCCGGGACCTTTATTCCTGTTAATGGCCTCTACACCTGATTTTCAGTTCTGGAGTACTTTAATGAGCTGATTAAAGATTATGGCTTGTTTTTCTTTAAGAAAGATTAATTTTGCAGGCGGATCCATTAAAAACCAATTCTTTTACTTATAAAACCTTCAAATAATGGGCAAAAAAAATGTATTGATTCTTGTACTTGCTTCAATGATTATTGCCTCCTGCGGGATGCAAAGACAGGGGAAACCAGATGCTTCTGAGCAATATGTAGTAATGTTGTCGATGGATGGTTTTCGCTGGGATTATGCTGACCGTGTTGAAACTCCATGGTTGGATTATATAGCAGGAAACGGCGTAAGCACAGAATATGTAAAGCCGGCTTTCCCAACCAAAACATTTCCCAATCACTACACCATGGCAACGGGTCTTTATCCTGACAATCACGGTATTGTAGATAATAATTTCACCTGTCCTGAAGTGGGTACCTATCGGCTACGCGATCGGGATGCAGTGGAAAACAGTGATTTTTATTATGGAGAGCCTATTTGGGTGACAGCTGAGAAGCAGGATGTAACAGCAGCATCCTTTTTCTGGGTAGGTTCAGAAGCTCCTGTACAGGGAGTACAGCCAACCTACTGGAAAAGATACGATGGTCGTATCTCTTACTCTGATCGCATTGACACAGTGATAGACTGGCTGCAGCTACCCCTGGAAGAGCGCCCCAGGTTAATCACATTTTACTTCAATGAGCCCGATAGCAAAGGGCATTATGTTGGGCCCGACAGTCCGGAAATTGACGAGCTTGTCATGGAGCTGGATTCATTATTGGGGTTATTTATCAATGATCTGAAACAATTGCCCCACTACAACAAAATCAATCTTATTGTTACTTCTGATCATGGTATGACCGAGGTTACCATGGAAAATTATGTGAATATCGACTCCTACACACCCCGCAGCTGGTATGAGCGGACTCATGGAGGGAATCCCATATTACATGTGACCCCCAAAGAGGGGATGAAGGATTCCATACTTGCCATTTTGCAAACGGTGGAAAATATTTCAGTATGGGAAAAACATGAAGTGCCTGAACGATTGAATTATGGCACCAGCGAGCGGATAGAAGATATTGTTATTCTTGCTGACAGTACCTGGAGCGTATGGTGGGGTGAGCCAAGCACCCGGTTTAATACAGGTGGTGCTCATGGTTGGGATAATGCCAAAAAGGATATGCACACTATTTTTTATGCCATGGGACCGGCATTTAAAGAAAACTATGTACATACCCCTTTTGAGCTGGTGGATCTCTATCCTATGATTACCCACATTATGGGTCTGGAACCTGCTGAAGTAGATGGTAAGCTTGAAAGAGTGAAAGGTATGTTTCATTAATGGTATCAGGGTGTATTTCTGAATCCAGATGGATAAATAAAAAAAAGGCCTCTTTAACTGAAAAGAGGCCTTTTTTTTATTTTTGGAGTAGGTGCTTATTAGAGTGGGTTGGTGAGATCAAAGTCAGCCCTGAAAACTACCTCGCCGTGGTATTGGAGTTGGTAGCTGAATGAGCTGAGCTCCTCATCCAAAACCACATTCCACTGACGGTTGAGGGTGTCTTCCAATAGTTCGATGGTGTAGTCGTCAGCAGGAAAATGTTGGCTGAATGCTGTACCTGTTCCATCGGCATAACCTCCGTAAAGGGTTTGTTCCTCGGGTGTGCCATCGGGATATCGGTGGTCGTGGCGAAAGCGGAGTTTGCCATTGTCCACAAGGAACATCCAGGTGCGTGATTCATCATCGTTTATATGAAAAGGAATATGCACGTGGTTTTCCTCACACACTGTCACATGCATAACCATCTCTTTGTCGGCCCAGCTTTCACGACCTTCTTCCATATAGGTTTCTTCTCCGGGAAAAGACTGTCCACAAAGGCTGGCCAGGTTACCCAGGAAAGCCCGTTCGGTTTCTGAAATGGTTTTTTCGGCTTTTTTTTCGTCTTCACTGGCTGCTTCCTCTTGCCTGGGAGCTGAGCCACAGGAGGCAAGAAATAAAATTAAGAGCAAAACTGCTGGTAATTTCTTTTTCATAAGTTTTGATTTTGGTGCTTTAATAAAAATTGGAAGTGTAAAAATACAGAAATCCTGCTATTTTCATAAAAAAAGGGAAAAAATATAAAAATTTATGCTGCTACCTACTGGTTAACGCCTGGTTTTCATGGAAAACCCGCATAAAGTTGCCTGACCAAATTTTTTCAATCTCTTGCCTGGAATATCCCCTGCGTAAAAGTTCAACGGTGATATTGTGCATTTCCGAAACATCATAACAATCTTCAAGCTGCCCACCACCGTCAAAATCGCTTCCAATCCCCACATGCTCAATGCCAATTAGATCCACAACATGGTCGAGATGGTCAACCAAATCGTATATCGTGGGCAGCTCCGAAGGGTATTGGTGGTTGATGGCATGCCACTCTTCCCTGGCATTTTCCATCTCTTCATCTGAAACGTCCTGGAAGTTGTTGTATCGCTCACGTAATTCAGCCCGTGCCGAGTCTCTTTCGGGGTTGGGCGGCATCTCTTTTACATATAGAAAGCAAAGCTGGAGCACTCCTCCGTTTTCGGCAAGGGCTTTCAGCATTGGGTCATCCATGTTGCGTGGGCTGTGGTAAACAGCTCTTGCATTGGAGTGAGATGCAATAACCGGAGCCCTGGTAATTTCGAGCACGTCATAGTATGCCTGGTCGGAAATATGGCTCACATCTACCATCATTCCCAGGCGGTTCATCTCCTGAACCACTTCCCGTCCGAAATCTGACAAACCTCCATGCTCGGGACCGTCAGGGTCGTTGGAAGAGTCGCTCACATGGTTGTTGCGTGTATGCGACAGGGTGATGTAGCGGGCTCCAAGGTCATAAAACTTTTCCACCATTGAAATGTCCTCTCCAAGGGGATAAGCATTCTCCAGGCCAATATAAATGGCCTTTTTCCCCTGCTGTTTTAGAGAATAAGCATCTTCAGGCGTCAGGGCTATTTGGGCCATATCAGGGTGTGCTTCCACAGCTTTGTATATGTGCTCAAAAATATCGAGCGCTCTTCTTTTGGCAACCTTAAAGGCTTCGGGAGTACTTTCTCCTTGCCCCAGGAACACAGCAAAAAAGGCTGCATTCAATCCGCCTTGCTTCATTCGTGGAAAGTCCAGCTTTCCACCCCTTTCACGGGGGTTGTTTTCATCTCCCAGGTTCAGCCCCCTACGGCCCAGCATCAAAGGGGTATCGGTGTGACTGTCCAGGGTTAGTATTTCTTCATGTATTTGTTTAGCCTGTTGAAGGAGTTGATCTTCCTGACTGGTGCATGATATCATCACCAGGCCAAGCAACAGTATTATCAGCGTGTTTTTTATTTGCATTGAGAACAAGTTTAAAAATGGGAGGTTTGTTTTTTCGTATTTATTATAATATTAAGTAGTTATCTTGTTTTGAGTTGTCGGGGTGATACGATTAGTTACCCGCCAAATCAAGCATAAACGCATATCGCATAGCTTGTTCACTCAGTCTTTGGAATCTGCCTGAAGCCCCACCATGTCCGGCCTCCATATTGGTATAGAGAAGGATTTGGGTATCCCCTGTATTGTGCTCCCTGAGTTTGGCTGCCCACTTGGTAGGCTCCCAGTACTGTACCTGAGAATCGTACAAGCCCGATGTGATAAGTACGTGTGGATAATCCTGTTTGCTTACCTGGTCATAGGGTGAATAGGAAAGCATATATTCATAGTACTTTGGGTTGTTGGGGTTGCCCCACTCATCATATTCCGAGGTGGTAAGGGGAATGGTTTCGTCGAGCATGGTGGTTACCACATCAACAAAAGGTACGGCTGCCACCACACCTTTGTAAAGTTCAGGCTTCATATTGATGACTGCTCCCACAAGTAATCCTCCTGCACTTCCACCCGAAGCAAAGAGCTTATCAGGTGATGTATAGTTTTCTTCAATGAGAAATTCTGACACATCGATAAAGTCGTAAAAGGTATTTTTCTTTTTCAGCAGCTTGCCATCTTCGTACCATTGGCGCCCCAGTTCCTGACCACCCCTGATGTGGGCCATTACATAGATAAATCCTCTGTCGAGCAAGCTGATAGCATTGCGGTTAAAACGCGGATCCATGCTGGCTCCGTAGGAACCATATCCATACTGGAGCAGCGGGTTATTGCCATCTTTTTCAATCCCTTTTTTGTAAACCATTGTAACGGGCACCTGGGCTCCATCCCTGGCATCCACATAAAAGCGCCTGGTTTCATAGTCATCCTGGTCAAAATCTCCCAATATGGTTTGTTGCCAGATGGGGGTTTGCTCCCTGGTGTTCATATTATAATCAATGATTGACGTGGGGGTGGTAAGGGATGTATAACTGAAACGGAAAATGGGGGTATCCATCTCCCTGTTGATGTTAATGGCTGCAGTATAAGCCTCCTCTTCAAAGTCCAGGTAGTGTTCCTGTTGGTTTAGCTGATCTATAATTCTAATTTGACGCAAACCATGGCTTCGTTCCTGCAGTACCAGGAAGTCGTTAAACAATTCCATCCCTTCCAGTAAAACATCACTGCGGTGAGGGATTACCTCCTGCCAGTTATCCATATGGGTGTTTTCAGCAGAAACCTCCATCAGCCTAAAGTTTTGGGCTTCATAATTTGTACGGATATAAAACTGCCCGTTGCGGTGTTGTATCGAATATATCAAATCTCTTTTTCGGGGCTGGAAAGGTCTGAAGCTACCCGTGGGGTTGTCTGATTCCAGGATAAGCACTTCATTGCTCAGGGTAGCCCTGGCGGATATGGTGAGGTATTTTCCGTCTTTGGTTTTGGAAACGCCCATGTAGTAATAGGTGTCGTCTTCTTCGTAGTAAACCTCTTCACCTTGTTGTCTTTGGGTATCAAACCTGAAAACTTTTTCGTAGCGAAGGGTTTCGGGGTGGATGGTCGTGTAGAAAACGTTGCGGTTGTCGGCAGCCCACACCACATCCCCGGCAGCCATTCTGATACCGGTAGGGGTTACCTCATCCGTTTGCAGATTCTTGATGTAAATGGTATGCTGTCTGCGTCCAAGAGTGTCCACGGTATAGGCTATCTTGTTGTTGTCCGGGCTTACATCAATGGAACGAATATTGAAATAACTGTGGTTTTTGGCCAATTCGGGGACATTCAGCATGACCTCTTCTGTGGCACCTGCGCTATCCTCCTTGCGACAATAGATGGGGTATTCACCCCCTTCTTCATAACGCGTATAGTAATAATATCCATTTGACAGATAAGGAGCTGAAGCCTCGTCCTGTTTAATTCTGCCTTTCATCTCTTCAAAAAGCTCTTTCTGTAACCCCTGGGTATGGCCCAAACTTGCTTCCAGGTAGGCGTTTTCTTCGTTGAGGTAATTTATGACCTCCGGGTTTTCACGATCCCGCATCCAATAATAAAAATCAATGCGTGTATCACCATGAATTGTGAGTTCTTCTTCAATTTTTTGTGCAACAGGTGCATCCATCGTTTCCTGGTTTTGTGGTCCTGCACAGGAATAGATTAATATTCCTGCCAAAAGGGTGACTAATAATGTGTGTGTTTTCATTTTGGTATTATTTAATAAAAAATGTGACTCGTTGCTGTAAGGCCCTAAAGTAAAAGTCTTTTAACATATATGATTTTGATGACGTGTGATATCCATTGCAAGATTAATTTTCCCTCATGTATTTATTTATACAGGCTTGCATGTCTGTTTTTTACAGGCAGGAAAGTGGGGCACGGGATTTTTCTAAAATTCAAATTGTTAGGTAGTTTTTCGTGCCGAATTTACTCAATTCATTTTATTAACCCTTAATCTACATTTATCACAGTGCAATTTTACTAATAAATCTTCTTTTTATGATACATATGATAGAAATTTGTTTTATTTTTAGAAATTTAATGCAAAGCTGTGGGTTTTCCATCAGTTTGTGCTTTGATGTTTGTAAAGGGGTGGTATTCCTGGTTACAACCCTAGGCAGGTAGTTTCAAAAGGACCATCCCATAAACCCGGGGATTATGGTAAGATTTTAGGATACTATGGAAAAAGAACTCAGCAGACATAGGGAGGCCTTTCACCATTTGATAAAAAAGCATCTGATAGCCAGCCTGGAGGAGCCGGCAGTAAGGCTCATGGAATTGTTGGAGGGTTACCGGCAGGAGGTGGATAACCTTTTGATAAAAGTTAACAAGCAGGGGCGCAAACAAGACTCTATAAAGATATTGCAGGAGCATATTTATTTTCGGAAAAAATGTCTTACTTTACTTGAAAACTGGATTAAAGAACGAAAGACCACTAACTGTGGAGATTTGTTGTCTGATTTTGATCAGGAGTTCCAAAAGGTTATAACCCAAACAACCCGGTATTGGTATAGTACTCAAAAACCTGAACGTTTTAACCCTCTCCCTGCTGATAACAGGGTTGTTTTGCTTTTGAAGTTTGTTAAAAGAACGGGTTTCGCATTTTATGCAACTCCCGTTAAAGTTGCCAATGGGGTTCGTCAACTACTGGGTAAACCAGCTCGTTCACCCAGGCCCTGGAGGCAAAGGATACCGGTACGAAAACTTAGCCACTGGTTTTATGGCAACGCTCTGACAGCGGAATATGGCAACCTGATGGCGCAAGCCCTGAAGGACACTTGTTTGCTGGCCAATGAGTGTTGGCAGGTTGACCACGATTTATACGAGACTTTTCAAAGTGTTTTTGAAAAAAAACAGGAGGATGGAGTGCTGCTTGAAAAGGCGTGGAAAGAAATTTATGATCTTGCTTTGCAACAGCTAAAACAAAAAGCCCTTGCTTTGAAGAATCACCAGTTGTCTAAACTGGAAACGGCCATTGACCGGATAGATAAACTTTTTGTAAGCCAGGTTGAAGTGGGAGGGACGCTGGAGTTTGAGAGCATCTCCTTTTTAGAATGGCGGCGAAAACGAAACGCTGGAAAGGTGAGGACAAACTGCTCCTCCGGCATCAGAAAGCGGCAGAATACACTTTATGTGCTGGCCGATGACTGGAAGTTCAACCAGGAGGTGTATATCCTTGACAGCAATGCCCAAAAGGTGCTCCTTCAGTTTAAGTCGCGGCTTGACAGTCGCAAAGAAAATGTAGAAAAAGCTTTTTTAAAAATTCCCGCATTTCTTCAACAAACCAAAACAGAAATTGTGGATGAAGACCCCGAAGGGTTACGAAAAAGTCTTCAAAGACTGAGGTACAATGCACAGAGGAAGTTTAACAGCACCCTATTGCCTGAAGTGTCCAATCTGCTGTTGGAACAGAACTTTCCCATGATAATTGATGAGGCCGAACAAAGCCTGGGGAGTGAACTTGTATCCATGACCCGTGAGCGAATACTCATTGCTGATTTTGATGCTGGGCGTGCATATGGGGACAATGCCATGCAATCTATTTCCCCGGCCGAACTAGTTAAGTTTGAGCTTACCGGAAAGTTCAGCAAAACCATGCTCACCCTTAAAACCAGTACCATCTCCAGGCTGGAAAAAATCACAGAAGAGCTGGAGAACCTGGGGCGCATGGTGGTGGTTAACCTGGATTCGGCCAACACCCTGCTGGATGAGCAAGGCCAGGACAGTCCAACAACCAGCTTTGAAGACGCCCATGCCGCTATGGACAGGGCCCATGCCAATTACCAGGACCTGGCCAGACAATTTGAAACTTTCGTGCAAAGGCTTCAGCAAACCCTGGATTCAGCGGTTGTACAATATACCGGGCAGTTGGCTGAACTTACCGACAATACCAAAGTAGAACAAATTCGCTTTCGCATAACCAAAGCAAAAGCCCTGAAAAAAAGTGAACAGCTTATCAGTCGTTCCAAAAAAGTTTTTTCTGAATCTTTGCAAAAGGGTAAAAGCTATGTGCGATATATGCGCAGTCAATGGGCTGCCAGCATGTCTCAACTTAGAGGCAGGCTGGGGATTAAGGTGTTTGACACCCAGATTTCTGATGAGATTAGCGATTTTCTTGTTTCAGGCTATTTAGCTCTGCAAAAACTACCTTATGTATACAGAAGGCTTTTTGTCAATGAACCCCTTAAAGAGTTTACTTTTTATTTTCCGAGAAAGGAAGAGAAAGGCAAACTACTGAAGGCTTTCAACAAATGGAAAGAGGGGTCCTTTACTCCTGTATTGCTTGTGGGTGAAAAGGGCAGTGGGGTTAGCACTTTTGTGCAATTGTTTGTAAAAGAAAACATGCAACGTAAGCCAGTGGTTTACTCAGTAGAATTGCCAAAACGAATCATCAGGGAGGAAGAATTGCTTGTGGTGTTGGGGCAAAGTTTCAGGGGGGAGCCATTCAGGCAAATTACTGAGTTTTATGAATATGTGGAATCGCGGGAACCATTTGTAGCTTATGTTGATAAACTGCATATGTTATTTTTGCGTCAGCCTGGAGGCTTTTTCACCCTGAAGAAGTTTTTTGAGATGATTAGCAATACCAGCCGGACCATATTTTGGATATGCACATGCGGGTTGTATGCATCCAGGTATCTTGATAAATCCATAGGGTTGTATGATTATTTTCCGGCGGTTATATCCATGCAGGACTTGGGTCGTGAGGACGTTCGTAATATGATTATGATGCGGCATAAAGCCAGTGGGTATGATTTGGTTTTCAAACCCTCCCATATGGATGTAAAGGATAGGGGGTTTGTGAAAAAGAACCCACAGCAACAGCAGGAGTACCTGAAAGAAAAATACTTTGATTCGCTCAACAGGCTTACAAAGTCCAACATTGGGTTTGCCCTGCAGTTGTGGTTGCGCAGCAGCGATAAGCTGAAAGATAACAAAATATTTCTTAACTCCCTGGAGGATATTGATTTTGGTTTTGTACATAGCCTGCCACAGGAGGTAATTTTTGGTTTGCATGCATTGGTGTTGCACGAAAATTTGGATGTGCACCAGCTGTCTCAGGTACTCCATATCAGTCGCCGGCAGGCATTTCTCCTGCTCATGCGCCTCGCTGACAGGGGCATTATTTCACGCGAACCAGGTTATTACAATATCCACCCACTGTTATACAGGCAAACCATCACATTGCTGAAAGATAAAAACCTGGTGCACTGAACAGGGAGGGATATCCTTTACCAATCAATTGAATACTATGTCTTTAATGAAACCACACAAGTAGAGTGTTCTAAAAAGACGATGATTATGGTGTAAGTAGCACATATTCAATAATATAAAACAAACTTAATTCTAATGAAACTTGCATGAGCACCCAGCACTCACAAAAGAAGATGAAAGTAAGGCCATGCAAGTTCCCCCGCATTAGGCGGGACAGGCATTAGACCAAAGCGTTAACTAAATTATATTCTGATGAAACTATCTGGTGTTTCCATGAAATTGGTCCTGATGATTGTGTATTATGCAGTACTGGCTGAATCACCTGCTTTGGCAGGCCAGTCATCAGATACTTTAAACAATGAGGGCATAAACAATGAGATCTCCGTAGAGCCCATTGTTAATGACAGGGAGGCAGAACCAGTTGCTGAAGAGGAGGAAAAGCTTCCCAAAGAGGGGCCAGTGGAGCCGGTGCATGATGCAGAAACAAGCGGAGAGAGATCCCGTGCCATGGACGAAATCATGCAGGCCCCCGATGTGAGTAAAATCATTTCTTTGAGTAAAATATTCTGGGCTATTATATTCTTGCTAGGTGGGTATTTTATTTTAAGAGCTATATCAGGAATGCTTACCCTAATCTCAGAAAGGAATGTAAAATATCAGGTGTTTATCAGACGGCTGCTCCCGATGGTGAAAATTGTAGGTTGGATTTTTATCATATATATTATCGTAAATGGTATTTTCCAACCCCCGGTGGAAACGGTTTTTGCTTTCCTGGCATCCATTGGTGTGGCGGTGGGCTTTGCATCCCAGGATTTTTTGAAGAATATTTTTGGGGGGTTGATGATCTTGTTTGACAAGCCTTTTCAAATAGGAGATAAAATAGAATCAGGAAAATATTATGGTGAGGTGCAGGAAGTGGGGTTGCGCTCCACCCGTATTGTTACTCCAGATGATAGTACGGTAACCATCCCCAATTCAGAAATGATGAATCAATCGATCTCCAACGCCAATACCAGTGAAAACAATTTACAGGTAGTAGCCGAATTTTATCTTCCCGTGACCATTGACACCCTCAGGGTACGGCAAATTGCCACTGAGGCAGCCCAGGTGTCGCGCTATGTGTTTTTAAATAAATCCATTGAGATAGAATACTCCAATGTCCTTGTCCCCCGGGGGTCTTTTTTGAAGATGCGCCTGAAGGCTTATGTGATGGACGTTCGTTATGAGTTCCCTTTCCAGAGCGAGATGACAGAAATTGTTATGAAAGAACTAAAAAAGGAGGGGATGCTCGAGGGGCTCTGATGCATGTTTTCAGCGATTAAGATAAACCAATGCTTTTACTTTACTCTGCGTCCTGTTTGTTTTTGCTGAACACGATGATGTCCTGGAAGTCATTTTCAACAGATTGGGGGCCTCCATTCCAATAACCGTGAATCATATGTTTTATCTTCAGGTTATTTTCATGTGCCAGTTTTTTCTCAATATAACTCGATTCAAAAGCTACGTTCGCCGATTTCACTTTGTTATCCATCAATTTATAATGACCCATGTTGTGCTCAAACCTGAATTTGCCATTTCCGTGTGAACCCTTTTTGCCCGCGTCGAAAACAAAAAAAGTAGCCAGGCAGGTTCCGCCGGGTTTGAGTACCCGGCTGACTTCCTTCATGTAGTTTTCGGTTTCATCGGGCAGCATATGTGTAAAAACGGAGGTGAGAAATACGAAGTCAAAATCCGCATCGGGGTAGGGAAACCGGAAGGTTGATGCATTATGGCCCGAAGAGGAATAAAGGTCGTTTCTAAGATTGATGTGCTGAAAACGGAATAAGGGATGTTTAGCGGAAATGTTTTTCTGACACCATTTTACCCCTGTTTCTACCACATCAAAACCTTCATAGCTCCCTTTTTCATTCAGGTAGGTTGTCAGGGGGAGAGCCATTCTGCCAATACCGCTGCCCACATCCAGCACGCGATGATGGGGTTGGAGCCCTCCGTATTTCAAAAAGAACGATACGTAAACCTTGCCCGCCGATACAAAATCCCCCGCACCGGTATATATCATGCTCCTGGGGGGGATGGAACTGTCTCTTTTGCCTGTGAGGGTTTCCCACAGATCTACCGGGTAAAAGACAATCCGACGCACCAGCAATCTCTGGGACGGGCTAAGCAGATAATACAGTTTTCTTAACATGGGAACATGCAGATTGATAATGGAAACGTTGAAGTTAAATGAACTAACACTCGCGGTGTTTGGCCTGAATGCAATGCCAAAGGTAATCTTTGATTAGATATTTTCAAAATGTATAATTTACTTGTAAAGGTTTACCGGCAAAAATGCTTTGTTGGTTTTGTCATAGAAACAGGTAAGTTTCAATGAGTATTTGGCTGAAACTTACCTGCCTGGTTTGTTAAAAACCCAGGATGGGTGACTGGTCATCGATCCTTTGGTGGAACGAAAAACACTACCTGAGAATTAGTTTCCTGGACTCACTGCCCTGTGGCCAGGTTATTCGAACCATATATATCCCCGGGTTTCGTCCGGAAAGATCCACCTGGAATTTTTCATCCCAGTGATGGCTCACCACTGTTTTATGGTAGATTTGCCTGCCATGCAGGGTATGTACTTCAATGTCAACCGGTCCGCCTGAGGGAGTCATGACCACATTGAATATGTCCTGGGCAGGATTGGGGAAGATGTTAAAATGAAACGCCTGGCTTAACCCCGGAATGGCAGTCTCTACCTGGCTGAATACAGCCACTGCATCCATGTCATCATCCATAACTACCTGGATTTGCTCCTCTGTATACTCGGTACTTTGGTTAACCACCCATTTTTCAAATAACCAGCCTTCGGCTGCTTCTGCGGTAAGTTGCACATTTTCATTTTCTGTGTAGGCATAAGTTCCTTCTGGTGGCTGTGTTTGTCCTTCTCCTTGTGTATCAATGGTGAGATCATAAGTTGGTTCAGCGGTGATGAGGATGTGGTTTTCTTTGGTAAGTTGCTGATCCTCCCACTGCAGGGTAATGGTTTTATGGCCGGTTGTCTCCCAGCTCACATCATGCTGTCCGATGCCATTAGCAGTGGCCGGATTTGCACCCTCTCCAAACTCCCAGATGATGGCATCTGCATTTTCTTCATCAATACAGCCAGTAAACTGAAAAGTGATGGTCTCATTGATGTTGGCTGATGTGGCACTGGCTGCAAAGTCAAGCACTTCACCATCCACATGGAAGCTCCATGCATTGCCGGGGGTAACCAACGGCTTGGTGATGGTTTTATCGTTGCTGTTGGTGGCACTGATAAAGTAGTAGATTGTTGATCCGCATTCCTGTGCAGGGATACTGGCACTGTATGTGTCAGTTCCCTCTTTCTGCATGGGGATTTCCGCAAAAGTATCATCACCCTGAATGGCATAGAAGACGCTGGCCGTTTCTATACCGTTGGCATTGGTGATGGTGGCCTCTACCGGGAATTCATCCATTTCAACATGGGCTTCCCTTATGCTGGCGTGCGCAATAAAGATGGGGTCCTGGGCTGCTATGTCCCTGGTGATGCAGTGAATGGCGCCACTTAAACCAATGACATCTTCCATGTCGATACCAATAATTTCATACCCGGGCATGGCCTCCTGGTAAATGGAGATGGCCTGGCTGTTTAAGGCTGAATCATAATAGGAGGGTACCAATACCAGGTCGTTGAGAAAAACAGAATTGGTGTAGGTGCGGTAATAAGCGCTGGGGGGGTAGTTTCCCGTGGGGCTGGGGACCATGGGTATACGCACAACCTCGTAATCTCTGCCATAAGGGGTTTGGTAGTTATTCAGAAGATAGGCCAGGTTCTCTTCAATATCGGGGCCATCAGATATTCCCTGTGGGAACTCTCCTACCAGAAGGGTTTCTTCGTCGATTAGCTTCATATGCATGTCCAGGTGACTGATATTATCGTAGGGGAGTTCTGCCATTTTAATATAGGTTTCCGTCCCTGTATATTCGTACATGATATCATCTATCTGGCTTTCGGTCAGGCTGGCATTTTCTGCAAGAATAAGCTCTGAGGAGAAAGCTTTCCCATGGCCATCAAACATCAGGTTTCCTCCTGTATGGGTCAGTTTGTTGGGCTCGCTGGTCATTTGGAAAACGGGAACATCCAAAACATTGGCAAAATTGTAGGGAATCAGGTTGTCCTCGGGGCGGTGAGGTCTGTTGTATACCCAGTCCACCAAAGCAAGCTCATCGGTGCCATCAAGATATACACTCTGGGGGCCAAAATCCCGAACCCATATGGAGTTGAAGTCAAGGGTCAGAATGAATATATTATCCATACTCACCCCGCCCTGGGTTAAGAAGTTTTGAACAGCAGAGGGATTGTCGGCTACGATGTAAACAAATACCCTTTGACTGGCGTGTCTGGCAATTTCACGAAGTTCATCGCTAAACCCACCCCATGTCAGTAACACCGCATCCATCTCTTCAAACTCAGCAGGGGTGCGCGGCGGGGTGGAGGGTGGCTGGGTGTTTTTGTCGCCATATTCAAAATGCTTTAAATACTCGTGGTAATCCTTTTTCTCTTCTTCGGTAAGGCCTTTGGGTAAAATTTCCTGTGCCAGGGTGATGGTACTAATAACAGTGAGAAAAAAAACAGTAATGAAATACTTCATGGTTAAGTTTATTGATGGGTAGAATTTAATGTTTGTTTGAAAAAATGATTTTTTTTGTCAGATTTATATTTTTGTTGGTCATCCTAATCAAAAACAGTCCGGTGGCATTAACTCCCTTTAGTTCCAGTGTCATGGCATCTCGCAGGGGCTGGTTGGTTTTGAGAAATATTCTGCGGCCTGTGATGTCGTATATACTTATGTCAATCTCTTCTCCCTGGTTATAGTTTGAAAAATACAGGTTTACTATTCCATCATGGGATGGATTGGGCCCCACTGATATCAAAATACTTTCAGGGAATAAATCGGAGGGCACCAATTTGCATGCAACGGGAAAAACAGCCAGGTTTACATTAAAACTGCCCACCCAGTTTTCTTCAAAGTTAACCCAGGTATAATTTCTTCTCTGATCCCATGCATTCACTACATCCTGGTGTTTTTCTGAGGCCAGGATGGCAATGGTATCCTGGGTGGAGTCGGGTAAAATGATGCCTGTAAAGAACGGTCCGTTTATTTTTGCCGGGATGTGGAAATCAAAGTGGGTTCTGCGATTTTGGGCAACATCCGATTCAATTTGAGACAAAGATAATTTTTTTATGGCAACCGGGTTTGGTTCAGGAACTCCCTGTGGTGTTTTTTCCCAGACAGCAGCAAAAAGCTCTCCTCCTGCATCATAGGCTGCGCCAAAAGCGATAGATGCTCCTGTTACATAGCGGTAATCCAGAGTGTCGTCAAAGAACTGGGCTTTTGCCCTGTGTTGCAGAATGTTGGTTCCCGCTATGAATCCGTTGTCTACCAGCTCATACAGGTACAAATCATCATGTAAAAGTTCTTGGTTGAGTGTGTCACAAATCAGGGCTGTCATATCGGGCTCCTGGAATGCTACGGAATTTTTCAGGGGTGCTCTGAATCCATGGAGGGTTGCATGCATACGGTTTTTTTGCCCGTTGGTAAAAATGTTGGTGCAATGGTCGTGGGTGTAGTCCATGTAATTCATAAACATGTCTTCACTTCCGCAGGATACCTGGGGGAAAGACGGGCATTGATGGTAGGCGCTCTCCTGTGTTGGTGTGTCGGCTACATAATCAGTTGCATCACAGTTGTCTTCGTCGCCCCAGGTATGCAGCAGGTTAAGCCAGTGACCCACTTCATGGGCTGCTGTCCGTCCTTTGTTGTAGGGATGGCTTACTGTGCCGGTGGTGCCAAAATTTTTATAAGATATTACAATGCCATCGGTGGCAGGCAATCCACCGGGGTATTGTGCGTAACCCAGGTAGTTGGGCTCCAGGTTGCAAACCCAGATATTCAGGTACTGGTCCCGGTTCCAGATATTTTTACCTCCGCTGTTGTCGTATTTTACGTTATCGTCTTCAAGGGTAAAGCTGTTCACATTGGTAGGAGTACGGGTAATCCCATTGGTGGGCAGTCTCTCGGGGGTGCGGCGGGCCAGCCTGAACATTATCTCTGTATCCGCAGCAACCGGTTGAAATAATTGGGGCGTGTTTGTGGTATCCGCATTAAGACGGCGAAAGTCCCTGTTCAGGGCATCAATCTGGGAAAAAACCTGCTCGTTGGATATATTTTGTTCGGGATGGGCGGGATTGTGTACGATATGCACTACTACCGGAATGGTGATAACCTCTGGGGACTCTTTCAGCTTTTCTGCATTTTCCCGGATCCACCTTTGGGTTTGTCTCTCAATGGCAGCCCTTTGTTTTTTGATGTTGGGATTTTTCTTTTCTTCCTGTTGCCGGTATTGCTCTGTTCCGCATCCTTGGTGAGCACTGATTGGTTGGTGCCCGACCTTTGGGCTGTGCGCAATTAGCCGGGGTGCTCCCCAAAGGACAAGGGCAGCAGCCAGAAAACAACACAGGAAACAGTACCTGAACAGCATGCTTTGAAATTATTTGGGAACCGGAGATTAATACTCTGATGCTTGCCACAACAATTATTCATACAAAAATACGGTTTATTTTGGGTATAAAAAGTAGTATCCATATTTCCATGAGCGTCGTATGTGTATTCGATGTCCTGGGATTGGTTTAGCCCTCTGTCATCAAATGTTTTGGGCTCACGAGGCAGATGTAGTGTTGGCGGCACTACGTTGTTTACCGATGTGAGTTGGTTGCCGGCATACGTATACTTCAAATCTTCAACCCAGCCATAACCGCCAGAGGATTATTCACCATTTCGGGTGAGATTGAGCCTGGGGGAAGCTTCTTGCCGTGGTAAGGTTCTTTATGTATTTTTACTTTTTTAAAAGCATTCTGTACGATTGTCCGATCAATAGGGGGCTAGACCATTAATTTTAAGGAGTGTAATGGCCGCTTATATACAGTATTTGGTAATAGAATATTAAAAATTCGGAAATCCTGAATGATTTCATCTAATATCAATATTTACTCTTCTTTAATACCTAAAAAAACAAGTCTATTTCTATAAATTTCAAGTATTTTTTCTTTACTATTAACCTTACTTTCAATCTGATATTTTTCAACCATTCTTTTTGCCTGGGAATGTCCTTTTTCAGCGGCATATATAAGATACTCAATCGCTAATTCAGCTGATTTTTCATCAATCTTAGTCAAGTCAAACCAAAATACTTTCGTCAATCTATTAAAAACATCAAAATATGCTTGTGGATAATCGTATTTATTAGCCATTATCATTGCATACAACAAAAATTCTTCAGTTACATCATTATCAAGAAATGCAATAGATAATGACCTGTAAGCAATAGTATCTCCTTCTTGTAAAACAGATTTTTTTAATACTCTTAAATCTTGGTCAGGCTGGTTAAATGATATTCTATCAGATTTTGAATCCGAGCATGTATTACATGATGTCAATATTGTAAATATGAATAATAAAAATAAAACCTTTATCATAACTAATCATTTATTATCTATACCAAATTTTATCCCATAATGTTGGCATTCCCTTAGGTTTCCAACGACCACTAAAAGAACCTGTTTCTTCTCCTCCTTCAAATATTCGCCATCGGCCAGGTCTCGATAAATCAGTATTTCCCCAGTGATTATCTCTAAAAGTTCCGTCTACGCCTTTAGCACTAACTGAGACATTTGCATTTGGAGCAATTACTGTAGCATTTTCAAAAGCTGGATGAGCTGAAATTTCTTGTGCAATTGAGCTTTCCCCTTTCCCTGTTTGACATGATTGTAAAACTAAAGTTATTCTTTCTCCTGATGCAATATTCCAAACTTCGCTATTATCGATTAAAAATTGTACTAACTCATCTGGTGTATTAACGGTTAAAACCCCTTCATCAGTTATTAAAGCCATTTCATTTTCATTGCCATGAGCAAAAATATGGATTTCAGTCTTTTCATTTTGTTCTTGAAATTTCTCTGCCCCAGAAATTATAATTCGATCTCGTCTATTATTTTCATCTAATGCAATTATCTTTTCTCTCCCGTCTGGGTCAATATATATTATGGGATTATTCGCCACATAAGCATATGGCGAAATCGGATAATACTTCTCCGCCAACGGGTCCACACTATGCCACCTTGCAATCTGCGGGTCATAAAATCTCGCCCCGTAATCATACCAATTTACGCCAAAAAAATCGTGTTTCTCACTGGCCTTACCTGCTCCAAAACAGGGTATTCANAGAGCGTATAATGCCCAAAAATACAGCTTTTAACTTTTAATTGAACACTTTTAACTGATTGTTATTTTTTTCAGATTGATGAAATATTTTGTAATTTTGATAAGCTCAAGAGTTATTCCTGAAAGTTTAGTTGACTTATGAAAACACAAGACATATACATCGCACATCCAAAAACAGATGAAGAATCGAAAGCTCTAAAAGCTTTTCTTCAAGCACTAAAGATAGAGTTTGAAATACCCGGGGATAAGAAATACAATGCAGAATTTGTTAAGAAAGTACTGGAAAGCCGGCAACAAGCCAAAGACAGGAAAGTAACCAGAATAAAAAAAGAAAACCTGAAAGAATTTTTGGGCTTATAAATATGGGGTATCACCTGGACTTTACTGATAAGGCAAAGGAAGATATTACCAATCACCAAAAAACAGGCAATAAAGCTGTTCTCAAAAAGCTATTTACATTGCTGGAAGAATTGGAGCAACACCCTTTTTCTGGTACAGGAAAACCCGAACCCTTGAAATATGAACTTTCCGGCATGTGGTCACGAAGAATTAACAAAGAACACAGGCTTGTTTATGAAGCTAAAGAGGATGTAGTTTATATTCTCTCTGCAAAAGGGCATTATGAGGAGTAACTGCTATAGGAACTGCATAAAATGACACAACTCTTAAACTATGACGGGAAAATACCCAAAGAAGTGGTTATTGAAGATAAAACCACCATTGAGCAAATGAGGCTCATTGAGCAGCTCGATGAAGACGACAAGCACACCATTTTCCGATTAATCGAAAAAATGCTTACCAATAGAAAGTTCAGAGAGTTCTTTCAGAAGAATGTGGCGGCGTTGTGATTGTTATAATACTTATTAATTTATTTTTAATTCTATAAATGGTGACAATACTCAAAACAATTTACAATATGCTTTCATGCTTGATTATTGATTAACATCAGACCATCCTAAAAGTTCTTTTGTTTTTAAATTTATAAATAAACTCCATTGACCAGGTATTCTTACAAATGGCCCTTGTTGCCACTTTTTTCTGTCACTTCTGGATTCAAGCAATGTGAAGTAGACCAATAAAAATTTTTGTCCTTCTTCATCAAGATAACCATAATAATGACGTCCCCATTTTCTATAGGCTTTCCCAGAGTTATCTATATCAGGATTATATAATGATTTGCGTTTGGTATATTCTTCATACTTCTCATGAAAAATCTTTTCAAATAATACAATTTCATTTAATGTTGGAGCAAACCTTTTCTTAAATTTTTTTGGATACATATGGCTTGGAAAAGGAAATTCAGTTGTATCTGAAAAAACAATTCCTTTTACCCTGTATTCTTCAATGGTAGTCACAGGATAAGTCATTGCATTATCATTTATTATGGATTTAATGACAGAACATGAAAGTAATAAATTAAAAATAATTATTACAAACGAGAAGTTTTTAAATTTACTAATATTCATTAGGCAAGTATATTGATGGTGAAGAAAGTGGAATTATGTTTCTTTGATTGCCTGGAATATTTGCTTTTCGTCTCATATAATAATGTGCTGAACTTCTTGAGGCTGTTCTTAAAGAAGGTGCTACCAGCCTTCCTTGGTCTGAGGTATAATGTGTGCGCAAAGGTAATCCATGTTCAGCACGAATTTTATTTTCAACATGCATTGCATACTTTTCAGCATTTGTAACTATTCTATTATTTGACAACGTCACCCATTCACTTTGATCCATTATCGGCAAATTACTCCAATCTTCTGCATGCCCAAGCTCATGTGAGAATCCAATAAATGCAGGACGAGAGTTACTTCCCTCTTCATTTGGTCCACCAGTTGTATTATTTGGATTCCATGTTATTGACATTTCACGACCTTTGCCTTCAAATTTATTTCCGCCGAATGAACGTGATATTGTTAGCTCCAAAGAGCTTTCTTGAAGTCCTGTAATTAGAGATTCACCATCAGCTCCTCCTGTTCTTATTTTGTCAAGTGCATCAACACTTCTTTGCGCAAATTTGCTTAAATTACCTTCATACACTTCTCCGTTTTTATATAAATTGCCATCTTCATATAAAAGTCTTTCCCTTCTTAATCCAAGAAAACCAGTTCTATTTGCTATGTAAATATCCCTACCATCTGGATCAATAAATATTATCGGATTATTAGCCACGTAGGCATATGGTGAAGTAGAATAATAATTCTCAGCATGCGGGTCCACACTATGCCACCTTGCAATCTGCGGGTCATAAAATCTCGCACCGTAATCATACCAATTTACGCCAAATAAATTGTGTTTCTCTCCGGCCTTACCTGCTCCAAAACAGGGTATTCAAAGAACGTATAACGCCCAAAAATACAGTTTTTTTTTAGAGGATAAACCAATTTTCCGGTTAATCGAAAA
>SL_3KL_010_SEDDRAFT_10001248_pt1 | contig 22854 bp, 19 predicted proteins | sample SodLakKL_010_SED_2_FD_10381 | JGI IMG/M metagenome (IMG submission 10381) | reverse complement strand
ACCCTGAAAAAAACCCTCCAGTTCCATTCCCCAGGAGGCCACCTGGTGAGCCGTGGACAGATCCATCCCCTGCTCCATCTTTTCGACGGCGGGAAAGTGATCCCTTTGTGCCGCCGTGGAACCTTCTTCCTTTGCCGGAACAGAAAGACCCGGACCTTCGACGCGCTTCAGGACCGCCTTTCCCCGTTCCTTTGAAAAAATCAACCGGTGAGGCGCCTTGCCTCCTGAAACCAGGGGTTCCCCTTCCCCGGCCACCCAGTAGAGGACCATGGTGTCCGGTTCCCTGCAAAGAGGATCTTCCGTGTACAGAACTCCGCTCATTCTGGCATCCACCATTTCCAGGACGAGCACCGCCATGGGAGTTTCCGTCTCAAGAAGACCATGGCTGATCCGGTAGACCAGTGCTTGCGGTGAATATTTGCTGGCCAGAACTTGAAGGTAAGCATCGGCCAGATGGGCCGGGGACACATGCAGGAGAGATTTGTACTGCCCCGCAAAGGAAAGGTCCGTGTCTTCCCCCACGCAACTGCTTCTCACGGCAAACCGCATTTCCCGAGGGGATTCGGAGAGGATTTTCTTCAAAGCCTCCTCCATGCTCTGGGCCACGGGGTTGGGAATGGCCGCATTGAGGATGAGGGACTGGAGCTGTGAAGCGGCTTGCTGCAGGGAAGGCGGGGACGAAATGTCCAGCCGGGAAAGCACTTCACCCATTTGAGGCAGAAGTTCATTGTGCATGATCAAGTGATGAAAAGCGGAGGTGGTGATGGCAAACCCCCCGGGAAGATTCATTGAGAGGTTCTGGCCGATGCGGGCGAGGTTTGCCGCCTTGCTTCCCACGCAGTTCCCATCCACTGAGAGAGGGTCGTTGAGGGAAAGAACATGCGGTGGCGAGGTGTCCGGAGCCTCCCCTGTAAGGACCGAATGCCGTATGGCCAGGTCCATTTTCCTTAAAATGACAGGGAGGGAAGCATAGGCCCCTGGGTTCATCACCACCAGCTGTTCAACGACGCCTTCCAGTGCCTCTGAGAGACTTTCGTAATGTCCGCCAACGGCAAAGAAGTCAGCTGGTTTTTGGCTGTAATAGAGTTCTTCCAGCCGGGCCATGCGATCATGGCACACACGGTTGCATTCCAAAAGGGTCTTGAAGGCCTCGTATTTGCGCCGAATGAATGTCCCCGGGAAAAAAGTCCGCTCGATGAGCCTTCGAAGCTGACCCAGTCTGGCCATCAAACACCCTTTGCAGCTCTCCTGGCAAGCATTGCCGCCACTTTCTCTTCCAGTTCATACTTTTCGATGGGCTTGACGCAGTACTCATCGGCTCCCAGATCGATGGACCTGCGGGCCGTTTCCAGGGTGGGGTACCCCGAAAGCATCATGACGGAAATGTTTTCATCGATTTTTTTCAGTTCTTCCAACACNTCGACCCCGCTCATTTTCTTGAGCTTGATGTCCAGGATGGCCAGGTCCACGGNGTGGTTCCTGGCGTATTCAATGGCGTCCTCTTCTTCCGTGAACACGGAAACATGATGTCCTCCCCGTTCGAGAATCCGCCTTATGAGGATCACTGCGTCCAGCACATCATCCAGAACCATAATTTCCGCCATGGATTGTTTTTGCCTCCTTTCGTCATGCAATGATTTCAGGCATGCACTTTAAGCCCTGAGAGCCTTGCCTTCAGGAAGAAATACCAGTGAAAGCGGTTCATGGATTTGGCATAGGCCACGCGAACAGCGATGTAAAGAACCAGGAAGAAAGGGAAATAGTGAAGTGAACTTCCCAAAAGGGGAAGATTCACGGGGAGATCCAGGCCGACCTGGGCAAAACGCAGGTCCATCCAGGCCAGGGCGAAGGGCACGGGCCAGAGAGTCACACAGAAAATGGCGGCACCCAGAGAGAAGGAATGCCCAAAAGAGTCCAGTGCCTGGCGGTTGAGAGCCTTGTAGCTTTCCTTGTCCCCTCGCTTGAGGGCCGTTTCGGACAGATTGTGGTGCTTGTCCATGTCTTGGCGAATCTCGCGCAAACGTCTCCTGTTGAGGGCCATGACCCCCATGGAGGAGAGGTCTCCCAGAACGGTGCATTGCAGGGCCAGGACCAGAGTCCCCAATACGTATCCCGCCACGGGGGAGGACGGCCATCGGTAGGGAGCGATGAGCCAGGGGTCAAAGGACAGAAGGAGCCAGGTGATTTGATCCATAAAAAAGACTTCCGGAAGAGGGCTTGAAGCTCCCGAATGGGCCTCCAGCCCCGATCACATTCAGCCGAATATCCTTATGTTGAAAAACCCCCTCAGGACATAGTCCACCCCCACATAGAGGGCAAGGACGATGAAGAGCCTCTTGAGCCAGATGTCCGAAAAGTACTTGGACGTTCTTGGGCCCACGACGGAACCTGCCGCAACACCCAGCAGCTGCACGCCGATGAGGGCCCAGTCGAACTGGACGCCCCTCGAGATCAGCGTGATGATACTGGTGATCATGCTGATGAGAACAGCCAGGGCGGAAGTGCCTGCAGCCAGGTACATGGGGAGCTGTGACACGCTGGTGAGAAAGGGCACCAGGAGGAAACCTCCGCCCACACCGAGGAAAGCCGCGACTGCGGAAATGACGATGCCACCCAGAAAGGGAATGAGGGGGTTGAAAGAGAACTCCACACCATAGAAGGAGAAGGTCACCTGGGTGAGGCCAAACTTGGACACTTTCACGCCCAGGGCGGAAGTGTCTATCTTTTCACCACTTCTTTCCCTTTTGAGGCTTGCCTCAAAGGCCTGGGCCGCTGCCCTTGCCTTCTTCTTGTTCGCCTGCCCCCTGGGGGAGGTTTCGTACAGAAGATAAAAGCCCAGGAGGAGAACGAAAAGTCCGAAATAGCCCTGGTATTGAGAGAAGGAAATTCTGCCCGCCGTGAGCATCACCGAACCCCAGGCACCCAGGATGGAGCCAAGACCCAGGGACACTGCCAGGGGAACCACCAACCGACCCATGCGATAATAATTGAAAGATGAAATGAGAGCGGAAAAACCCACCAGGTACTGGTTGGAACCCCTGATGGAGTCGGTGATGGATTTGTTCAGATCGGGAGCCGTGGTCCTGAAGTCCTTGGCGTAGGTACCCAGGCCGTAGATGGTCATGTGGCCCACACCGGCCATGACTCCTCCGAAGGCACCAACGGTGGAAAATATCCAGCCCACCCAGACGGCCCAGAAAAAAGCCCCGATCAAATTCACCTGCGGCCCCCCCGGAATGCCCAGGTACCCTCGAGGCTGAGTGGGATCGATTTCACCGGGACCCGTTCCCACCGGTGCCGATGCGATGGCCTCCTGAAGCCGGCTGGCCCAGGCCGGATCCAGCCAGAGGGCGACCCCCAGAAGCCCCAGGGTTCCGACAATCAGCACTTTCAAATTCTTGGTCATGGTGTCTCTCCTTAAAATTTGGATTTTTGAAAAGCGGCGCTTCGCTCCCCTCTTCCCAGGCAGCTTTCCCATGAAGGGGCCTCAACTCTTCTCCCAGTTTCGAGAAAAAGTTCGCATCACAAACGAATCCCTCCCCTTGGAAAATGCCCTGGAATCATCATTCCGAATCTTGGCGCAAAACCAATTCCCCCTGTCTTGATTCCCCACATAATAAGAAAGTGGACAAACTGAGGCACATATGCAGGCTTCTGTCAGAGGTATGGAAGCTGCCCGTATGTCCAAGAGTTTTGAGACGCTTTCAGGCCGCGGCAGCTGAAGTCCATGTGCGGCATGGGAGACCTCCCCGGTGTGCTCATAACCAGGAAAATGCGTGTGTTCAAAAGGCAGTGAAGTTGATTCTATAAAACACATGTGCCAAATATCAAGACAAACGTTATCCAGATTAAAGGACGCTGCAATAAGAAAGAAGTTTACAGTCCTTGTTCCATGAATGGGCACAGGAGGTCCAAGGGGTCGAACGGGTGGCGCCGTGTCTCCTTGGATGCGCTGGGCCTCCACAGTTGCAGGGCCATTTTTCCGGGGACAGGGGNGCAGGAAACCATGGACTTTGAATTGGAGGGCGTGAACGGGCACCAGCAAGTTCTGAAGCAATGGGCTTTCTTCAGAAAGTGAGGGCTGGAGACTCAAGCAGGGCCGCGGAAAGTGTGGCGGTTGCGGGAGGAGCTGCAATCGCTGTGGACGCAGCACCACCCTGAATGGTCAAAGGCTCACTGGTTGGCACGGAGAAAACCGGCCAGGCTTTCCGTGTCCTCCACATTGAGAACCTTGACGCTGCGGTCGATGCGCCGCATGAGACCTCTGAGGACCTTTTTGGGACCCACTTCCACGAAATGTCTGTGACCCTGCTGCAGGAACTTTTCCATGGACTGGCGCCACAAAACGGAGCCGCAAATCTGATTGATGAGTTTATGGGGCACCTCATGGGCCCCCTGAAGGAACATGGCGTCCACATTGTTGATCACCGCAATTTGCGGATCGTGAAAAACACAGTTCCTCACATAAGGTTCAAATTTTTCCCGCGCCCCTTCCATGCATCTGCTGTGCCAGGGGCCGCTCACGTTGAGCATCATGCATTTTTTCGCGCCCGCTTCGTCGCTGAGAGCCACGGCGCGCTCCACCGTTTCCGATGGGCCCGTGATGATGACCTGTTCCGCACAGTTCACATTGGCGATCTCAGCCCCGCAGGAGCGGCAGATTTCCTGGATTTTATCCTCTTCCAGGTCCATGATGGCCGCCATGGCCCCGGGAGATTGCAAGGCAGCTTCCTGCATGAAGCGCCCCCTCCAGAGAACCAGTTGCAAAAGATCCTTGAGGCTCATCACACCGGCAACATAGAGGGCACTGTATTCACCGAGGCTGTGCCCCGCTGCCGCTACGGGATAGATTTCATGCAGCTGCAGGACAACGTGGCAGGCCGCATTGACAACGGTGATAGCCGGCTGAACATTCTCCGTCTGAACCAGAACGTCCTCGGGTCCTTCAAAGCAAAGCTTGGCCATATCCATGCGAAGGATGTCGCTCGCCTGGGAAAACAGTTCGCGAACCTCGCTGTAATTTTCATAGAAATCTCGACCCATTCCCACATACTGAGAACCCTGGCCAGGAAAAAGAAATACCCAATCGGTCATCGTCCCGCTCCTTTCAATAGCAAAAACAGAGAGCCCGCTTCCATAATTGCTGGATTCAGTGCTCGCTTTTTTATTAACATCAGAGTTACTTGTCAATGCGATAGTGGGGGTTACAGTGAAGGATCGAATCGACCCCCACAACTTTTCCCTGCCCGGGAAGAAGATCCGCAGGAAATGAAAACAACGGCCTGAGGGCAAAGTCACAGGGTTTGGCACCGGGAAAAGGGCTGTATTTGGACCGAGTCCTGGATCATCCCATCCAAAGACTTAGACAATGGGCCAGACGGCAGAGGTTTAAAGTGGCGTCGTGCAGAGAAAATCATCCAGACTGCCGGAAAAAGCTTTTGAGAATCATTTTGAAAGCCGATTAGGACTCAAACAAACATGCCTTTGAAGGGCCGGCGACAAAGAAGAGCGTGGCACTCACCTTCATGAGTTCTTCATGTTCGTGATTTGAAACCCCTTTTGGAAAAAGGGGGTTTTTTCGTGTGATATGCTAAATAACATGCTTACATTAGTAAGCGATATTCTGTTCATAAGAAATACCGAGGAGTTTTTGACGTTGCCAGCAGGAGCTAAGTTCATGAAGCGAATAAAATTTCCATGGGTCATGCAGCCAGCGGTTGCTCTGTTCCTAGTGTTTTTCGCATCCACCTCATGGGCCAGTGCCGATCGGAGTCCCTTGGAGGTCATCCAGTCGGGCACGGACAGAGCCATCGAAATCCTTCGCAGTGCCCAAACGGGCAAGGCTCCCACCTTGTATGAAAGAAGGGCGGAGATACTCTCCATCGTCGATGAATACTTCAATTTCGACGAGATGGCCATGAGGGCCCTGGGACGTCCATGGAGAGAACAGTCCCTTTCCAACCGCGAGGAGTTCGTGAGGCTCTTCAAGCGCCTTCTCTTCAACACCTACGTGGACAGGGTTCAGACCTACACCATGGGTGACGAAAAGGTGGTGTATGACAGTGAAGAGATTCGAGGGAGACACGCCCTCGTGCGAACGAGAATTCTCAATTACCGGAGCACCACCGTGGAAGTGAACTACCATCTTCGGCTGGATGACGATGGATGGAGAGTTTTTGACGTCAATGTGGAAGGCATAAGTCTCGTGAACAATTTCCGCAGCCAGTTCGCTTCCATCCTGGCCAACAGAACCTTTGAGCAGTTGCTCCATATGATGAGAGAAAGGGTTGAGAGGGACACCGCGTGATTTTCCGCACCATGCCCCAATGAAGACCAGGGAGAAGGTAAATGACCGATGGCGCTGCAGGACACCGGCAAAGATTGCGGGAGCGCTATGAAAAGGCCGCCTTGGATGGATTCCACGATCATGAGGTGCTCGAACTGCTCCTCACATACGCTATTCCAAGGCGTGATGTGAAACCACTGGCCAAGGATCTTCTGGCTCATTTCGGAAGTTTTTCGGCCGTTCTGGATGCCCACCTGGAAGACCTGAAATTGCTTCCGGGAATAGGTTCTCACGCAGCCGTCCTTCTGAACATCATCCCGAGGCTTTCGGCGCGCTATCAGCAGGACAGGTGGCGCCAGGGACCCACCATCGATTCCACACGAGCGGCGGTTTCCTTCCTTTCGGCCAGGCTGGGGGTGCAACGCAATGAAGTTTTCTGCCTGCTGGCATTGAACAGCCGCAACGACCTCATTGCCGCAGAAGAAATTCAGAGAGGGAGTGTCAACAGAACAGCCGTTTTTCCCAGACTGGTGGTGGAAGCAAGTGTCAAGCATCGTGCCACTGCGGTCATTTTGGCTCACAACCATCCCAGTGGAGACCCGCAGCCATCCCTCGCAGACCGCCAGATCACCACCAAACTGAAAAAGCTATTGTCCGAACTGGACATAGTGGTCCATGATCACATCATCATTGCCGGGCCCAATTACTTTTCGTTCGCTGAAAATGGAGGACTTGCATGAAACAAAACACGATGCAGGCGGTCCTGGTCCAGGAGCCGTCTGTGAAGGGCCAGTGGAACAACCTGAGCATGGCGGAGGTTCCACGCCCTGTCATGAAGAAAGGGGAGGTGCTGGTCCAGGTGGAGGCCTGCTCTGTCAATCGTGCGGATCTTCTTCAAAGGAGAGGACTTTACCCGCCGCCTCCGGGAGAGTCGGAAATCCTGGGCCTCGATTTCGCCGGGTTCATCGTTCAAAAAGCCGACGATGTGGAACAATGGGCGTTGACGGATCGCGTTTTTGGCATCGTCACGGGGGGAGGCTACGGGCGCTACGTGTCCGTGCCCGCTTCCCACCTGGTCGTCATACCGGAAAACCTGAGCTTTGTGGAGGCCGCCGCCGCCGCGGAAGTTTTTTTCACCGCTTTCTATAACCTCTGTATCCTGGGAGAACTGCAGCCCCGTGAAACGCTGCTCGTCCATGGCGGAGGCAGCGGTGTGGGAACGGCAGCCATTCAGCTCGCCAAGAATACGGGAGCACGGGTGATCACCACGGCAGGTTCCGCAAGAAAATTGAAAGGTTGTCTGCAGCTGGGGGCCGACCACGCCATCAATTATCATGAAGAAGAATTCGCCGAGCGGGTGGCTCAAATCACGGAGAACCGGGGAGTGGACGTGATCCTGGACTGGATTGGAGCCTCCTACCTCGCGAGACACGTGGACTTAATGGCCACAAGGGGAAGGCTGGTCCTCATCGGACTCATGGGAGGTGCGAAAGGGGAGATATCCCTGGCACCCCTCCTCACCAAGAGGCTGCGCATCATGGGATCCGTCCTTCGAAGCCAGTCCATGGAGGAAAAAGCCGCCATCACAAGAGCTTTCCAGGACCAGGTGATTCCCCTTTTCCAGGAAAACAGGGTACATCCCGTGGTGGACAAGGTCTTTCCCATCACGGCCGTGGAGGAAGCCCATGAGTACCTGAAAGATGGCAAGCAGTTTGGGAAGGTCGTTCTCTCCTGGCAGGAGTACGGCGCTCCATGAGCAAACCGGTCACGGAGCAGCAAAAAAAAGCGGAGGATTGGATCACCCTTCAGGGAGTGAGCTTCGTTCGCAACAGGAAAACCATTCTGGATCATATCCACTGGCAGATCGCGCCGGGAACTCATTGGACACTCCTTGGACCCAACGGATCCGGAAAAACCACTCTTCTTCAGCTCCTCGCCGGTTACCTTTGGCCCACAAGGGGTGACATCACCGTTCTAGGTGAAAGGTTCGGCCAATCGGATCTGCGCGAACTGAGAAAAAAAATTGGATGGGTGGGATCCTTTCTCCAGGCCCAGATTCCTTCATCCCAACCCCCCCTGGATCTGGTGGTGAGCGGAAAATTTGCGAGCATCGGCGTCTTCGATGCGCCCACCCATGAGGACTATACCCAGGCACGGGAGTGGATCGAACAGCTGGGGTGTCTCCAGGTTCTCCCCTTTCCCTATGGTGTTCTCTCACAGGGAGAAAAGCAGCGCCTCCTCATCGCCAGGGCCCTCATTCACCGTCCAAAACTGCTCATTCTCGATGAACCCTGCGCGGGGCTGGATCTGAAAGCTCGGGAACACCTCCTCCAGACCCTGGAGAACCTTGGAAGGGCGCCCCAGGCTCCCACCATGATTTTCGTCACGCACCATCTGGAGGAAATCCTTCCCGTTTTCTCTCATGTTTTCCTCATCAAAGAAGGAAGGTGTGTGGCCAGTGGAGAGAAAAGGGAAGCATTGACAGGGGAATTGTTGAGCCAAGCCTTTGAGGTTCCCATGGAAGTCCATGAGGAAGGGGGGCGTTACCGGAGCCGGGTGGCTTTCCAGTGAGCCAATGAAATGGCTGCGTGCGAGACCCCCGTGGCGTTCTCCACCCTTTCAGGATACAGGGGCACCAAAGCTGAGGGTTTTCTGGCCTTTTCATGACCTTCCACCCGTGACGGAGGAACTCACCCTTCAAGACCGGAGCGCGCCCCATGGAGTTTCTGAGCTGTTCGAAGGGCTTCCGGTGAATCAACGCCCATGACTTCCTCTTCAGGAGCATGAAGCACACCGATGGAAAGCCCGTCTTCACTCATCCATTCCACCAGGTCCGTGAGAAAGTATTCCTCGACGGTCACCCATTCCCCGCCCCTCTCCTTTTGCACCCGGTGTGGCCGGGCGGCCATGCGATCCAGGTAGGGAAGGAGGGTCTCCCTTCTCACGGCATAGACCCCGGCATTACAGCCCTGGAGCCTTTTCTGCCTTTCGGGCGTCCAGTCCTTCCAGTATTTCCATTCCACAATGCGCAAGAGCCGCCCGCGGCCCATTTCCAGCATGCCGTACTGACCCCGGTCCCTGGGAGTGAAGGCCAGGAGCACGAGGTCGTGACCGTGAAGCATGGCCACCAGCTGCTGGTATGTGGCTGCACGGATGAGGGGCACATCACCCATGGTTATGATCACCCGCTCTTGGGGGTTGGCTTGAAGAAAAGGGCGTGAGGCGAGAAGCGCACCTCCCGTTCCATTGGTGACGGGCTGGAAGAGATAGGAGATGCCAGTGAGGTGGTCCGTGGCACGGCGCACGTCCTGGGCACGGTGATGGACCACAATGCCCCTTGGGCCCGGGGGCAGATTCTTCAAGACCTCCAGAAGCAGCGGCGCTTCTCCTTCATAGACCGAGGAAAGAGAAGGCTTGAGAGGGAGGAGGGTCTTGTTGCCTTCGAAACCCACCATGCGGCTCCCTCTGCCCGCCGCAAAAACCACGCTGGCCACTTCACTCATAGAAATTCTCCTGGGAAATTCTCCAATGGACTGCCGGGCGTCAGCCTGTGGATCATTGGTCCCCCTCTTCCTGCAGTGTTCCTCTTTCCCTTTCCTGGGCTCTCAAAAGGCGATAGCGGGCCACAGCTTGAGAATGTTCCTGGAAAGTCCGGGAAAAATGATGGGTTCCATCGTTGTTGCTCACAAAATACAGGTAATTCACATCTTCGGGGTGGAGCACGGCCAGAATGGAACTCTTTCCGGGATTGCAGATGGGACCAGCAGGAAGGCCCCTGTTCAAGTAGGTGTTGTAAGGGCTTGGGCGCCTCAAATGTTCCGGCCGCACGGGCCCGGAAAAATCTTCCAGGTCGTACACGGCCGTGGGGTCGCTCTGAAGGGGCATTCCAATTCGAAGACGGTTGTGGAAAACAGCCGCCACGAGAGGACGCTCCTCCGCCGCAGCGGCTTCCTTTTCCACCATGGAAGCAAGGATGACCACGTCGTGAAGGGACAGCCCCAGTTCTCCCGCCCTTTCTTCCCAATGGGAAGGAAGGCTTTGCCAGAACTGCCGGACCATGGATTGAATGAGGGACAACTCACTCATGTGTCTTCTGAAAAAGTAAGTTTCGGGGAAGAGGTAACCTTCCAGGCTGGGAGCATCGATTCCCAAGGATTGAATCACCTCTTCATTCCGCGCCAATCGAAGGAACTCGTCCTGGGAAGCAAGACCCTTCCTGTGAAAAATGCCGGCAATATCCCTCACAGTGACTCCCTCAGGAAGGGTAACCCTTTTCACATACACTTTGCCGGTGATCATCTGGTCTATGATCTGGTTGGGTGTGACCAACCCGGAGAATTCATATTCACCCGCCTGGAGTCTCTGCGACACCTGTCGAACCCGGCAGAGCAGAAAGAAGAGCCTCTCGTCTTCTATGACACCCTCTTCCTTGAGGAGTCTCGATATTTCCAGGCCGCTCAAGCCCTGTGGAATGTCCACGATCCTCGACTGAACCCCGGGGCTGGCCGGAACCATGGAAAAAAGCCACAGGGTGTGTGCTGCGATTCCTGCCAGAAAAAAACAAAGACCCAGAAATGCGAGAAAAACATAGCCAAAAATACCGCCGCGCCTTTGGGACATGAAAAACTCCTGTATGGAGGCCCTGTAAATGATGGGAAAAGGCAAATTCCTACATTCCCATAGCACACTTGAGTGGACAGAACAACCCGCCGAATTCCAGGGTTTTGCTGGAAAAAGAAGTTTGACGGACGTCTGCCCTTCAACGCAGAGCATAAAAATGATTGGGGACTCACTTCGGCGCTTTCATGGAAGTTCCCATACATGCTATATTCCATTTCGCACCATGGTCAAAGGGGTTCTCATCTTGAACCATAAGGAGTTGTGGAAGGTCCTATGAGCAATAAATTGTATCGGGAAGCCGGGGTGGATCTGGAAAAAGCCAATGATCTTGTGACTCGCATCAAGCCTTTGGTGCGCACCACCTTCAACAGCGGAGTCATCACGGACATCGGCGGCTTCGGGGGACTCTATTCCATCAATCACAGGGATGTGAAAAATCCCGTTCTCGTGTCATCCACCGACGGCGTTGGGACCAAGCTGAAAATCGCTTTCTGGGCCAACCGGCACAACACGGTGGGCATAGACCTGGTGGCAATGTGCGTGAACGACATCATCGTTCAGGGTGCCCGCCCCCTCTTTTTCCTGGACTACCTGGCCATGGGCCGCATGGACCTTGACCTGGTGGAGCAGGTGATCAGCGGCATCGTGGCGGGATGCAGGGAAGCCGGCTGCGCCCTCATTGGCGGAGAGACAGCGGAGATGCCCGACTTTTATAAAGACCAGGAATACGACATGGCCGGCTTCGCAGTGGGCATTGTGGACAACACGGAAATCATAGACGGTTCGACCATCCACGTGGGCAATCAAATCCTCGGCATTTCCTCGAGCGGCCTCCATTCCAACGGCTACAGCCTGGTTCGAAAAGTCGTCTTCAACCAGCTCAAGCTGTCTCCCGACGACTACCTGCCCGAGTGCCAGCGAACAGTTGCCGAAGAGCTTCTCGAACCCACACGCATCTATGTGGAACCGGTGCTCAAAATCATTCGCCAATTCCGCATCGCCGGCATGGTCCACATCACGGGCGGCGGCTTTCACGACAACATCCCGAGAATACTGCCCAAAGCCTGTCAGGCGCTCATACGGGCAGGAAGCTGGGAAGTGCCCCCCATATTTCGATTCCTCCAGGAAAAGGCCGGCATTGAAGAAGAAGAAATGTACCAGGTTTTCAACAATGGAATCGGCTATATATTGGTCACAGAGCCCGACGAAACTCAGGAAATCATTCAATACCTCGAGGCCATGAATTTCAAGTCCCAGGTGATAGGTGAAGTTGTTCCCAGGAACAACGACGCACCGGCGGTGCGCATCATCTGACCATTGACCCGGTTTTTGTGGGCGGCACAGTGAAAAGCCCCTCCCTTGACTCAGCAGAGTTGTTCCGTGAGAGCGGAAAGATTGCACAAGCAATTGAATTCCTTTCCCACTACATCCACGGAAAGGAGAAGGCACTCAAGCTCGCTCTCATGTGTGTTTTCTCCCGGGGGCATTTGCTCGTGGAGGATCTCCCGGGACTGGGAAAGACCACCCTGGCCATAGCCATAGCCAAAATCCTGGGCCTCAGCTTCAGCCGCATTCAGTGCACCAGCGATCTTCTCCCCTCAGATATCACCGGTCTGTCAATCTTCAACAGGGACAAAAACGTTTTTGAGCTGCATCCCGGCCCCATTTTCAATCACATTGTGCTCGTTGACGAGATCAACCGTGCGACCCCCAAGACTCAGAGCGCCCTGCTGGAGGCCATGGGTGAAAAACAGGTCACCCTTGAGGGCAAGACGCTGCAGCTGCCCCGTCCCTTTTTTGTCATCGCCACTCAGAATCCGGGAGAGCATTTCGGCACTTTTCCCTTGCCTGAATCTCAGATGGACCGTTTCATGATGAGGATCAGCATTGGGTACCCTCCCCGGTCAGCAGAGAGGGAAATTCTCACCGGTGGGAGCCGTCGAAGGGAACTCTACGGCATCGACCCTTTCCTTCATCAGGCAGACGTCCTTCGAATTCAGGACATCATCAAAGACGGCATCCATGCCTCGGAGAAAATTCTCGACTATCTGCAGGATGTGGTGCATGCAACACGCACCAGCAGGTACCTGGCGGCGGGGCTCTCCACACGGGGCGCCCTGGCTCTGCTTTCCACCGCAAGAGCATGTGCCTACATGGATGGAAGGGATTTTGTCATTCCCGAAAACATCAAGGAAGTGGCCGAATATGTCGTTCCCCACAGAGTGCTTTTCCGCGAAGAATTCAATGGAACAGACAAGAAGGAGGTCATAGAATCCATTCTCTCCGGCGTGGACGTTCCCGTGTGATCGGTATCACCAAGTCCGGTTACTTTTACATACTGATGACCCTCGTCATTGGTTTTTCCGCTGTCAACACGGGGAACAACCTGGTCTATATCATTGCCGCAGCTCTCTTGAGCTACATGGTCGCCTCAGGCATTCTCGGCCACATGAACCTGCTCGGCATCCAAGTGTCCCTGAGCTTTCCAGAGGAAATCTTCGCGGGCATCGAGTTCCCCGTCAAAGTCTCCGTCCGTAATATGCGAAAATCCCGGCCGGCTTTTCTTCTTCAAGGGACGATCATGGGTAGATCTGTTCTGTTTCCCCTGGTGCAGGAAAGGAGCCTGCAGGAAAAAACCCTCATGTTGACCCTGGACAAACGAGGGCGCAACTTCATCCATGCCCTGGAGCTTTCCTCTCCCTTTCCCTTCAATCTCTTCACCCGCTACCGCACCTGCCCCCTTCATGTGCAGCTCATCGTCTATCCCAGGCCCCTTCCAGGACCTGATCTTGTGCTTCGGGAACTGATAAGCCCGCGCCAGGGCGATCGCTTTTCATCCTTTCCCGGCCACGACGCCGACATTTTGTCCATCAGAGACTATACGGCCGGAGACCCGCTCAAAACCATTCACTGGAAAGCGACAGCCAGGACAGGAATCCTGAAAACCAAGGAGCTTGCAGCGCTCCAGTACCACAATCCCACCATCCATGTGGAACAAATCCAGGGGGATGAACTGGAAAAGGAACTCTCGCACCTGACTCACCTCATCCTGAAAATCTCTCGTTCCCGTTCGCCCATAGTGGTGATCATGGACAACGAAAAACTCCAGCCCGGCCTTCTGGCTTCACACAAACACCAGTTGCTCAGAAAACTGGCCCTTCACCATGAGACTTGAAGCCGTTCTCAATTTTCTGGCCTACACCTGCGCAGCTGCAGCCTTTGCCTGCGTGTTCCGGCATGTGCACTGGTTTTTCGCCGCTGCGGCAGCAGGCCTCTTCCTGCTGGCCCTATACAGGGACAAAANGGCCACTCTCATCATACCCCGCTGGCTGGTCAATGTTCTCTCCCTGGCGGTCATTCTCCCCGTTTTGCTTCGCCTGCAGCCCACNCGCATGATCGAACCCCTGCTGGAGGCGCTCGTCATTCTCCTGGGATTGAAGCTGCTGGAAACCAGGAAGGCCAGAGATCACNTGCAGATTTACCTCCTTTCCCTTCTTCTTCTGGTGGGTTCCAGCCTNTTGTCGATCAGCGCCATTTTTCTTGTGCACTTCATTCTCCTGAGCATCCTTCTCACCACATCCCTCATGGTCCTGACTCACCGGTCCCAGCANGCAGACATGANCCTTTCNATGGAGCACCTCGGGAAAATTCTAAAATCTTCCGCCCTCATTTGTNTCCTCGCTCTTCCCCTGACCATTGTTTTTTTTCTGGTCCTTCCAAGAATTCCTCACCCCATGATGCATCTGCCGGGATACGAAATGGAGGCCAGGTCGGGCTTCAGCGACCGGGTCACTCTGGGTGAAGTTTCTACCATTCAGCTGGACAGGAGCGTGGTCTTTCGCGCCGTCATGGAACCTGCCCATGAAAAGTCCCTCTACTGGCGGGGAATCGTGCTGGACGAATTCACAGGAACCACGTGGAGAAGAAGCTTTCAGGTTCACCAGGGGCAACCGGGTGCCCCGAGAGGAAAGGAGGTGCACCAGGTCATCTACCTTGAACCCTATGGGGGGCACCATCTTTTCGCACTGGACAAACCCATTTCCGTCAGGGGAGAAAACCTCAGGATGCTTCCCGGCCTCACTTTTTCACTGCAGGACATTCCCCAGAGGAAGCTGCGATACACGGCCAAATCCGTTGCATCGGAACTGTTGCCCGAAACCTTATCGCACCATCACCATTATCTGCAGCTTCCACGGAATCCTGCTCCGCAAATTCGAAGGCTCGTGGATGAAGTCCTGGCCAATTCATCCTCTAACCTGGAAAAAATGGAACGGCTTCGCCATTTTTTCCAGGCTGAAGGTTTCACCTACACCCTGAGTGAACTCCCCGTTTCGGACGATCCCCTCAAAGATTTTCTCCTGAAAACAAAGGAAGGCAACTGTGAATATTTTGCCTCCGCCCTCGCATTGATGCTGCGCATGGCGGACATTCCCTCGCGTGTTGTGGGAGGTTACAGGGGAGGAATCTACAATGGTGCCGCCGGATACTACCTGGTCACCCAAAACCATGCCCATGTGTGGGTGGAGGCGTACATTCCCTCCAAGGGATGGGTGCGGCTGGATCCGACGCCTTCCATGCCCCTGGAAACACTGGGCAGATTTGAATCCCCCCTGTCTCACCAGTTCCGGCTGGCAATCGACACATTCCATTTTTACTGGGCCAGATTCGTCATCAATTACGACCTTTCCCAACAAATTGCCCTTGCAGAGGCTGCAAGGAATATCCTTGCCAACCCCCCTTTTCCATGGGATCGCACCACCCGGCAAATGCTCCCCTTTGTGGGGGGCTTCCTTTTGGTCCTGTTGATTTTCGGCGGGCTGGCCTTTTTGGGAAACCGGCCACCCATGGAAAAGCGGCTGGTCACCAAGTTTTCCAGACGGCTGGCTGCACATGGGTACAAGAGAAGCCCCCAGGAAGGGTTGGAAGAGTTCGTGAACCGAATCCAGGAGAAGGATTTGCGGGAAGCGAGCAGAGTTTTCGTGGAAGAGCTGGAAAGAGCGGTCTATAGAGACCAGCAGTTGAGCAGGGAACAGACCAAGCGACTGGAGCTGCTCATTCGCAGGCTTTGAGGGGAGCACCACCCTCGCTGCACCTTCCCGACGATGGATCGTCTCATGAGGGGACCGGGAAGCGGAAAGCTTTCTGCCACACTGCAATCACGACCCGCATCTCTCAGACAATGACGCCACCGCTCCAGAATGGCTCGAATGCTCCCCGCTCACGATGCCCGGTTTCCCATCACCGCCCGTTCTCCCAGATTGCCGTACCGGTGATAGGTGTCACAGATGCTTTGCTGGTGCAGGTACTGGAGCAATTCCAGGCGCCCTTCCATGAAAACGGGACTGCGCGCGATGTGGAACCCTCTTGCAGCGGCAGCCTCCAGGACTTCCCGGGAAACCCGATGAGGCGCAGCATAGCGGATTCTTTGAATGTGCGCCACACGGGCCGCCAACTCCCGCTCGGTGTGTCTCAAGATCTGAGCTCCTCCCAGGATGCGCTTTCCATGAGTTCCCAGGAGAAAACCCACGGCGGCATTCTCAAGATGGGGGGGCAAGCTCACCCATAAAGGGCATCCCGTGATCCTTGCGGCCCCTATGCGGGCAAGAGTTTCGAAAAGACTGTCCTCCTCATGCACTCGAACGATCACTTCTCCCACAGGGAGGTATTGGAAAAGATTGTCCTGGCCTCGCAGATGAAAAAAATCCCTGGGGTTTCTGAAATGAGTTTCCCAGCGGTGGAGATAACTCTTGATGGCGCGCACCGTCTTTTCCAGGTCTCTCCCGTGCTCTTCCAACTGGCCCCAATAAATCTTTTGTCTCCAATCCAGGGCCAGGCGAAGGATTTCATGTTCTTGGCGAACCGCTTCGCCCTCAGGGAAGCCCGTTTCCTGAAAATCCATGAACTGGGCCACATAATCAGGCCCGCCCGCCTTGACGCCGCCTCCGAGGGCCGATTTTCCCATGCCGCCGAAAGGCTGTCTGAGTGTGATGGCTCCTGTGGTGCCTCGATTGATGTAGAGGTTTCCCGCTTTGACCGCCCCTTTCCATTTTTCCTGTTCCCGGCTGTCCAGGCTCTCGAGGCCCGAAGTCAAACCATACCCCGTCTGGTTCACCAACTCGATGGCATGGTCCAGGTTGTCCCCGCGCATCACCCCCAGAAGGGGGCCAAAAAATTCCGTCATGTGAGTTCTGGAAAGAGGCCGGACTCCCCACTTGATTCCAGGAGACCAGAGGTGTGGATTTCCTTCAAGGGGCTCGGGTTTGAGAGCCCAGGATTCTCCGGGTTCGAGCTCCGTGAGAGCCTTTTCCAGCTCCTTTTGAGGAGGAGCGATGAGGGGTCCCATCTTATTCTTGAACTCCCATGGAGAACCCGTCGAGATGCTCCGGCAGGCATCCACCAGCTGCCTTCGAAAGTTGCTGTCTTCGTAAACCTCTTTTTCAAGAATCAAAAGTGAAGTGGCTGAACATTTCTGACCCGAATTGCTGAAAGCGGAATGAAGGACATTTCTGACAGCCTGGTCACGATCGGCCATGGCCGTGACGATGGTCGCATTCTTGCCCCCCGTCTCGGCGCACAGATGCATGTCCGGTCGTTGTTTCAACATTTCCAGTCCCGTTTCCGTGCCTCCCGTGAGAATCACATAGGACACGCGCCGGTGGCCCACCAGTCGACTGCCCGTTGTGGAACCCGAACAGGGGAGAAACTGGAGCACGTTTCTGGAAACACCCGCATTCCAGAAACATTGACAGAGAACCCAGGCCACCAGAACAGCCTGGGAAGACGGCTTGAAAATGACCGTGTTTCCCGCAGCGAGGGAAGCGGTGATGCCGCCACATGGAATGGCGATGGGAAAATTCCAGGGAGACACGACCACACCCACCCCTTTCCCCCTGCATTCAACCCGGTTGAGCTGTTCAAAAGCACGTGCCGAATAGGGGTAAAACTCGGCGAAATCCACAGCTTCTGACACCTCTGGGTCCGATTCCGTGAAGACCTTGCCCGTGTTGGCTGCAGCGGCACCGATGAGATCTCCTCGAGCCTTCCTCAACTCCATGGCCACCTGTGCGAGGATGCGATGCCGCTCTTCAAGGGGCTTGGAGCGCCACCCGTCAGGATCCCTTTGAGCGACGGCCACAGCCCGTTCCACGTCGTCGTCGTTCCCCAGAACATATGTGGCCACGCAAACCTTTTCCTCATGCCGGGAAGGATCCAGGCACTCCTTCTTGTCCCGGCCTTCAAAAATCTCCTCGCCGGCTATGACCAGTGGAATGGACATGGGGGTGTCTTGAGGACTCTTTTTCCACCTTTCCCTGATGAGATCTGCCCATCGCCGATTTTCTTTCAGTGACCAGTCCGTATCGGGCTCATTGTTGAATTCCCCCTCATGGAACGACCCCATCTTCTTTGTGAAATTTTCGGTCAAACGGTTTTGAATACGATGAGGCTCCTGGCGCACCCGGTCACGATGATGCCAGGAAGCTACGAACTGATCCTTCAGAAATGCCCATTCCCTGGAACCGGTTCTCAGCCGGCTCGAATAGCGAAGAAAGTTTTCCTCCCCCGTATTTTCATCCAGCCTTCGCACCAGGTAACCGATCGCATTGATAAAATCGCTGCGGGTGGCCACAGGAGCATAAAGTACGACCTGGGCGCCAGACTCCTGAATGGCGCGGCGCACATGGTCAGCCATTCCCTCCAGCATTTCAAAGCTCAAGCATTTCTTGACGCCCTGATTTTCAGCGAGCCTGCAGGCATAGGCCAGCTCAAAGAGATTGTGGGAGCCCACCCCCAGGTGAACCGCTTGAATGTTTTCGGGAATCATTCCATATTCCAACATTTTCTTGTAGTTGGCATCCACATCCAGTTTGTTGTCAAAAGGGGCCAGGGGCCAATTGTGCAGGGAAGATTCGACCTGCTCCATTTCCATATTGGCTCCCTTGACGATGCGGAGCTTGATGGAAGCCCCCCCTTCGGCAGTACGCCGCCGAGCCCATTGAGTGAGCTCTTTTTGAATCTCAAGAGAATCGGGAAGATAGGCCTGAAGAGCAATGCCCGCCGCATGTCCTCGAAACTCGTCCAGGTCGAGGGCTTGCATGAAGGCCTTTTGGGTGATGGCCAGGTCTCTGTATTCCTCCATGTCCAGATTGACAAATTTGGGTTTGAGGGAGCCATCTGGGCTTTCCCAGCGATTCTTGGCTGCGGCCCTGTAGAGATGGGCCAGCCTGTCCACAAGGACCGCCACCGTGTTTTCCATGTCAAGGGCATGGATCTGAGAATAGAGAGTGGAAATCTTCACTGAAATGTATTGGACATGAGGGGATTCCAGCGCTTGAACGTACTGAGCCAGTCGCCGCTGCGCCTCTTCTTCCCCAAGGACCACCTCTCCCAAATGGTTGATGTTCATGACCACCCCTTCTTTTTTCCTCTGGCGAAGGTGGGCCAGGAACGCCTCCTCTTCCCCCGGAATGACCGAGCGGCGGCTCTCCTGCCTTATCCGTTCGACCATTCGGGGAACCGCAATGCGGGGAAAATGTCGTCCAATTTTGAGAAAAAAATGCACGAGAAGTCTCTCGTAAAGGGTGAAAAACCTTGGAACTCCCCACCTGCTGAGCAAATGAGAAACCTGGTCTGCCACTCTCTTGTTCCGGGACGAACGGAAACTCTGATCGATCAAACGGGTGAGCAGCACTTTGTCTGGCGGATGGCTCAGGATTCGGGCCAGCTTTTTGTGGGCTTTCTTTTCCTCGGAAGTGAGAAGTCCATTGGCCTGATTCTGCCAGGCTTCGGCCAAAGCGAGGGCGTCCTCGAGGACGGACTCCATGCTCGTCTCGTACATGGGGAATCACTCCTGGTCAGCCTTGAAAACCATTTTCGCTCCACCTGCCCATGAGCGGGAAAATCCATGGTTTCGGGCCTTGATATGCAGACTTTGATGAACTAGAATCATGCGCCGTATGTGCTCTTCTCCGAATCAAATTTGTCTGATTCGAGCTATTATAATATCACCATCCGCGGCAACGTGCCCGAGGGTTTTTTCGCGGCGCAGTCACTGCCCCGCAAAAAAATTGCGTCCCCCTGAACCCCTTTCCGTATATCTGGCCTTGATGGGAGCCCTGTTTTCGTGCACATTTCTGCATTTCGCCAAAGGTATGGAAATGACCTCGCATCACCTGCGAACCCTTTATTTGTGAAGAGCCAGTCATTAAAAACAGTTCCAATTTCGGTGCGTTTGGAAAATGTTCGGCGGTGAATTATTGAGTGGGGATTGAAACGAGGCACATTTTGAAAGGAAGAAACACAATGTATTTGCGCACACTTCTCCTGCTGCTGATCATGGGGGCCACGGCCACTTTTGCCATCGTCAACTGGAGTCAATTCATGACTTCAACGCACCTCTCCCTGGTGTTCACCACCGTGGAAGCACCCCTGGGATTTGTCATGCTGGTGATTGCGGGAGTTCTCACCGTTATGTTTCTCACCTTCGTCGTTTACCTGCAGACCTCGGTGATCATCGAAACACGCCGCTATGCGAAAGAAGCAAGGGCGCAGCGTGAGCTGGCCGAGCAGGTTGAAACTTCCCGCTTCACGGAATTGAGAGATTTTCTGGAAGAACGCCTGGAAAACCTCGAAGGGCGCATCAGCCAGTGGCAGGAGGAAGTGCACACACGCATGGATCAATTGGACAGTGAGCTGAAATCGTCCGTGGAACAGGCGGGCAACACCCTCGCGGCATATATCGGAGAACTGGAAGACCGGCTGGAAAAAGACGATGAGGAAAAAAAGTCAAAGCCTTACCTCACCATCGAGTGAACCGGTCCATAAACAGGAATCATCAAAAACCTTGCCCTTTTCAATGCGTTGTGGTAAATGATCTCTTTTGATGTGCCCTGGCTTTTTATGCTCAAGTAAACACCCAATAATACTTGGTTTTTCAATAAAACGCACCATGGAGAAAGGAAACCGGTCATGAGCAGAAAATGTGAATTCTGCGGGAAGATGCCCCATGTGGGCAACAACGTCAGTCACGCCAACAACAAGAGCAAACGAGTCTGGTTGCCCAACCTGCAGTCAGTGCGCCATGTGGGCAAGGACGGCACGGTGAGCAGAGTGCGTGTGTGCACTCGATGCATACGCACGGGCCTGGTGGTCAAGCCGGCGTGAGGCACTCAAATAAAAGCCCGGATTTTGAGGCCAGAATCCGGGCTTGAGAAAACCTGCACGCAGTCCAGGGTTGCCCCCTTGAACACCCTGCCGCATCCTGAAAACTTCTGGCAGAACCTTGCGGGTTTCGCGCCCATCATGCATCAGGAAGTCACATGCCCTCAGAACGTTCCACGGCCACAGTCTCCAAGGCACAGCATCCATCTCAAGAGTCCCACACCACCCACTTCGGATTTCTTCACATTCCCGTAGAGCAAAAGGTCAACCTGGTGCGGCGTCACTTCAACACCGTCGCTTACAGGTATGACTTCATGAACACCCTCCTGAGTTTCGGCATCCATTACGCCTGGAAGCAGACCGCTGTGGATTTGATGCACCTCAAACCAGGTGATCAGGTCATCGACGTATGCGGCGGCACGGCAGACCTGGCGCTCAATGCAGCCAATAAGGTGGGACCAGCGGGCAAAGTCTTCCTCTACGACATCAACTGGGCCATGATGGTCACGGGCAAACCCAAGGTGAACGCTTCGCCCTTTTCCGAAAACATCGTCTACGTTCAGGGAGATGCGGAAAAGATTTCTTTTGCGGACAATTCCTTCGACGGCGCCATGGTGGGATTTGGCATACGCAACCTGACCCACATGGAGCAGGGATTGCGGGAAATGCATCGTGTCTTAAAACCAGGGGGGAAGATCATGTGCCTGGAGTTTTCCGAACCAACTCCTCCCTGGTTCAAGGCTCTTTACGATTTCTACTCTTTTCACATCATGCCCGCTGTGGGCAAGGTTCTTGCCGGATCCAGACATGCCTACACCTATTTGCCTGAATCCATTCGCCTCTTTCCCGGCCCTGAAGAACTCAAGTCCATGCTCGAAGCCATGGGGTTTTGCCAGGTTTTCTACCAACGCCTGTCCCGGGGCATATCGGTGGTGCATGTGGGAACCAAAGGCTGAGGGCCTCATATGAAATTGAACTGGGTCGAGAGACTGGTGGTGAACAATCCGCTGCGCGTGGTGGAACAGCGGTTTCAGATTCGCTGGATGCATAAGGTCAAGCCCCTTTCACCCACCGACCTCGTGCTGGAAATCGGCTGCGGTCGAGGTGCGGGCTCCCACCTGATTCTCAAGGAAATGCATCCGGCCGTCATTCATGCCACAGACCTCGATTTCAAAATGATCCGCCTGGCCAGACGTTATTTCGCCGGTGGAGACAACCAACGCGTTTTCACCTACGTGGCCGATGCGGTCGCCCTGCCCTACGGCAATGAAACTTTCGACGCCATTTTTGATTTCGGCGCCCTTCACCATGTGCCCGACTGGCGAAAAGCCCTGAAAGAAATCGCTCGGGTTCTCAAGGAAGGGGGAACCTTTTACCTGGAAGAACTCTATCCCGCCCTTTATCAGAATTTCATCACCAAACACCTCCTGGTCCACCCCACCCAGGACCGCTTCCGCAGCGAGGATTTTCGACAGGCTCTCACCGCCTGCGGCTTTTCCTTTCAAGGATCGCTGGAGTGGAAGAGCATCGGCATCCTGGGAGTGCTCACCAAAGGGTGATGCTCCCATCTCCCCGTTCCCTCAGAAGCACAGAGGACCCAGAAAGAGCCCACAGCATCGTTCTTTCATCCTTCGGGCTGATCCCTGCCCATAACCATCGAAGCATATCCAGGCCCCCCCCCCATAACCATCGAAGCATATCCAGGATCCCTGCAAACATTTCATCGTGGTTTTCTGACTCCTTGCGTGAGCACGCAGTTTCGTGCTCCCCGAAGATGATGTCATACCCGA
>SL_3KL_010_SEDDRAFT_10001247_pt1 | contig 22856 bp, 16 predicted proteins | sample SodLakKL_010_SED_2_FD_10381 | JGI IMG/M metagenome (IMG submission 10381) | reverse complement strand
CTCCATAAGCCTGTCTATCTCCGCCGCCATTTTCCGATCCTTATCTGTGACCTTGTGGCCCGCGTCGTGGCTGGTCAGGCTGATCTCCACTTTATTGTACGAGTTGCTCCAGTCAGGATGATGACCGTGGATTTCTGCCAGTAAGGCCACGCGGGCCATAAACGCAAACGCTTCAGAAAAGTTTTCGAATACGAAAGTACGTGTCAGTTGATTGTTTTTTTCTTTCCACATAGGTTTAATGCATTTAGGGGTTTTATGCGTAATGCGGATCACCGCTGAATTGTTCATCTGAACAAAAAAACGGTTGCCGAAAACAAACTGAATAGCTTGCCGGGAGAACCTGCCCGGGAGAACCTACCCGGGAGAATTTACCCGGGAGAACCTGCCGGGGAATATCTATTCCATGGTGAGCACCACTTTCCCCCGGGTTCTTTCGGTTTCCAGCAGCTGATGCGCTTTTTGTCCTTCCTTCAGGGGGAAGGTTGTTTCTATCTGTGGTTTAACCTGCCCGGTGGCAATCATGTCGGCAATTACATGCAGGTCTTCGCCCGAGGGTTTCACCATGATGTAAGTGGCTTTCTTTTTTCTCAGGAAATTGCACATCATGCTACAGAACAAATTACCGTCCGGGACTGTAGTGACATAGTTGCCCCCTTTCCTGAGGATGCGCTTACATTGTTTGAATGAGCTTTTTGCGACGGCATCAAATACTTTGTGGTACCGTTGCGACTGTTTGGTGAAATCCTCCGTGGTGTAATCAATCACCTCGTCGGCCCCGAGCTCTTTCAAAAAGTCCAGGTTTTTGCTGCTGGCCACCGCAGTAACATGGGCCCCCAGGGCTTTGGCGATCTGCACGGCAAAACTTCCCACGCCTCCGGAAGCACCATTAATCAACACTTTATGACCTTCGTGGAGGTATTCTTTCTTACGGAATGCCTGAAGGGCGGTGAGCGCAGCCAGTGGGGTGGCTGCTGCTTCTATCATTCCCATGTCGCCGGGGATGGGGCAAAGGAATTCACATTTTACGCAAACAAACTCCGCGTAGCCACCTCCTTTAAACGGGAGCATGGCAAAAACCCTGTCTCCCGGTTTGAAAGGTGATGACCTATCTGTCTTTTCCACCACACCCGCGATGTCGAAACCCAGGGTGCGGGGGAATTTTTTTCCGGCAAATAACTTCAGGGAGCCGTTCCGCAGCTTAAAGTCCACCGGGTTGACGCCGGCGGCATGTACACGCACCAGTATCTCCCCGGGTTTGGGCAGGGGCATGGAAACCTCCTCTTCCAGAAGCTGTTCCGGGCCGCCGAACTTGTGTATGCGCAATGCTTTCATATGTTTAAATTAAAATAGGTAAAACCTTAAGTTTCGTTTGTAGTTGTACCTTATGTTCGTATAAATTCATTTTATTATACTATTAACAACAAAGATAGGTAATTAAAGTTTGATTGGAGCTGGAAAGAACTCTGTTGTGAAATAATTTAGCTTTATCTAAACCTGACAATAACATTTTCTGTTACATTTATGTATTACTTGTTAGTTAAAAGAAAATATGGGTCGGGCATTGCACAAGATGAAGCTCATGTGTATTTCTGACATTGCTGTTGTATGCGCCTTTTTATCGCTGGCATGGCTTATATGGTAGATCAGATGAAGTTTCAGCTAATATTACTCAAGATTTTGGCTTTTTTACTGCCTTTTTCGGTTGAAATCGGTGTTGCTCCCGGCTCAATGCTTCGCGTTCCCACTGAACCCCTGATAGCCCTTGCCGGATGCTTGCTGCTAATGGATGTAATAAGATATCCAGCCAAGTGGAAAACATTTGTCTTTAAGGAGGCGGTATGGGTCTTTCCCCTACTTCTTGTGTATGTGGTCACGACGGTTTTTTCTGAAATAATCACTGTTTCTGTAAAATTCTCCCTTCTCAATCTGCTGTATATCCTCGTTTTCTACGTGTATATGATCCGGGTTTTCCGGCAGTATCCCCGGTTGTTTCCCCAAATGCTTTTGTTTTACGGCCTTGGAGTAATGGTCGTTGCTCTCTGGGCAATTTACCAGTTTGGCCAATATGACTGGAACCCGGTAGTGGCAAGGGGCATCTTCCGGCCTTTTTATAATGATCACACCATTTTTGGAGCTTCTGTTGCCCTGTTAGGTGTTTTCTGGACTGCGGCTGCCATTTTCCAGGCAAATAACCGTTATCTCTTTTTTTCTTTGGGGGTGTTTTTTATTTTGGCGGCTTTATTCAGTACCAGCCGGGCTGCGTTTTTCAGTTTGTTTTTTGCAGCAGCGATGTACCTGGTTTATCTAAAAAGGGCCAAACTGCATTACATTTTAATGATTTTGACTGTGATGATCATGGTTGGGGTGGTGTTTCAAAAACCCATTCTGGAAAGACTACACACGGTGGAAGTGGTTTCTTATGGTGATAATGCGAATTTTATTGATCGGACGGTTTCTGTTAGCAACATTACCACAGATGTTTCCAATCTTGAACGGATCAATCGCTGGGTTTCTGCCTGGCGCATGTTTAAAGAAAAACCTTTGACTGGTTTTGGCCCCGGAACGTATCAATTTACTTACATTCCTTATCAGGATCCTGCTTATATGAGCCGTTTAACAGTAACAGATCCCCATGATATTCCCGACGGTTCCGGTGGAACGGCTCATTCTGAATACCTTCTTGCGCTCAGTGAGATGGGGGTGTTTGGCCTGCTGGCCTGGCTGTTATTAATCGGACGCTGGTTTTATGTGGTCTTTGGTCTTCCCCGGGAACATCCCCGAATAATATATATTACTGTGGCTTTTCTGGCCTTATCCACTTATCTTTTCCATGCCCTGGTAAATAATTTTCTGGCCACCGATAAGTTTGCCTTTCTTTTTTGGAGTACCGCGGCATGGATGGTGGCGAATTATCACATTTCCGCCGGCAGCACGATGGGTCGTGGCTTATTAAATGTAAAACGATAGTTATTCAGCATGAAGCATTTTTATACAGAGGTCGGATCATATTATGACAGGGATGCAGGCGATTTTGATGCCCGTTATTGGGACAACTATGTTTTACAAAGAATACGTCAGGACTTCCGGGAAGAGGTAAAACGATTTCGCTTCAGGCAAATGCTGGAGATTGGCTACGGAACCGGAATGGATATGATTCACTTTTCCACGACCCATTCCGGTGTTTCTGTGGCAGGAATTGATATTTCAGGGGAGATGCAAAAAGTGGCAGCCAAAAAGGCTGAGTTTTCCGGGCTTGACCAGGTGGAGGCTTTCAAAGGCAGCGTTGAAGACCTGGCTTCTTTGTTTCCCGGACGGAGTTTCGACATGGTATATGTTTTTTTCGGTGCGCTCAACACAGTAGAGGACTTAACTGTTGCTGCTGAAAACATTGACAGAGTTGTTGCTCCCGGCGGAAAGCTTGTGCTTTCCTTTGTCAACAAGCATTATGTGGCCGGTATGGTTTTAGAGATGCTGAAGTTTCGCTGGCGCAGGGCTTTTTCCCGTTATCAATCACACTGGGGCGGGTATTCCCCGTCACAACATTTGCCCAGTCGCTGTTACAGCCCGCGGGAGATAAAGCGGGCATTTTCCGGCTACCAGCTGATAAAACGAAAAGGTTACAGCATCACTCATCCGGCCTGGTATTACCATCGCCTGAGCCGTTTACTGAAAAAGTTCAGTCCTTATTTCTGGCGTTTTGACCGCATGCTGAACAAAACATTTTTCTGGTCGTGGGGAGAGTATACGTTATTCGTGTTCAAAAAACCTGATCACATGGGCCAGTAGATCTTCCGTATTTTTATAATTAATGCCGGTTTTTTGCATTAGCTCATGATGAAGCGTTTGCATTGTAACAGAAGTAGTCAATGCTTTTGCCGTTGTGGAACCGTATTGCCTGCGGACATTTTTTTCATTGACATGCATAACGGAGGCATTTGTCTGCCTGGCAAAAATGTTACAGAAATCGAGTTGCCTGATGGCGGGTATGGCGAAAATGTTCATATCCTGTGATTTTTCTCCAAAAAGACTCAGACCATTGATCAGTTTGGCAGCGTCATCAAGGTGTATCAGCGACATCAGCTGCTCTCCTGTTCCATAGCATGGTATCCGTCCTGTTTGCTGCAGGGGCTCCCAGAAAAAATGTCTGAACCAGGATCCCGGCCCGGTAACCCAGCCGGGTCTTGCGAACCGAACGTCCAATGTACCTGATTCTCTGGCTTCCCTCCATGGGATTTCATTACGGACATAATAACGGGCAAATGCTTCCGGGGCAAGGGGGCTGTTCTCTGTAGCTGGATCGTTTTCGGGGCGTTCTCCATAAACCAGTGAGCCTGACACATAAATAACCACAGGAGGTTTGGGTAGCGCCGAAAGGATATTGACCATGCGCCGGTTGGCTCGTTCACCCCTGTATGCAGCCAGTGAGCGGGTAAGGCGATTACTGCCTGCAGGCCGTGCCAGGTGAAACACTACATCGGGGGGGTAGCGGTCAAACCAGGAAGGATCGAAGTCTGATAGATTGCCAACAATTGTATTGAAATTTTCCAGTTGTCTGAATGGCAGGCGTTTATGAACAAGCAGGTTTAGTTGACCAGCCGTGTTTTCGGATAAATGCTTTACAAGAGCTTTACCTATGAAACCGGTACCTCCAAACACCCAAATATTCCTGGAAGAAGCTTTCATCTTCTGTTTTATGTCTTAAAAGGCATTGTTGCCATTCCGGCCAGCAGAGAATCTCCCAGTTTTTTTTCCATTATCCGGAGCTTCCAGCAATATCTTTGAAGGATGCGTTTCTGATATGCGCCTGGATTGTACCTCAGTTCATTTTCTTTTATGCTGAAGGCCTGTCCGAAGTGGCCGGGATTCATCCTCCGGTACTTATTGCGGATATATTTTCTGGAAAACCGGAATAAATATCTTTCCAGACGATTGAAATACTGATGTTTGAGGATTGATTCCAAAAAGTGTTTAAGCTTTTTATCCTGATCGTTTTTTAAGCCGGTATGTGGTTTAAAGACAGGATAATATGATTTAACCCACTGGTTTTGTTTAATGATGTCGTGAAGCAAATGACAACCATACATTGGTGTCAGAAAATAGATCTCAGTTGCTGTGAAACGGTTTATTTCGTTGATTTTCAGGTTTTTAGTGTCGACAAAGTAGTTGATGCAGAAATTATGATGTGAGTTTCCAAGGAATATTTTTTTGTACAGAGTCAGTAAACTGCGAACCAGCCATAACCTGCCGGGAGCGGTTACGATAAAGTAGTCGATGTCATCGTTTTCCGACATGTAGCCTTTGGAAATCGACCCTGAAAGAAACACCCCGCGAACGAAAGGGAAAGCAGCGATAATACGCGAATAGCGGGTTGCATCTTTCATTCGCTCCCCGGTTCGTTGGTTACCCTTTCGCCTGCGTTCTATTAGAGAGAGGTCTTTCCCTGCAATATAGTATCCGTTGTGAGAACTGATCAGGCCGGATCTTTCCAGCTTACACAGTGCTTTATCAGCCTTTTTCGGATTCTTTGGGTCTTCACCGGCATACCTTAGCAGCTCTTCCCTGGTTAACGGGTAGGAAAAAACATCAAAATATGCCAGTAACCTGAGCAGGGTCGATTCCATTTCCTTTAGGGCATTTAATATTGTGCACCAACCAAAACACAACAAAATTTACGGGCTAAAGGTTTGAAAGATGTTTGTCCTTCTAATAATTTTTTTCAGGATATTGATTTTCCCACCACTCGCTTTCACCTTTCAGGTGTTTGTCCCACCAGGCCATGAAGGCATCGTGCCACTTGAGCCGCTTGCTGTAGGTCACAATGTGGTGGTCTTCTCCCTCAACCAGGACCAGTTCAACCGGCTGGTCCAGTAATTTAAGGGCGGTATACATCTGAATGCTTTCGCCCGGAGGTACATTGGTGTCGCTGTCACCGGTGATCAGAAGCAGCGGGGTGTTCACCTGGTCTGCACGGTAAAGCGGGCTTTGCCCGATGTACAGCTCTTTGCTGTCCCAGGGGAAGCTTCCGGCTGAGGCTTCGGCACTGTAGGAATATCCCCAGTATCCTTCACCCCAGTAGGATGCAATGTTGCTGATACCTGCATGGGAGATTCCTGTGGCAAAAAGATCGGTATGGGTCAGCAGCAGCATGGTCATGAAGCCGCCATAGGAAGCGCCGGCCACACCAACCCTGTCTGCATCCGTATATGGATGGGCCTCCAGGAATTGTTGGGTGCCCTCGATGATCTCATCGGCCACGGTTTTCCCCCAGTTGTTCACGTGGGCTGCGGAGAATTCCTGCCCGAAGCCTGTGGCCCCGCTTGGCTGCAGCACATATACAATGTATCCGTTACCTGCCCAGAGGTTGAAGGGGTAGCGCCCGCCAAAGGTTCTTCCGACCGGGTTGGTTCCCCCGTATTGGTAAACGATTACCGGGTATTCCCTGTCGGGGTCAAAGTCAGGAGGCAGGTAATACCGTCCTTTGATCTCCTGGCCGTTGGAGGCGGTGAAATCCCACTCGTGGACCTCTCCGAATGCCACATGGCGGTATTGTTCAGCATTGAAATCTTCCAATACGGAAAAGCGGTCGTTGCGGAGGTTGATCGTGTAGGCTTTATGGGGGGCGTTGACCTGGTTGCCGATGTAGGTGGCGGTGCGTGCATTGGATGAATAGTTGATGCCGGTCAGAAAATCCGTACCGGTATCAATTTGTTCAAAACGCCCACGGCGGAGGTCATACCGGAAAAGCCGGCGGTAATCCTCATCACCGGCAAGGATGTAGATGTTGTTGTCGCGCGCCAGCCAGTGCACCGATGCCACGGAAGGATCAAAGTCAAGGGTGATCGGATCCACCGAACGGTCATCCAGGGAGAAGATATACGCCTGGGTGTCATAGTTGTTCGGGATCATTCCTTCGGGCACATTTTCTCCGGCGCGGTCAAATGCGGAGGGCCCGCCGGTTGCCAGCAGGGCATCGCCATCGGGGGAGAACTGTACGGAGACTCCCCAGCGCTGACCGGCCAGCAGGGTGTCAACGACCAGGGTTTCCATATCCATCATGAAAAGATCATGTTTGGAATAGGGTCTTTCCTGGTAATCGGGTCTTGACTGGCTGAATACAATGTAGCTGCCGTTCGGGCTGATGTCATGCAGGCTGGTGGTCAGTTTGCCATAGGTAAGGCGTGTTCTGACTCCTGAATTCAGATCCAGCTTGTAGAGAAAACTGCGGTGACGGAAATGCCCCTGCCTGTCCTGCATCCCCAGGATGTGCCGCATGGTGTCGTCAGCCCCGCTGCCACGTTCGGTGATGGTGTAAACAATGTAAGATTCGTTGGGAGCCCACTGCATCCCCGAAAAATCTTCTATCCCTTCGGTAAGAATGTGTTTCTGCCCGGTTTCCATGTGATGGCAATGGATGGTTGTTTTACCGTCTTGCACTGTGGTATAGGAAACAGCATTGGAGTTGGGCAGCCAGGTGATGCGCGACACATCGGCATAGCGGAAGGAGTGCACCAGGCCATTGTCGTCAATACGGCGGATGTCGGTCCAGCTTTCTGACCGGTCGGAGGGCGGCAGGGATTGCCTGTAACTTACGGCAACCATGCTTCCGTCGGGCGAGGGCCTGACGTTGGTGACCTTGATCCCGTCCATGAAGTGATGGATATTTTTGATGTTGTCGGGCAGGGTAACCGCACTGATGTCCTCAGCGGTAAAGGGTTCCGCGACACTTAAATTTCCGTTGATGGCCCATTCGATTGTTTCGCCTGCCGGGCGGAGTGCTTTGATCATCAGCAGGTGGGTGCCGCGCGGAAGATCAAATTGGTGGGTGATGCTTCCTGCGTCGTCCGTGCTGTCTTCCATGCTTGTTTTGGTACCGATCTGTTCCCCGTTCAGCCAGGCATTAAGCATGTAAGGGCTTTCCAGGGTCAGTTGCCCTTCAAGCCAGCGGCCGGCTTTCACATAGGCGGCGACATAGGCTACCTGGTGCTGGCCGGGGTCGCGATCTGCGATCTGCAAAAATCCTTCGGCACCGACCTGCTGAACCGACCAGTTTCTTTGCTCCCCGTTGAGCCATTCAAGCTCTTTGCCGGCCCCGGGCAAATAACCCGCTTTTTCAAAATGGGAGAACGTAAGCAGTTGATTTGCCTGAAAAGTTTGTCCTTCTACATTTTCGGTATCGTGGAAGGCCGGAAAGCTTACTTCCAGGGCTCCGGTGGTCAGCCAGGCGTTTATGCTGATTTCCTCATTGGCCGAAACCAGCAGTGGCAAAATACACATCAGCGCAATAGTGATCATTCCTTGTTTCATAGGTCAATATTTTTTTTTCAAAGATGAATTGAAAACTGTTACATATTTTAAATGTCCTGATATCGCCCTCAAAAATACCATTTTTACAATTAAGCAGGGTTGGCGGATTGCAAAATAAATATGTATTTTTGTCCCTTCTGATAAGTCAATCTATCTCAAAACATTAAAGATTCTGATATATGCAAAGAGACAATAAGGTATTCGATTTGATCCGGCAGGAAAAAGAACGTCAGCTCCATGGCATTGAGCTCATTGCTTCTGAGAACTTTGTCAGCGAACAGGTGATGGAAGCCATGGGAAGCGTCCTGACCAATAAATATGCGGAAGGCTATCCCGGACGCCGCTATTATGGCGGTTGCCAGATCGTGGACCAGACCGAGCAGCTTGCCATTGACAGGGCCAAGGAGCTTTTTGGCGCTGAATGGGCCAATGTGCAGCCCCACAGCGGGGCACAGGCCAATGCAGCTGTTTTCCTGGCCTGCCTGAAACCCGGTGACACTTTCATGGGCCTGGATCTCAGTCATGGCGGCCACCTTTCACACGGGGCCCCGGTGAACCTTTCCGGTATACTTTACCGCCCTGTGGCCTATACGGTGGATGAGAAAACCGCCACCATTGATTATGATGTAATGGAGCGGGTCGCCCTGGAAGAAAAGCCAAAACTCATCATTGCCGGTGCGTCGGCCTATCCGCGCGAGTGGGATTATGCCCGGATGCGCAAGATTGCTGACAAGATCGGAGCCCTCCTGATGGCTGACATCGCCCATCCGGCCGGACTGATCGCTGCCAAATTGCTCAACGATCCGTTGCCGCACTGCCACATTGTGACCACCACCACGCATAAGACCCTCCGAGGGCCCCGCGGCGGCCTTATCTTAATAGGTAAGGATATTGAGAATCCATGGGGTGTAACCACTCCGAAAGGCAAGGTGAAAATGCTGTCTGCCATGCTTGACAGTGCCGTTTTCCCGGGTACACAAGGTGGACCGCTGGAGCATGTGATCGCAGCCAAAGCCGTTGCTTTTGGTGAAGCCCTTGATCCGTCCTTCAAAACTTATTGCCAGCAGGTGATGAAGAATGCCCAGGTCATGGCCAAAGCCTTTGTGGATAAGGGATATCACGTGACCTCAGGTGGCACCGACAACCACCTGATGCTGATTGACCTCCGTTCCAAATTCCCTGACATCACCGGCAAGCAGGTCGAAAACACCCTGGTGGAAGCAGACATTACCATCAATAAAAACATGGTGCCGTTCGACAGCCGCTCACCGTTCAAAACCTCCGGAATCCGTATCGGGACATCGGCAGTAACCACCCGCGGGCTGAAGGAAGACGAGGTGGTGCAGATCGTTGATCTGATTGATGAGGTGATCGCCAATATCGAGGACCAGGAAGTGATTGCCGGGGTACGCAAAAAGGTGAATGCCCTGATGAAAGACTTTCCGTTGTTTGGATGGTAGGCGGTCGGCGCTGGCGCGCCTCCAGTTGTTGGTTCTCATGGGCCATGGATTGGGAAAGCTGCCGATAGGCTGGTAAACGGCTCACGCGGTTGTTGGTTGTTGGTTCACGCGGCCCGTGAAAACCAACAACCAGCTAGCTTCGTCCGGTGAATACGGGCAACCCTTACAGTCCTCATCCCGTGAGAACTAACAACCGGAGGCGCGAAGCGCCGACTTCCCATTTTTCCCTTTATCTTTGCAGTACTGAAAGAGGGAAAGATCACAACATGATGAACCAAATTTCACCCGAGAAGGAACGTACGGAAATTCTGAAAAATTACCGTGGGCTGCTGACTGTCTGCCGGCCGGGCATGAGCAAGGAAGACAGGAAGCGTATCCGTAAGGCGTTTGATTTTGCCATGCATGCTCACCGTGAGCACCGGAGGAAAAGCGGTGAACCTTACATTTACCATCCCATGGCCGTGGCCCGCATCTGCGTTGAAGAGATCGGGCTTGGCGCCACCAGTGTGGTTTGTTCCCTGTTGCATGATGTGGTAGAGGATACAGACTATACCCTTGAAGACATTACCGAATATTTTGACGAGGAGGTCTCCCGTATCATTGACGGGCTGACCAAGATCTCTGATATTTTTGATCAGACTTCCTCGGTGCAGGCGGAGAATTTCCGTAAGATGCTGCTGACCCTGTCGGATGATGTGCGGGTAATCCTGATCAAACTGGCGGACCGGCTGCACAATATGCGCACCCTTGATTCGCTGCCGCCCAAGAAGCAGCTGAAGGTGGCCAACGAAACCCTTTATCTTTTTGCCCCGCTGGCGCACAGGCTGGGTTTTCATGCCATCAAGAGTGAGTTGGAAGACCTGGCCATGAAATACACCGAGCCGGAAGCCTACCGCTCTATTGTGCAGAAGCTTGCTGATACAAAAGAAGAAAGGACTCGTTTTATTAACACCTTCACCCAGCCCATCCGCAAGGCATTGCAGAAGGAGGAAATGGATTTCACCATCCTGGCCAGGTTGAAATCTGTCAGTTCCATCTGGGGAAAGATGCAGAAAAAGGAGATTCCTTTCGAGGAGGTCTATGACATTTTTGCCATCCGGATTGTGCTCAACAGCCCCAGTGACCGGGAAAAGGCGGAGTGCTGGAAGGCATATTCCATTGTTACGGACATTTATAAACCCAATCCTGACCGTTTGCGCGACTGGATTTCAACGCCCAAGGCCAATGGGTATGAGTCACTTCATACCACGGTGATGAGCCGGTCGGGTCGCTGGGTAGAGGTGCAGATTCGCACGGCACGTATGGATGATGTGGCGGAGAAGGGGTATGCCGCACACTGGAAATACAAGGAATCGAAATCCGGTGAAAGTGGTATTGATAAATGGTTGCGCCGCATACGGGAAATCCTGAAAAGTGCCGACGCAGATGCCCTTGATTTTATCGAAGATTTTAAGCTGAATCTCTTTTCGGATGAGATTATTGTGTTTACTCCGAAAGGGGAGTTGCGCACCCTTCCGAAAGGGGCCACAGCCCTTGATTTTGCCTACAGTATTCATACCCAGATAGGAGACAACTGTCTGGGAGCGAAGGTGAATCACAAGCTTGCTCCCCTGAGTCAGACGTTGAAAAGCGGCGACCAGGTGGAGATCATCACATCGAAAAAACAAAAACCCAAGCCCGACTGGCTCAATTATGTAACCACAGCCCGGGCCAAGGGAAAGATCAAATCAGCGCTTAAAGAGCAGAAGAAAATTCAGGCTGACGAAGGAAAGGAAATCCTGGAACGCAAGCTGAAGCAACTGAAGATCGATAACCACCAGGAGAACATCCAGAAGCTTGTGGATTATTTCAGGCTCCCATCACCCATGGATCTTTATTACCAGGTGGCTACCGGCAAGATCAGTCAGAAAGACCTGAAGGCTTACGCCACTGAGCAGGAAAGCCGCGGCATTCTCAGCTACTTTAAGAATCCTTTTTCCAGAACCAAAGAAAGTCAGCCCGGTAAGGTGGAGGTCCAGGACCCGATCCGCCAGCAGCTCAAGGACAAGCCCGACACATTGCTGATCGGCGATAACCTCGAAAAACTGACCTATTCGCTTGCGCCTTGCTGCAACCCGATTCCGGGGGATGATGTTTTTGGGTTTGTGACGGTCAGTGAGGGGATCAAGGTCCATCGCAACGACTGCCCCAATGCCCAGCAGCTGATGGCCAAGTATGCTTACAGGGTGGTGAAAGCCAAGTGGATGACCCATAAATCGATTGCTTTCCTCTCAGGCATCAGGGTAAAGGGGATTGATGAAATCGGGCTGCTGCAGAATCTGACCAACACCATCTCCAGTGAGTACAATATCAATATCAGGAATATCCATTTTGATACCCAGGATGGTGTGTTTGAAGGGGTGGTGATGCTTTATATCAATGACACCAAGCACCTGAACAAACTGATCAATAAGCTGAGAAAAATCAAGGGGATACAAAAGGTATCCCGGATTGGCAAGTTGGAAGCCGAAGCTAAGTAGTTGGTTTGCAGTTATCCGCTTAATTATTTATACAGATTTCAAATAATTGTTATTTTTGCTATCTTTATACCCCTTAACCGGGGGTGAGTTGGTGCGGTATTGATGGTATACAGTTGAAATCAAAGTATATGGAAATTACAGATGCCCAAAGCGATCAGGGAGTTTTTGAAAAGGTAAAATGTATTTTTTCATCTTATCTTGAAGACAATGGTCACCGGAAAACACCTGAGCGGTTCACCATTTTACGGGAGATCTACCTGACCGATGGTCATTTTGATGTGGAGTCGCTATACATCAAAATGAAAAACAACAAATACCGGGTCAGCCGCGCCACACTCTACAATACCATCGAACTATTGCTGAAGTGTAAGCTGGTGGTGAAACATCAGTTTGGTAAGAATGTGGCCCAGTTTGAAAAATCCTTCAAATACCATCAGCACGACCACCTGATCTGCTCAAACTGCGGGAAAGTGTATGAATTTTGTGACCCCCGCCTGCAGGAGATCAAGGTCTCCGTTGAAAATTCGATGAATTTCAAGGTAACCCACCGTTCCTTTGCCTTCTATGGCTATTGCGAGGACTGCATTGATGAAGCCGATACCGGTAATGAGTGACATTCTTCTTGTGTCGCTTGACAAAATACAGTATTTTTGGTCGGACATTTAAGGCATTTAAGGCATTTAAGGCATAACAACTGTATATCATGGAACAAAACAACAAAGCCGATGTGTTGCTCGGACTGCAATGGGGTGACGAGGGCAAGGGAAAGATCGTGGATGTGCTCACCCCGCATTATAAAATGGTGGCACGCTTTCAGGGAGGACCCAATGCAGGCCATACCCTCTCTTTTGAAGGAAAAAAATACATTCTGCACACCATCCCGTCGGGGATTTTTCATCGGGGTTGTGTGAATGTGGTTGGCAGTGGGGTGGTGATCGACCCCTTTATCTTCAGCAAGGAGATTGATCAGCTTGGTTTCACCACCGATGAGCTGAAGGAATCACTGTATTTGTGCAAGAAGGCGCATCTTATCCTGCCGTCGCACCGGGTGCTTGATGCAGCCTACGAATCAGTCAAAGGCGAGCTGAAGATCGGCAGCACACTGAAAGGGATCGGTCCTGCATATACAGACAAAGTCGCACGGACCGGATTGCGTCTTGCAGATGCCTCTTTGGATGATTTTGATAAACGATACAACGAATTGAAGCATACCCATTTCCGACTTGCTGAGAGTCTGGGGTATGACAGCAGTGAACTGAAACTCGACGGTCATTCTTTTGATGATTATGAGAAAGCCTGGTTCGAAGGGCTTGGTCGCCTTCGGGAATTGCCACAGGTTCAGAGTGAACGGTTTGTGAACCAGACGCTCGACAGCGGAGCCAGGGTGCTTGCCGAAGGTGCGCAGGGCACCTTGCTGGATATTGATTTTGGATCCTATCCTTTTGTAACCTCCTCAAGTACCATTGCTGCCGGTGCCTGCACCGGCCTCGGACTGGCACCCTCCAGGATCGGGGAGGTATTTGGCATTTTCAAGGCCTATTGCACCCGGGTCGGCAGCGGACCATTTCCCACTGAACTGTTCGACGAATACGGTGAGCAACTGCGTGAAGAGGGTCAGGAGTACGGTTCAACCACAGGCCGGCCAAGGCGTTGCGGTTGGCTCGACTTGCCGGCACTGAAATATGCCGTGATGATCAACGGGGTGACCCGCCTGATCATGACCAAGGTTGACGTAATGAATAAGTTGCCCCGGATCAGGGTTTGTACCGGTTATAAATCGGGTGACCAGGTATCTGAGGTGCTTCCGTTCGATTATGATCCGGCTGAGTTTTCCCCTGTTTTTGAGGAGATGAAGGGTTGGGAAACTTCCATTGAAGGACTTGAATCGTTCGAAGACCTGCCGCAGGCTTTGCTTGATTACGTGAAATTTATTGAAGATTATGTGAACGTACCGGTTGATGTCATTTCCACCGGTCCCGACCGCAAACAGATCCTTGTACGGCAGGGAAGTGGTTTTCTGCAACGGCTTTTGCTGAAGTAGGCTGCCTCTTTTCGTCCGGATACCTGTGAGCAGCAGATTTCAGGTGATTTATTTGCTGCGGTCTTTTGGCGGATTCCGTTCACTGGTGGGGTGTTTGACGTCATTGTCCGAATCAGTAATCATTACCCGGTTTGAAAATCCTCCGTAAATTATATTACCGGCTTCGGCCAGGCCAGAGGCGTTTGGCCAGACGGTTGTTTTTCTTTCCCGCTGATCTTCTTGACAGTCTTTTGAAACGACGTCCAAACCTGGTTCCTCCCAGGGGGCGGATTTTTACCGGCCAGGGTGACTTTGCCGGCATGGGTGACAATTACCTCGGTTTACTGGTTCATTTAGGCGGGCTAAAGCCCCATCATCATGTGCTCGATGTGGGATGTGGCATCGGTCGTCTGGCCAGGCCGCTTGTCGGATTTTTGAATGAAAAGGGCCGTTATGCGGGCTTTGATATTGTTCCCGACGGGATCAATTGGTGTAACAGACAATACCGGCAGTACCCTCATTTTTCTTTTCTGCATATCCCTTTGCAGAATGACCTGTATAACCTGAATACGGAAGCCGGCGCGGCTTCTTTTCGTTTTCCCTATGAGAACGAAGCATTTGATCTGGTGGTCCTGTTGTCGGTTTTTACCCATATGCAGCCTGATGAGGTGGAGAATTATCTTGGCGAGATTTCCAGGGTGCTCAAACCCGGTGGCTGCTGTTTCGCCACTTTTTTTCTTATTACGGAACGGTCGGAAACCTATCTTGCGCAGTCAGCAGAATCTTTTTTCCCTTATCGCCATGCGGATTATTTTCTGCACAATCCCAGGGTGAAAAATGCCAACATTGCCTACCGGTATCCCTTTTTGCGTCAGATGATCGCAAAGGCAGGCCTGGAAGTGAGGGTTCTTCATGAGGGTTGGTGGGCAGGCCGTGAAAGGGATGCCTGTGTAGATTTCCAGGATGTGGTGATACTGAGAAAGCCATTGTAAATCACGAACCCAACCTGGTGTGAAAGTCCTGTTCACTCTCGTCGGGGGCATGCTGAGGCTCCCGGGCAGTTTAATTTAATCTGTGTATAAATTGGGATGCCTGCTCTGGCAATGGGGCAAAATCTCCTACATTTGCTTATTCACTGCGGTGATGCCACGGAAGCTCCCGGATTTTTCCGGCGTAAGCGCTTCGTTAAAGGGTTTTTCCCGCGCTGATGGCGGAGGGAGACCTCCTGATGTCATCATTGTATTTCCATTTTATCTCAATAACAAAAACGTTTTTATCCCATGAAAGACCAACATGTAAAAGGTACCAAAACCGAACAGAACCTGCTCAAGGCATTTGCCGGTGAGTCGCAGGCTGCAAGACGTTACGAAATGTATTCGAAAGTGGCCAGTGAAGAGGGCTATGAGCAGATCGCCCATATTTTCAGGCAAACGGCAGATCATGAAAAGATCCATGCCAAAACGTTTTACGAATACCTGGAAGGAGGGAAGGTAGAGATCACTGCCGCTTATCCTGCCGGCAAGGTGGGTACCACGGCTGAGAACCTGCTTTCTGCTGCCAAAGGTGAAAAAGAAGAGTGGTCGGAGTTATATCCCGAGTTTGCCAGGGTAGCTGAAGAAGAAGGGTTTAAGCGGATCGCCACCACATTTAAGCTGGTGGCTCAGGTGGAACAGCATCATGAAGAACGTTACCTGAAATTGCGCCAGCGTGTGACCGAAGGCACGGTTTTCCAGCGTCCGCAGAAAACCCAGTGGTTCTGCATCAAATGCGGATATGTGCATGAAGGTGAGAAAGCGCTGAAAGCATGCCCCGCCTGTCGTCATCCACAGGCCTGGTTTGAAGAACTGGCAGAGAACTATTAAAATATCTTCGGATAAGCCGCCGGGTTGTATTCATGCATGAGGGCATAAACTTTTTCAAACACATCCTCTGCGTTGGGGTTTGAAAAATAATCGCCGTCGGTGCTGTATGCAGCCCGGTGGTCTTTTGCGGTCACAGTGGCTGGCTCGGCATCCAGGTACTTGTACCCTTGTTGCTTCTCCAGCACTTTCTGCATCATGAATGCAGTGGCGCCCCCCGGTACATCTTCATCAAAGAAAACAATTTTATTGGTCTTTTTGAGTGATTCCACAATGCGGTGGTTGATGTCGAAAGGGAGCAGGGTTTGCACGTCAATCAGCTCAACCGAGATATTGAACTCGCTGAGTTGTTCGGCTGCATCCTGCGCGATTCGTACACAGGAGCCGTAGGTGACCAGGGTAAGGTCGGTACCTTCACGCATGATCTCAGGCATGCCTGGTGGTACGGTGAACTCCCCGATATTGTCCGGCATTTTTTCTTTCAGTCTGTAAGCGTTTAGGGGTTCGATGATCAGTGCCGGGTCGTCAGAACGCATCATGGTGTTGTAAAATCCCGCGGCCTGTGTCATGTTACGTGGTACAAGCACATGGACCCCGCGAATGGAATTGATCACCATGCTCAGGGGGCTGCCTGAATGCCAGATGCCTTCAAGGCGGTGTCCACGCGTACTGATGATCAGCGGTGCTTTTTGCCCTCCGGCCGTACGGTAATGCAGGGTGGCCAAATCGTCGCTGATCACCTGAAGTGCGAAAAGCAGGTAATCAAAATACTGAACTTCGGCAATGGGGCGGAGGCCGCGCATGGCCATGCCGATTCCCTGCCCCACGATGGTGGCTTCGCGGATCCCGGTATCACTGACGCGCAGCTTGCCGTGCTTTTTCTGCATGCCTTCCAGGGTTTGGTTCACCCCGCCGATGTAACCCACATCCTCCCCGAATATCAGCGCTTCCGGGAACCTGGAGAATATATAATCGTTGTTGGCCACAAGGACTTCCCGGCCATTGACCATGGGCGATTCGTCGCTGTATTCAGGGGGCGTTTCTTTGATTTTCAGGGGTGACTGGTCTGATTGACTGTAGAGGTGAGAAGAGTATCTCCGCTGATTATCGGCAACCTCCTCTTCCAGCCATTGGGTGACAATCTTTTTCAGGGTGGTTTCACCCGGGGTGCAGGTATCGCAGATCAGCCGCAGTATTTTCTTTCCGGTTGAAATGATGTCTTTCCGGGTGGGTTCCCCGATCCGCGCAAGCTTCTGGAGCAATTTGTCAATTTTATCTACCTTCAGACAGCGGCAACTGGAAATATTCACTTTGTCGATGAAGTCATCCCGCCGTTTAAGTATTGGTTTCCGGAAATTGTTCCAGGCGTTGCGCCTGGCCTCCTTAACCCGTTGCACGGCCTTTTTCTCGATCTCATCCAGCTCTTCTTTCTTTGCAATCCCTTTTTTCAGGATCCAATGGCGCATTTTTACGATGCCGTCGTTTTCCTTTTCCCACTTCAGGCGTTCGGGTGATTTATATCTTTCGTGTGATCCGCTGGTGGAATGACCCTGCGGCTGGGTGACCTCAGTGATGTGGAACAGCACGGGAATATGTTCTTTGCGGCAGGCATCCACTCCTTTTTTGTAGGTGCTGATCAGCCCTTCGTAATCCCATGCATTTGCTTTGTATATCTTTATCCCAGTATGGTCTTTTTCTTTTTTTTCAAAGCCTTTCAATGCTTCTGATATGCTGCTTTTGACAGTCTGGTGCTCGATGGGCACACTGATGCCATAACCGTCGTCCCATACCGATACGGCCAGCGGAACTTTCAGCACAGCGGCGGCATTGAGGGTTTCAAAAAAGTGACCTTCACTGGTGCTGGCATCGCCGATGGTGGCAAATGTGACCTCATCCCCGTTGTGGCTGAACTGTTTCAAATTTTTCAGTCCTTTCTCCGCGCGAAACACTTTTGAGGCCATTGCCAGGCCCAGGGACCTGGGCATCTGCCCGGCCGTAGGGGAAATGTCGGCGGATGAGTTCTTTTGTTTTACCAGGTCTTTCCAGTTCCCGTTTTCATCCAGGGAACGTGTGGCAAAGTGGTTGTTCATCATACGGCCACCGTTGTCGGGATTGGCATTCAGGTCAGTGTCGCCGTATAGCTGGCCGAAAAATCCTTCCAGGCTCAGCAGCCCCGCGGCCATCATGAATGTCTGGTCGCGGTAGTAACCCGATCGCCAGTCTCCTTTTTTGAAAGCCCTGGCCATTGCCAGCTGGGGCACCTCCTTGCCATCCCCGAATATACCAAATTTGGCTTTCCCTGTGAGGACTTCGCGTCGTCCGAGCAAGCTGGCCTGCCTGCTTTCGTTGGCAATGCGATAGTCATTCAATACTTCTTTTGTGTAGGCTTTGGAGATGGATTTCTTTTTTGCCGGCATATGAATAGCTTGTTTTTTTACCCGAAAAACAGGTGAGCATGACTATTAACACAATGGATAAACTGTGTAAATTGTTCAATAAGGATGCCTGCCTGCTTAGTCCTTTCCGGATTTTTTTGAAAGGTTCTCAAGGTTTCGCTTAATGTCGCGCAGGTCTTCCTTGATCGACTTCTCGATGTTCGACAGGTTGACCTTTTCGCCCCGCATTGCCAGCCGGTCTGCCGTGCTGCGTGCTTTTGGAATGACAATCCACAAAATAATATACAGGATCAGTCCGAATGAGTAGGCGAAGAAGGTCAGCAGAAACAAGACCCTGACCCAGGTGGGATCGATCTGGAAATAAGCACCAAGACCTCCGCAGACACCCCCGATGTATTTATTGTCCGGATCACGGAACAATCGTTTCGGGGCAGGCTCTGTTTCAGTGTTGGCGGAAGATCCCGGATTGACTCGTTCTTCGTCATCTCCGCTGATCTCAGCGGGTTCGCCCAGCTGGGAAATTGCATCCTGCACATCTTCCATTGACACCACGCGGTCACTTCCTTTTTTCTTTTCCCCGAACATCTCCGAAAGGCGGCTTTCAATACCAGACATGATTTCGTCACAGCCTTCTTCTTTTTTGAAGTGGTATCGCAGGTTTTTCAGGTAGGCATCCAGCCTGTCATAAGCGTCCTCATCAATATGAAACACAATGCCGTTGATGTTGACTGTAGTTGTCTTCTTCATATGGTTGCATTTTACAGTGTTAAAGGTATTAAATTATTTTTCGTCTTGCTCTCCTGCGGTTTCGTCTTGCTGTGTTATTTTGTCTACAGCAGCGGTAAGTCCCGTCCAGGTGTCATGCAGTTCCTTCAGGAAGCTGCGCCCCGGCGGGGTGACGATGTAATATTTCCTGGGAGGACCTTCAGTGCTCTCCTCCCAGCGATAGGTAAGCAGACCGTCGTTTTTCAGCCGGGTGAGCAGGGGGTAAACCGTTCCCTCCACCACCAGCAACCGGGCTTCTTTTAAAGTTTGGATCAATTCTGAGGCATAGGCCTCTTTTCGGGAAAGCAATGCGAGCACGCAATATTCCAGCGTTCCTTTGCGCATCTGGGCTTTTGTATTTTCCAGGTTCATGTATACAGGCTTTTCTGGTAGATACTGCAAAGATAAATCAAAAAATAGTACTATGCAATACCCAGTATTATATTTTTTAAATTTATGACTGATTATTAATGGGATGGCGAATTTGTCAGGAGGGTGTCGGTCAAAATGGCAGACTGTTGATGGTGGCATACACTTTGCGTGTCTGCTGGCAGTTCGGCCTTGTCAAACTGTTTGTCATTTATTCATTATACTTAAATGCCCTTATGGCCTGGCGTTTAGCCTCCAGGGGTGTTTTTAACAGAAAATAATCCAAAAAAACCGGTTTATGCAAAAAGGAAAAATAAACGTTCAGACGGAAAACATCTTTCCCATCATCAAGAAGTTTTTGTACTCAGACCATGAGATCTTTCTCAGGGAGTTGGTTTCCAATGCTGTGGATGCTACCCAGAAGCTGAAGACCATGGCCTCTCTCGGAGAGTATAAGGGGGAACTGGGAGACCCTAAGATAGAGATCAAAGTGGACAAGGAGGCCAAAACGATTACTGTCAGCGACAAGGGGATCGGAATGAACGCCGAAGAGGTGGATAAATTTATTAACCAGATTGCCTTTTCCAGTGCGGAAGAGTGGGTGAGTAAATACAAAAGTGAAACCGAAGCCAATCCGATGATCGGACATTTTGGCCTTGGTTTCTATTCTTCTTTTATGGTGGCCTCCAGGGTGGAACTGCACACCAAATCCTACAAAAAGAACAGCAAAGGCGTGTTGTGGACCTGCGATGGTACCCCTGAGTTCAGCCTTGAGGAAAAGCCCAAAAAGAGCCGCGGTACAGATGTGATTCTGCATATTGCGGAAGATTCGGAGGAGTTCCTGGAAGAATCCAGGATATCGGAGCTGTTGAATAAGTATTGTAAGTTCCTGCCGGTGGAGATCATTTTTGGTACCGAGCAGGAAACCAAAAAAGAAAAGGACGATAAGGGAGAGGAAAAAGAGGTGACCGTGGAGAAGCCACGGGTGATCAATAACACCCGTCCGGCCTGGACCCGCAAGCCCACCGATTTGTCGGATGAGGATTACAAGAGCTTCTACCGGGAATTGTATCCCATGAGTTTTGATGAGCCCCTCTTTCATATCCACCTGAATGTGGATTATCCCTTTGAGCTGACAGGGATTCTCTATTTTCCGAAAGTGAAGCAGAATTTCGAGGTGCAGCGTGATAAGATTCAGCTCTACTGTAACCAGGTGTTTGTGACGGATTCTGTGGAAGGGATCGTTCCGGACTTTCTGACCCTGCTGCATGGGGTGATCGACTCACCGGATATCCCGCTGAATGTGTCGCGCAGTTTCCTGCAGAGCGACAGCAGTGTGAAGAAGATCAGCAGCCATATTACCAAGAAAGTGGCCGATAAACTGGAAGAGTTGTTCAAAAACAAGCGGGAGGATTTCGAGGCCAAATGGGACGACATCAAGATATTCATTGAATACGGGATGATCTCCGATGAGAAATTTAAAGAGCGGGCAAAAAAGTTCTGCCTGCTGAAAAACACGGAGAACAAATTCTTTACCCTGGATGAATACCGCGATCACATCAAGACAAACCAGACGGATAAAGAGAAGAAAGTAGTACACCTTTATACGACCGACCAGGAGGCTCAGCACAGCGCCGTGGAGGCCGCCAGGGAAAAAGGCTATGATGTGCTTGTGATGGAAACACCCATCGACAGCCATTTTGTCAATATGCTGGAGTCCGAACTGGAGGAGGTCTCTTTTGTCAGGGTGGATGCTGAGGTGGCAGACAAACTGATCAATAAGGAAGAGGAAATGCCCTCGAAATTATCGGATGAACAGAAAGAGAAATTGAAGCCGTTGATTGAAAAGCAGCTGGATCAGCAGGGTTTCCAGGTGGCTTTTGAAAACCTGAGTGAATCGGAGAACCCCATGATCATTACCCAGCCTGAGTTTATGCGCCGGATGAAAGATATGTCGGCTGCCGGTGGGATGAACTATATGGGGAACCTGCCTGACAGTTATATGCTGGTGGTGAACGCCAATCACCCGCTGGTCGGCAAGGTTGTGGAAGAATCGGATGAAGAGCGGCGCGACAAACAAATTCGTCAGCTGATCGACCTGGCCATGCTGGCCAAGAACCTGCTTAAAGGTGAGCAACTTACGCGCTTTGTGAAGCGAAGTGTGGATCTGTTTTAGCAAATTATTTGATTTTTTTTTGTACCTTAGTAGGTCCGGGAAGAAAATATTGCGTAGTTTTGCGCTCCCATTCGGGGGGATTGAAGTTGGCGGGTCTGCGAGGGCCTATAAAGAAAGGCCTCCTGAAAAAGGCGCGAACGAGTAGCCGGAGGGAACATGACAAACGGGGCGAAAAAGTTTTTTTTAAAAAAACTTTGCTGCAGATTAAAAATAGTTTGTATCTTTGCCCTCCCCAAACGGGGATCCTGTGAAAGGGATTTTCGAAAAAACCGGGGAAACGATCTTTGAAAAATTGGGAAGCAAAAGACAGAAACAGCAAATACCCGTCAGTGGTTTTGAGGAATCATTGACAAGATTAGAGAAAGCCAGACGTAATAAGATGAGTCGGGACAGCACAACAGTTGTCAAATAGTATTTTTAAACAACGGAGAGTTTGATCCTGGCTCAGGATGAACGCTAGCGGCAGGCCTAATACATGCAAGTCGAACGGTAACAGACCCGGCAACGGGTGCTGACGAGTGGCGCACGGGTGCGTAACACGTATGCAACCTACCCTTTACTGCGGGATAACCCTGAGAAATCGGGGCTAATATCGCATGTGATTATTTTAAGGCATCTTGAGATAATTAAAGATTTATTGGTAAAGGATGGGCATGCGCCCCATTAGTTAGTTGGTAAGGTAACGGCTTACCAAGACTGTGATGGGTAGGGGATCTGAGAGGATTGTCCCCCACACTGGTACTGAGACACGGACCAGACTCCTACGGGAGGCAGCAGTAAGGAATATTGGTCAATGGGCGNGAGCCTGAACCAGCCATGCCGCGTGCAGGAAGACTGCCCTATGGGTTGTAAACTGCTTTTATATGGGACTAACCACNCCTACGTGTAGGNGTCTGCATGTACCATACGAATAAGCATCGGCTAACTCCGTGCCAGCAGCCGCGGTAATACGGAGGATGCGAGCGTTATCCGGAATTATTGGGTTTAA
>SL_3KL_010_SEDDRAFT_10001246_pt1 | contig 22857 bp, 18 predicted proteins | sample SodLakKL_010_SED_2_FD_10381 | JGI IMG/M metagenome (IMG submission 10381) | reverse complement strand
GGATCGGGCGCAGGGATGCGCCCGACAATCCCACCCTCTCCGCCATACTGAAAAGGGACGAGGATAGCCCCGACGGTTTTTTATCGTAAACGCTGTCGTAATCGGCTTCTTCAGGCCAAAGGCCAAAACCCGATTACGACAGCGATTACGAAGTGAGCTCTCGGGCAACCGGTAATCTTGGGGGCGGATCAGGCCCCATGTAGAGACAGATCAGGGTTTGTCATTGCTGATATCAAGGTTTATCCCCTTCAATAGGCTTCCGAACACCCTGTATTGTTGAAAGGACATGTAACAGCGAGTGTCGTCGTGTCTACCACAGCACTTATCGTCTCCCTTGATCAAGCACTGATACGCATGACCGCTATGGCCCTGGAGCAAGTGGGTTTCGAAACCATCGAGTTTTCCGACCCAAGTGAGGTATTGCAACACCTGCAAGGGAGTGATGAGGCTACCCTGGTTGTGGTCGACTGGGATCTTCCCGGGCCAGGTGCTGTCGACTTGTGCCGCGAACTCAGATCAAACCCGCAGACTTCCCTAATTCCCATTCTGGCCATCAACGTCGCGGCAGGCGTGGAAGACAAGATCCACGCCCTAAAGACAGGCGCAGACGACTTCGTTGGCAAACCGGTGCATGCGGACGAATTGGCCGTCCGCGCCAAATCCCTCCGGGACCACCGGACGGGCGGGAGCACCGTAAAGAGACTACAAGTAGGCTCCATTGATATGGACCTCGACCGCTGGACCCTGACGGTTCAGGGAGAGGCAGTCGACCTTACCAACACGGAATTCCGACTGCTGCAGGTTTTGCTCGAAGCCAGGGGCCGCGTATTGACCCGAGATGCCCTGCTCGCTCAAGTCTGGTCGCAGGACGGCCTGCGCGGCGAGGATACCCGGACCGTCGACGTTCACATCGGCCGCTTGAGGCGTAAACTTGGGCCGTGCGGACGCTATATCATTACAGTGCGAAATGTGGGCTTCCGCTGCGCCCTGCTACCCGATTGGCTCTCACACCATGCCCCTCACGGCCGATCCGGCTTGCAGGGAAATTCCTGATAGGAATGGGGGGAAATCCCCCCTTTTTTACCCAGCGTTTCCCGATTAATGTGTCTTTTAAGACCGGGCATCCTGGTTAGGGAATCGAAGCGAGGATATCAGCATGACTATGAAAAGGACGGCGCAGAGACGCGTGGCAGCCGATATTGCCACCGGGCCAGCAGGGGTAAAACCCCATCATGCCGATGTCCTGCGGGAACTGGTAGCCCATCTGCGGGATAACCGTGACAGCCTCTGTGAAGAATGGATGCGGCGCATCAACAGCGCCCAGTTTCTTGCGAGCATGAGCGTTGAGGAGATCCAGGCGGAGTGCTGGTCCGTCTACGACAACTATCTGGGGACCCTGGAAACCGGGTCGCTCGAAGCACTGGAAAGCTATGCCCACGACCTATCCGAGAGAATCATTCCCCGCAGTGTAGAGACTCAGGAAGTAGTCGGGATTGTTCTCCTGCTTCGCGATGTACTGGCCCGCTCTCTCTTCTCCGAGTATAGGCAGGATGAAAATACCCTGACGCGCATCCTGGATGCCTACGAGCCGGCGGCGAATAGAATTGCCAATACCGTCGCTGTAGGATTCGTTGAGGAAAGAGAGCGTATAATTCGCCACCAGCAGGAGGCGATTGGCGAACTGTCGACCCCCGTATTGCCCGTACGTAAACGCCTACTGATCCTGCCGATCGTCGGCATCATTGACCCACAGCGGGCCCATCAGCTCACAGAGCAACTTCTGCACGGAATCCGCAATAATCGTGCTAAAGTGGTGGTGATGGACCTGACTGGCGTGCCGGAAGTCGACGCCGCAGTCGCCAATCATCTCGTGCAAACCGTCGAGGCGGCTCGTCTCGTCGGGGCCGATGTGATTGTGACTGGTGTTGCTCCCGAGATCGCTCAGACACTGGTAACGATTGGCGTCGATCTGGGCAAGATGAGAACCATTGGCGATCTGCAGGGCGGAATCGAAGAAGCGGAGCGGCTCCTGGGCTATATGGTGACGCCAATTGATCAATCAACGAAGTAGCTCGAGGGATATATGGAAATTCCCGTCTTAAAACAGAACAACTATCTGATTGCGTCAATCCAGGCAGCTCTCTGTGACGGGGATCTGATTGCCTTGCGGGAGAAACTCGTCAACCTGGTAACAAAAAACCGATCGAGCGGCGTGATCCTCGATGTTTCCGGCCTTGATGTGATGGACTCCTTCTCTGCCCGCATAATGCGCGATATCACTCACATGATTCGCCTGCGGGGCTCCCGTTCCGTTATTGTAGGTATCCAGCCCGCAGTCGCATTCTCCATGGTCCAATTGGGCCTGACACTTCATGGTGTACCCACAGCACTAGACCTCGAGGAAGGACTTGCCTACCTCGATTCGGGCCCAGCGCCCCCTCCTTAATACCTTCGGAGCACTTGGCAATGGACGCTAAGCAGTTGCAAAGGAAATTGCAGGTAACAATCAAGAGTGTTCCCGATATCGTGACCGCTCGCCAGCAAGGTCGTCACATGGCCTTGCAACTCGGTTTTTCGGAGACCGAAGCGACAATCATCGCGACTGTCATTTCCGAGTTCGCCCGCAATATTGTTATTTATGCAAGGGCCGGGGAAATAACCCTCAAACACATCAACAACAGCAACCGAGAAGGCATCGTCCTGATCGCCAAGGACAACGGCCCTGGCATCACCGATATGGAACGCGCCATGATGGGGGGCTACTCGACCTCTGGCGGTCTCGGACTTGGTCTTTCCGGTGCGCGCCATATCGTTGATGAATTTGACATAAAAAGCGATCTTGGGGCGGGTACAACGGTGATGGCTACGAAATGGCTCAACTAAAGACGCGATTTCTTGAATATGCCTCGGCAAGCTTTACCCACCCCGGGGAGAAAGACTGCGGTGATGACTATGTCGTTATCGATGAACCGGCGCGCACGCAAGTAGCGGTAATAGATGGTCTCGGACATGGACCCGCCGCCGCGGCTGCAACACAGCGCGCCATCACCGAGCTCCGACGCCAGAGAAACAAGAAACCGTTATCCGACCTGGTGCGTCATAGTGATACAGCCTTGCGTCACACCCGCGGTGTTGCTATGACCATCGCTGAATTTCGCAGTGAAGCGCCAAACATGACATGGCTTGGCGTCGGCAACGTAATGGCCTGTCTTGCAAGAATGACACCGATTGGTCGTGTTCGATGTCAATTATTGATGCTGCGTTCCGGCATTGTCGGTCGCCACCCCACTCATCTGAATCCCTCAACGAGTCAAGTCAACCGAGGAGACCTTATTGTATTTGCGACGGACGGAATCAACCCCGCCTTCATTGAAGACCTTAAACTCGTTGAAAATGGCACCCATGTTGCCAACCTGGCAAGAACCCTACTTTCGAAGCATCTCAAGGGAACGGATGACGCCCTGATGGTCGTCGTGCGTTATTTGGGAAGATGACAACTGAGATGCACAATCAGTACCAGTTGGCACTTGAGGATTACCTCACCACCGGCAGTGAGGAAAACTTGACTGAGGCGTACCGACTGGGCCGGGATGCCCTCGCGTCTGAACATGGGCTGCTCAAGGCCATCGACATCCATCATGCAGCCATGGCAGACATCAATGTTTCAGGGAGCCCCCGTGCCCACGAATCCCAGATTCTCATCGCAGCGAAATTCCTGAAAGAATACCTCTCACCTTTTGAAATGCTTCACCAACAAAGCAACGAATCCAATGCCGCGCTAAGGCGCCTGAATGACATTCTGGAAGAAAATGCAAAAAGAATTGCTCATACGCTTCATGATCAGTCAGCAGAACTGCTTGGAACGGTCTACCTTGAACTGGCAGAACTAGCACGCGAAAGCTCGCCGACTATCCGCGCGCAAACCGATCATATTGCCGGCCTTCTGGATAAATTCTCAAAAGACCTCAGGAATCTATCGCATGATCTTCGTCCGCCGATAATCGATCAGCTTGGCTTACTCCCGGCGCTGCGATCCCTGGCCCAAAATACGATTAGGCGAACTGGACTGGATATTACAGTAGTAGGAATGGACGGAGAACGTGCCCAGCCTTCTGTAGAAATTACCGTATACAGAACGGTTCAGGAGGCTCTGACAAACGTCGTTCGTCACGCTGGTGCTACAACTGTCCAAATTCACTTATGGGGCAATTCGGATACCATGCGGTGTTCGGTTACAGACGACGGCAATGGCTTTGATTTGGAGCGCTGCACCCATGGACTAGGGCTCATCTGCATGCAGGAACGGATCAAGGCCCTGACAGGCACGGTAGAAATTGAGTCGACACCAGGACGTGGAACGACAATCGACCTGACTGTCCCTTTGAGCGTCGTATCATGACTCGCCTCGCTCAGCTGGACGCACTCTCACAGTCACTGCGCACTTCAGGTTCGATGCTATACCGAATACTGTATTTGCCAGGCTTGATCTTCACGAAAATTCCGCCGAGGACGTTCTGGGGCTATCGAGGATCTGATCGAGACCCAATTTCATCAACTACCCCGGCAAACTCCTACCATTGGTTTCCAGGGATACACCCTTCTTCATCCTTGGAATCCCAACGAAACGGTGACCACCATGACTAGCATCTTGCTTGCAGACGACCACCCAATGTTTAGCCAGGGCCTAAGGACCATACTGGAAAGAGAGGGGTTCGATATAACCGCCGAGGCCACCGACGGCCAACAAGCTGCCCGTCTTGCGCGTCAACATAACCCTGACATCGCCATCCTTGATGTAAGCATGCCGTTATTGAACGGCATTGATGCTGCCCGTGAAATCCAGAAGCGCACACCCCGAACGCAAGTGATTATATTAACCATGTACGATGATGAAGCCTATGTCATGGAGGCTTTGCGGGCCGGAATCCGTGGCTACGTGCTAAAAGCACAGGCAGCATCCGCCTGCGTGATAGCAATCCGCGAGGTTCTACGTGGCGCCGTTTACCTGAGCCCCGGGATCTCACAGACTGTCGTTGACGCATACATGGGCAAATCAACGCTTTCGAAAGAGTTGCTTACGGACAGAGAGCGTCAAGTTCTTCAACTAGTTGCAGAAGGCAAGACCACCAAGCAAATTGCTGTGGTGCTCAGTATCAGCGTCAAGACCGCTGAGTCTCACCGTACCAGAATGATGAGCAAACTGGACATCCACGGAACAGCAGGTCTCGTGTGCTACGCCATCCGACGCGGCTTGGTAAAACTCTAAAATAGTCTCGCTCAAACGAAACAACACAGCCCTTCAATCATCACCAGCAACTGACCTTCCCGGCAGTTTTACATATATTCGGCTCGCGCAACCGTCCATGCCCGCATTGCCACCGTCAATCTGACAACGCCTCCGCTTTACCAAATCGTTTCAATACGTTTAATCCGTCTTTATGCCTCGCATGTATATTCCGGCTCGAGTAGAGCGGCTCCCTCGCATTGCTCTGCCATCCATTAACTGGGATATGCGAACTACTGACATGCTGAGGTTATGTTATGCAACTGAAACGAACTCACCTATCGATACTGATGCGTATAGTATGCGCAAGCATACTTATATTTTCGATGCAGGCGTGCGTACCCGAGGATGATCCCAGCAATCAGGATCCGGACTCTGGCACTAACCCGGACCACGATCACGGCGGTGGCGGTGGCGGAGGCAGCGGAGGCGACGACAGCGGCGGTGGCGGTGACGGCGGTGACGGCGGTGACGGTGACGGTGACGATAATGACAATGCGCCGCGACCCCCTGGCGCTTCCTTCCCTGGTGGCTTCCTGGAAGATTCACATACCACCACGACGCGTGCATTATTGACCGAAGCTGAGATCAAGAGCTTCATACCGGAAAGAGGTGCGTTCGATTTCCCAGCGCCCTACAATACTCGTGGCGTCCGAATAACAAATGCCTCTGACTGCGGCGGCAGTGATTGCGTCAACTATGTTGGTTATTCCTATTGGAAAAATATGAATAACCATGTGAATGACGATGAAATTCTCATTGTACTTGGACTTAGACTCTCCCTGGGTGGCGAAGGACCCACACTGTATCGCTTCAACAAGGAAACCGAGGAATTGATCAAAGATGGTCCCCTTTTCGACCCCAACAGTCGCTGGGCATACTCTACTGTCGAGACATCATATTTCAGCCAATCCATGCCGACAAAAATGTACATGAGGGACAACTCAAAGTTGATGCGCTTCGATGTTATCGATCGCACATGGGAGACGGTATTTGATGCTGCTGAAGAATTCGGAAGCGGCTATGACATCTGGCACACCCATTCCAGCAATGATGACGGCGTCCACTCCGCCACTCTGCGCAATAGCAGCACTGGCGCCGAACTCGGTTGCCTCGTATACTACGAAACGGAATCGCGCTTCCAATATTTTGAGCGCAAGGGAAGCTTTGACGAATGCCACATCGACAGGAGTGGTGATTATCTTCTCATAAAAGAAAACGTAACCGGTCGTGCCGGTCGCGACAGCAGAATCATAAACCTGGTTACAGGCCATGAGCGCTTACTTGAGAACGAAGATGGCGGCGGCGGGCATTCTGATATGGGTTTCGGGTCCGTAGTGAAAGCCGACAACTGGAACAGCCAGGCTAATGCATGGAGAGTATGGGATTTTACTCGCGAAAACATGGGCGGCCAGCTTGTCTACAGCAGCGCAACATGGGACGCGTTCTCACCAAATCATGTAAGTTTTTCCCACGCACGAAATGACATCCCTTTGGAAGAACAGTATATATGTGGCAGTGCTGCCAATCGTGCGATCGCACCACAAGCAAACGACATACTATGTTTCATGCTGAACGACTCCCGGGATACCCTGGTTGTCGCGCCGGTTATGACTGATCTTAATGCTTCTGGTGGCAATGATTCGTATTCACAGATGCCCAAGGGAAACCTTGACGTTACGGGACAATACTTCATATGGACAACAAACATGGGCGGAGACCGACTCGATGCCTTCCTCGTAAAGATTCCGTCCCAACTTCTGACCGATCCAGATAATGAATAACAAGCTGGTAATAAATGGATATCACTGCGATCAGAAAGGAGGCGATAACTAAGACTTTTCATGCTTTTTAACTTGTACCAAAGAAAAATGGAGCCACGCAAGCGACACCTGCGTGGCTCCATTCACATAGAGTAATATTGACACGTTAAAGCCCCAAAACGTCCAGACTACTCTATTATCCGACTTGTTGACGCACCACGCGACCACTGGTGTTTTTCTCGTTTTGGAACCAGTTTATAGTTGCCTCTAGCCCTGGACGCAAACCAACTCTTGGCACATAACCCAGTGTGCACCTAGCACGGCCAATGGCTGCCTGCGAATGTTTCACGTCTCCTGGTCTTGGGTCCTTGAATATCGGTGTAATTCGATGCCCAACAAGGCTTTCAATTTCACCAATCATTTCAAGAAGACTATAACGTGTACCACAAGCGACATTCGCGATTAGGCCCACGGAACCCCTCACACCAGCAGCCAGCATCATCGCAACAACTGCATTATCCACGTATGTGAAATCCCTGCTTTGCGTTCCATCACCATAAATAACTGGACTATCACCCTGCAAGGCTGCATTGATGAAGCTCGGAATAACCGCAGCATATTCTGACTCGGGGCTTTGCCTTGGCCCAAAGACATTAAAAAAGCGCAAGCACGACGTATCTGACCCGTAGTTACGGAGAAAAACTCGACAGTAGAGTTCCGCAGCCAGTTTCGATACAGCGTATGTCGACTGCGGGGACGGCTTAGCATTTTCGTGTTTAGGTAGCGCTGGCAAATCTCCATAGACTGCAGAGGACGACGCAAAAACGATCTTCCGAACACCCTCCTGCCGACAGGCCTCAAGCACATTAAGTGTTCCACTTACATTCACTTCGTGGGTTGTCAATGGGTCTTCTATGGAACGAACCACAGACCCGACAGCAGCTAAATGAAATACCGTGTCCACCCCTCGAACCGCTGCACGTACAGAAGAGTAATCACGGACATCTCCTTCGATCAACTTTCCCTTGAAACCCTCCAAGTTTTCCCGACTACCGGTAGAAAAATTATCGTACACCCGAACTTGGCTCTTGCGTGATTCAAGCGAGTTAACCAAGTGGGACCCAATGAAACCTGCGCCTCCAGTTACCAGACATCTCATACGATTCACCTCACGTGAGTAATGTTCCAGGTAACCCTCTGCTGGCCCCGTATAAACCTCCAAAACGCAATAACAGTTGCCCAATTCAAAAGACAGAACGTATAAGGGATATTCAGCCATTTGAGATCATAATCGCGACGCTTCACTCCATAACCAATCAACGCCGCCCCATAGAACACAAGCTGGATCGCGAAAGCGCCCGCGAACAGAGTGTCATTTATCAGAAATGCACTGGAAGCTATTGCTATTAGTAAGAATGCGGGAGACAGTAGGCGACATAATTTATGCGAAACAGTCTGCCACCATATCGGATTAGCCCAAGGTAGGAGCAACCATGGCTCGTTAGAGAATAACTGAAAATTACCCGCAATCGTCCGAACTTTTCGCTCGAACTCTGTTTTTGCTGTAAGGCTAACGCGATCATACGCTTGCGCGTCAGACACCAAGATGACGCGAAAACCCTTCCGTACGATTCTCATCGGAATAAGAACGTCATCCAGAATCATTTCATCCGGGATAGGCTCATACAGCGCTCGCCGGATTGCATATATAGCACCACTTACACCAACCGTAGAATACAGGCGACTTTCGCTCGCCCGTATAAACTTTTCATAGCGCCAATAGGCTGTCATTCCCCGCCGTATTTCTGAACCATCCTCGTCGATTTCAACAAACACTAGCTCGCCGCCCACCGCCCCAATCTCTGGCGAAGAGAACGGGGCCACCAATGCTCGTAGCGCCCCGGCGTTAAAACGTTGTCGCACATCCGAGAGTATGATAATTTCGCCGCGACAACCCGGGATTACATCATTCAGAACCGCGCTCTTTCCTCTACGATCATCGAACTCAATTACTTCAATTTTTGGTTCCTGATCGTTCTCGCTCTCGTCCCTTGACAACTTAGCCGTTAGGTCTTTTGAGCCATCAGACGCGATTACGATTTCAAAACGGCCGGATGGATAATCTGCAGCAACAAGCTCCCGAATCTTTCGGCGAATAGATTTTTCTTCGTCACAGGCTACGATTACGATACTGATTGTTGGTAAACAATCCTTTGAGAACTCGAGAGGTCGATACCATCTCCCAAAGACCCAGACCAGCAACGGGTAACCTACATAAGTGTAGATTAGGATCACAATCGCTAAGCAGAATGCGAATTCAGGGTTCATTCGATTGCGCTACAGCTTAAGAAGTCAACCTTCCTCGATGAATGCGTTGAAAACGCGCTACAGAGCTTATAATAATCCGCACCGGCAGAACTCGTTCGCGCCCCATCGACGGGGGAGTCATTCCGCGCAAGCAATCTATAGTCGCTTAGCTTCTCACTCTTGAAACCGACATCCTTTGAGCTAATCGGGAAAACATTACCTTTTGGATAGTGACGCTTAGAACCACCAACAATAATATTATCTCCGACAACACTCTCGGGAAAGTATTCTTCAAGCGTCGGAATTCCAAACCCTTTACCGGAAGCAATTATGCCATAATCATTATGTTCGACTATATTCCTCGAGAAGACAAAACCTCGGTGGGGTCGCTCATCTGAACTAAGAATTATATTATGAGCCTGCCTTATCGTGTTGTTCTCCACTACTACATCGATCGTTCCATCCAACAGCAAAAGAAATACACCCCTCCCCCAATCTGGGCCAATATCATAGAAAACATTATTTGATATCAAAATACGCTGCGTTGTTTTGCTTTTATAATTATTATCGTTTCCTAAGATAGTTACTCCATTACCTGAACGTCTAACAACATTATTTACAAACTGAACATCCTCAACAACGGACCATGGAGAATTACCATCTTGGTTTCGCACCGTAAAAAGAATGGCAGTACCATCCTGGCCATGTACCCAGTTATTCTCAAAGAGGTTCCCTTCTATAAGGACGCGACGAGCATTCTTGAGTTCAAACAAGTTTTTTACCGTCCATTCCGCGCCGGATCGACTATTTCCCCGCCCCCTCCAAGACAGCGGCTTACTAAAATGATTGCCTCGGATCTCTATATCTGATGGAACCAAACCTGGTATTCTCGGATCCGCCCCGCCAAACATCACATTTTCACCCGCACCCTCCAGGTAGTTATTGACTATCTTGAACGGCCCCGGCCCATTCCATCCAGCAATGGCCTGCGAGTCTGCCCCCACCTCCTTGAAGTCCGAGATGTGCGAATGAATGACAGCCGTATGCGCGGAATTCATTGCGATTCCGCGACGCCCACCTACTTTTCTGTCACCTCGTATCAAACATCGATCGAAAACTATATAGCTTGGGACCTCTTCGAGAGTTTTGCTCCCGGATCCCAGATCGATCAGGTTGTTAATAAAGCGGCCGGCTTCCGGGCCAAACTCAATGCCGACAAATCGATAGCGTGCGGCCCCTGGCGCCGCAGTCACAACCGAGCCTCGACGAGACTCAAGACGTGCCATAGAGACAGCATCGTTGGGACTGACTCGTGACCCTGGTTGCGGCAATTTGCCTTCGGGGTCTGCGGTTCTTATAATTATCCAATCAGAACCATCTTTCTTCGGCAATGTGAAGGGCCCCCTATAAACAACCCCCGGTTCGAGCTCGATAACGTCACCGGGACCCGCCTCTTCAAGCGTGGATTGCAGGTTATCACTGGTGCTAACTGTAATAATTCTGCCTGTTGACTCTGGTAAAGCACTGTCAACCGACAACCTCGGCAGTTCTGCCGACGAAGGCGTATCGTCAGAGCTATAAACGGAGCTACCTAGCAGGAATACTAGGACAGCAAAGGCGACACGGATGATATAGTTGACTTGCTTCCTTGATAGCGGGTATCGCATGAATATGCTCCTTCAGGCAGACGAGAAAGACCAGCACCACCCTGCGTTAGGTCAACAATTACGTGACCTGTTCTTACAGCGGCGACAAACCGAGCCGAAGCATCACCGGATGTTGTAATTACCAAAACCTGCGAATGGCGGAGCATTTCCTCCTCACTATCGCACATCAACGCCGTGATATGAGGTATCGTACTCTCTATATGATCCTTATTAGCACCCGTTAGTCGCGCAACATTCACATTACGATCGAATACGCGCACATCGCACCCTTTGCCGATCAATGCCTCAACCAAGGCGACCATTGGACTTTCTCGCAAATCGTCAGTCTCTGGCTTGAATGCGAGACCTACCACCCCAACACGTTTCTTGCCCGTCGACAAAACCTTCTCAATGCCCTGACGGATCTGGCTGTCATTAGACGGAATAATTCCGCTAATCAATGGCAGGTCGATATCATGATGGCGCGCCGCATGGACCAATGCGCGGACATCCTTGGGCAAGCAGGAACCGCCAAAAGCGAATCCAGGGCGGAGATATGCGGGCGAGATATTGAGCTTCGTATCCATTCGGAATATATTCATCACTTCCTGGGCGTCGGCGCCTAGAACCTGGCAAGCATTTCCAATCTCATTCGCAAAACAGACCTTTAATGCGTGGTAAGCGTTAGCCGCATATTTTAGCATCTCGGCTGTCCTTATACTGGTATGTATAAAAGGCGAGTCTACTCCTTCATACATCAGTCTTAGAACCTCCGCGGTGTTAAGGTCATCACATCCAGCAACGGTTAATGGTGGCTGAGAGAAGTCAACAATTGCTGACCCTTCCCTCATAAACTCCGGATTAACAGCGACAGCCACTAGATGCTCTGAATTTGAACCGATTGCCTGCGATAATACAGGGATCAATACACGCTCAATAGTGCCTGGCAACACGGTACTGCGTATCACAAGTGTATGCGGTTGGCCTTTATTCGCAATCGCTACACCGATATCGTGACAAACGGTTGAGATAGCACTCAAATCTAGCTCACCATTTACTTTGCTCGGCGTCCCGACACATACCATGGCAATATCGGAATTATTAATCGCGAAACTCGCATCATTTGTAGCTTGAAGCCGGCCAGCTGTTACCCCCTCCATCACTAGTTCGTCAATACCAGGCTCCAAGACCGGGGATTTTCCGGCATTGATCGCAGATATTTTATCTTCGTTGACATCAACACCAACAACATGATGGCCGGAATGAGACAAACATGCCGCTGTAACACTTCCTACATATCCAAGCCCGAACACAGAAATTCTCATGTCACGCGATGACCTCGTTACATTTGTCCATAAAATTACCCGTAACCTGACGCCAGGAATACCGTTCAGCCACGAGCCGCCTCCCTTCATCCCCTAGGGATTTTCGCCTTTCTCGATCACGCATCAACCTAATAACTTCATTAGCGAATTCCTGTGGTTCATCCGCCAATGCAATGTGATGATTAGCTGTCAAAGCAAGCCCTTCTGCTCCAATCGTTGTTGACACCACTGCTTTCCCCATTGCCAGCGCTTCCATTATCTTCAACCGTGTACCACTGCCTATGCGAAGCGGCACGATACAAACGGATGCGCCCGCTACATATTCGCGGATGTCTTCCACGGTCCCAGTGATTTTGACTTTTCCTCTTTCTGCTCTAGCCATTAGCGCTACACTAGGATTTCTACCTACGACAGTAAGATTGGCTTTCGGGATAACATTGCGAACAAGAGGGAAAGTGGTATCAAGGAAATGCATAATCGCATCTTCATTTGGGCGCCAATCCATGGATCCAAAGAACACAAGCTCATTATCGTCTTCTGACATATTCAAAGGCATGAAATAGTCGAGATCGACACCTGTCGGAACATACGTTATCCTAGCGCTTGGTGATATGCCCTTTAACACATTACAATCATTCTTAGAAACAGCGATCGTGAGATTAACGGTACGACATGACTCGCTCTCAAACAGGCGGATCTTCCGCCATTCAATCTCTAACAGAATCCGTTTAATGCGACTTTGTTCAACATTTGCCATTCTTTCCCAGATCATATACTCGACATTGTGCTCAAAGAGAACAACAGGGACGCTGGCCGTTTGCTCAATATTTGGCATCGCGTAGAGAAAATCCGCGATACACAGATCTACGCCACCGCTATTAATCTGTCGGGCTGCCTCACGTTTCATGTTTGGAACTGTATGACGCCTAATGTCTACAGGACTCCGTGAAAACCAGGATCGACCGAGCGCCCAAAGAAATCTTGCGCTGCTACGTTTTGGTGGAGAATGATCATATACTTGAACGTGTTCGCAGCTCGATAAGCTGCGAAATAGCGGCGCAACCTCCTCGTCTTTCGAGCGTGTTGTAAGGACCGTCACATGATGTTCCCGGGCCAATTCTTTTATCATGTTGAGGCTACGCAATCGGCCACCAGTATTCGGTGGCCAGAGACCACCGGGTTTGACCCACAATATCCTCATCAAGCAGCTTCCTCGGTACGTGTGCCTACGGTTAAAGCTGTCTCTCCATCTATATAAATTCGTTGCCAAATCTCAAGACCAACAAGTAGCCAGAGCCTGTCACCATGATTTTCCTTGCCAGTTCGGTGGTCTTCAGCCAACTGAGTCAAGACTTCTGGATCGAATAAACCACGTTCCATCGCTCTTCGGCTAATGACGAAATCTTCGATTATTTTCCAGTGTTTTGTCCGCAGCCACTCGCCCACAGGCACTGGGAAGCCCATTTTTTTCCTAGTCAGAATCTCTTTCGGAATAAGATCACGAAATGCCTCACGCAATACTGCCTTAGTACGCCACCAGCGGATCTTGAAGCGATCGGGTAACCTCACCGCATACTCTACGAATTCGTGATCCAGGAATGGGACTCTGGTCTCTATGGAAGCAGCCATACTCATTTGATCCTGTTTCATCAATAGCTCTACTAAGTATGTTTCTATATCGGCGTGCATCATCTTATTTAGAACAGTCCCCTCAGTATCAGAGTAAATCTTCATTGCCAATCCATGAGGGTCCTCCTTATAATCAATTTCACTGCTTAAAACCCGGTTTCTAAGGGATTCCGGAAAAACAGAAAAATTTTCGAAATAGGTGTCTCGTATTCCGTTATTCCGTGCCAGAAAGCTACGCTCAGCAATACGCTTTGCTTTACGTGGAAGACGGGGGATCAAGCGCCTGACTTTCTCTCTTATCACTGCGGGTACACATGCCACCCATGCTTTTCCTAAGCGAGTATTCATCTCTGCTACCCGGTATCGGTTGTAGCCCAGGAATAGCTCATCTGCTCCCTCGCCTGTGATTACCACCTTCACGTACTGACCGGCAAGCTTTGACAAGAAATACAAGGGAATGCTGGAAGGAAAAGCAATCGGCTCATCCTCATGCCATATCAATGACGGCAACACACCGAAGAAATCCGAGGAAGATATGACAACGTCTCGATGATTTGAACCTATAGCTTCTGCTACCGAGCGCGCATAGTCCAATTCGCTGAAGCCCTGCTCTTCGAACCCGACAGAGAATGTACATAAGGGCTCTGTTCGCATTGATGTTACAATGGCCGCCAAACCACTGGAATCGAGACCACCTGAGAGGAACACTCCAAGTGGAACCTCACTCATCAAATGACTCCTCACGGAATCTGCCAACCTATGCCTCAGGTCTCTCGCTAGCGTATTGATTGACCTGCGAGTATTCTCTGTATTTGTCGGCGCATCCCAATACCGTTGCTCTTCTAATCCGGATTCTTTAGACCAGGTCAGCATACGACCTGGCAAGAGCTTCTTAATACCAACAAAGAAGGTCCGATCTCCTGATACAAATCCATTAGCAAGATATTCTGGCAACACTTCCTTGTTAAATGCTGGCTTTGTTCTTTTTGCTGCTAGCACTCCTTTTATCTCAGACGCAAATATTATTTCTGAATCTGTTATCTGATAGTAGAACGGCTTTATACCCAGTCGGTCACGGGCGATGATTAGTTTATCTGAATCCCCATCCCATATTGCGAAGGCGAACATACCTTGAAGTCGACCTAAAAACGAATCACCATAGACCTCGTAGCACCGCAGAACGACTTCCGTATCTGACCTGGTTCTAAATTCACAACCTTCGGCTTCCAGATCAGATCTCAACTCTTTGAAATTGTAGAGCTCACCGTTATAACTTATCCAACACTTCCCCGTATTATTTGACATCGGTTGATGCCCAGCCTCGATGTCAATTATCGACAACCGGCGGTGACCCAGTCCTGCCTGACCGTAGACTATTTGACCCTCGTCATCCGGGCCACGGTGTGACAGAGAATCACACATACGTTTCAATGACGCCCTTTGTGGGCTAATCCCGGAGTCGAATTTTACAATTCCGGCTACACCGCACATTACGCGCACACCTTATTGAAAGGATCAATCCTGCACTCTCGCTCATCAACCGTAATCATCTCTTGCCCGAACTTTATCTGAAGCCGTCCTTGTGGCAGTACAGCAACAGTGGGCGTCGAAAAGACCTCATTCTCCCGACAAGGAAGCAGTAATGTTACGACGCGAATCGGGAGGGTGTCGTCAAGAGCGCACACCAGACTAAGCGCTTCTCGCTTGGCCCCATAATTTGTCGCCACCCAAGCCTTCGTCTGAGCAATCCGAATAACTTCACCAACATGTCGTTTTGCATAGTAGGCAAAACTACAGACCGATAATTGCTCACCGGATGGCGCACAGCACCGAATCCAACCGCCTGATTCAGCCTCAATCAGATAGACTCCGCTCGCGAGCTGAAAACGCAGATCCACCTGATGCTTTTCTTCGCCTTCAAGGTCATCGACTATCACCCAATACCTCCGTCGAGCGAACAACACTCTCCTTCGGTGTCGGACGGGGTCATTCAGACGAGAATACGCCAGATGATTCGCGTCTGCGTAATCACCGTTTAAGTCAGAGCGCCAGGCTACCAATTGCGCGGCGGGTCTATCACTCCAAGAAAAGAGGTCATTACATCTGGCTTGGCTGACATTATCTATTGTGACCGTACTGTGAGCCTGACTACTCCTGAAGTGAGACCGCCAACCATCTTTGTCAGAGTAACAGTAGGTACCTGGATCCACGATCATCGGCACACCTGAAATAGCACACTCCAATGACAGCAAATCAGAATGGCCATGACCTGAACTGACCGGGCAGCCAAGTGGCCCGACATCAAATATCAGACAATTTGAATCAGGTTCCCAACCTGCACGCATTACAATATAGCCGCCATGCAGAAACGCTCGACTTGGAGGATCAGTTGGCGGACTTGCCTGAATCACAGAAAACGAATCAAAAGCATTCACTCCCAGGAGCCACAATAGCTCTGGCTGACCTGCTTCCGCAGCCCAGGCATAATCTGATCGATCAAAAAGAACCGCGGCTAGCGCGAACACACCGCGAGCGTCGTCAGGACTTCGCTTGGTCAACGGGAGTAATGTGCCACCATCAGCATCTCCAATTTCAGGAATAGATCCGTCTGGGCGACGGATAGCCAAAAGGTAGTCGAGCATTTCCTGTGTCTTCTGTGTTACAAGATCCGGTATAGGGTCGTTATTTTGGCGCGCAAGGACGATGAAGTGAATAAGCATTTCCAATGTATAGCGGTGATAGCAGGTAGCGAGCTCAAAGTGCACACCATCCGGTAACACTTGCCGGCTAGTTTGCTCTAGAATTACTCGGCGACCTACCTTACGCCAACGGCGCGCCCCATCAACACCACGCAGAATGTTACCGGCATAATAGAGGCCCAACGCCTCCCCCATGAGATGGGTGTTGGGAGAATACTGGTGAGACATATAACGCTCGACATGATTAGCATGTACCGCTATACAGGATAGGATTCTGGATCGAAACGCAGAGGAGATTCTCTCTGAATCCTGAAAGAAGGTTATAGCCCAGCACCAAGAGATAATCCGGAAAGCCACTTCCAAACTACTCGACCAGTTTATACCAAGACCGGGAGGATTTTTCTCCATCCAATCGTCGATGCTTCTCATGAAAAACGAAGAATAGGATTCATCACCAGAAATGAGATACGCTTGGCCAACTTCTACCAACCATTGGTGACGATTCAACTCCCAGATGACTTTGCTATCTCCGACATAATCCACATCCAGAGCATCAATTTTACTCCAATGAACTAACGGTGCTTTCGTCATACTTACGGCATCAAGATGCCAATCAACCGGCATTCCAAAATACAGAGAATGATACCCGAGCAAATCGAATCGTCCAGAAATCCGCTGACTTGCTGACGATAGGAGCGATCGTTTAGTATTAGCGAAATTCGCGGCAAAGACATGGGGTACACGGGGATCTACCCCCCCTGGAAGGAACCGCCGCGCAAGGGAAATCATAACCGCGTCAGCGACCGCGCTCGACATAGGCGCTGTCCCAAGATGGCGTAAGATTTTCCACGCTGTAATGTCCTGGCGGCCAGTCCCCACTATCAGACGATCTAGTGATTTCCATAACTCCTGCCAACCCCTGTTCGCTAGACCAGATACACCTGAGTAGAGAAGCCCCTGAATATTCATGCAGGTTGACGGGTGTAGATCCGGAACCATTTCTCACTTACACCCTCCCAGCTGTATTGATCCAGACTCTCACGAGCTTGATTAGCTAAACTGACTGCTAACTTTGGTTTCTCCAAGAGCTCCATAACCGCCATGGCTAGCAAAACATGGTTATTTGGTGGCACGAGCATTCCGGCACGTCCATTGCGGAGCATATCCCGCACATCTCCAACGTCAGAGGAAACAACTGGAATTCCAGCCGCAAATGCTTCCAGTATAGACACAGGCTGATTATCCACTTCCGAGGCATTAATCATTATATCTGAGGCATCGTATAGATCAGGGACTTGCTCTTGCTCTACACGCCCGACGAATCTAATTCCTGAGAGACCTAGAGATGAAGCAAGAGCAAGAAGGCTTCTCTCCTCAGATCCGTATCCGCATATGGTCAAAATAGCACCCGGATAATGTTGCGTTACCAAGGCAAAGGCCTTAATAACCAAATCTATGCGGTAATGTCGCTCCAGGTTGCGCATAGATAATAGGATCGGCCTGACCGCGTCGCGGCGCCGATAACTAAAGTGTTCACACTGGACTATATTATTAACAACTGTCGCTGAATAGCCATGCTTGTGGAATACTTTTCTCAAGTAGTTCGAAGGCACAACGATTTCATCTGCGAACCGCAAAGGCCAGTGCACCAGAACTCCCCATCGTGAAAGATGATCATCGGCTTCACCACTGTGATAATGGAGTACCGTCTTCTTTCCCATCAGCTGCGCTATTAACATTGCGGGCATTGGTGCGAGAAGAAATGACCAATAGGAAGCCGAGAATATATGTACAACACTCGCATGTCGAAGCATTAATAGAAGGGGTATATACAACGTCTGATTCACAACGGTACGTAGATATCGAAACCGTCTTAACCATGCTATGTACCGAGGAAAGACAGGATCTACAGGAATGAAATCAACCCTGCAACCTCCACTTCTCAAGTTCTTCACCAGAAGATCGGCCTGGACGCCCTGCCCCCCGAGAATATTCATACTCGGAGCTACGACCGCAATTCGCCGAACTGTGTCTACACCGCGAGCGGCCTGCTCAATAGAGAACCCACCATTTTTCCATTCTGAATGGATGGAATCATCTTCTTGCATATTATGGGTTAATCTCATTCGCATAGTTATCATCGCATCCGAAATGCTATACACGATCGGGAAAAAGAAAAAAACATACAGACCCCCTACCGAATAATACTCATACTGCGGCAAGAGCTAAGAAGCTGAAACAGGGAATCCCCTCAATCGGAGCCGGAATAGACCGCAATGAAACTCACACGGAGCGCTGGATCCGCCCATTCCACTTAGGGTTTACTTAAATCCGAAGTTTATTCGCAAGGTTAGTATTCCATGAATTCCGATCGATACAAGAAAACTCCTCTCTTACATATCTACCAGCGAGAAAGAAGATATCAAAGATTGAATTTAGTCCGGATAGAACACTAACGGAATAGATTAGACGAATTAATACAATCCAGTCGGGCGAACACACTCTCCCTAATATTTCTTGAATAAACCATCAGCCAATATCGAAACCAATCCCACCAGAAATAGCTCCTGTACCGTGGAAATTACCTCGAATTAGCCGCATTAAGAGAAACCTCTCTTATTCGTGTACAAGCAGTTATTATGGAGCGGTCCGAATCGAGAAAATTTCTACACCAAAGTTCAAAGGAAATAAACAACCACAATCGATCATCTTGGTTCCTACCACCTTCATGCAACTTGATTATCTGCTCAACATAATTCATATTGAATATACCTCGAGACCGCGCCCTATCAGAAAGCAGCAGATCCCGCACCAGGCCTGACAAATTATTCCTGAACCAATCCCCTAGCGGTACGGCGAACCCGCGTTTCGGCCGATTTGCAACATTCTCCGGAACAAGCTCACGCAGTGCTTTCTTGAATATAGCTTTAGAACCTGACCCGTCCAATAAACGCTCTGGTGGTATCGTTGCAGCGAATTCAACAAAATGATGATCTAACAATGGGACTCGTACTTCTAGCGAATTGGCCATACTCATACGATCCACTTTTGTAAGTATGTCGAGCGGCAAATACCTATGGATATCCATATACTGAAGTCGAGATAACCAGTGATCGGGCCCACCTTCAAGACAGGTCGACATCTTCTCCCAGGATGAACGCCACGCCATCTCTGTCCGAATTTCCTGACTAAACACACTACCATTGCTCTCGTACCTAAAATCACTTAATGAATTTAGATAGCGAAGATTTCCCGTCATCGAAAGCTGAAATAGAAACCTTCGCCCCGGCATACCCTCTTTCATCATCATTGCAATTGGGGCAAACACACTCCTTAGCTGCTTGGGTATGCGGTCGTAAACTCTTTGTCTTTGCTCCACACGATACTTATCGTAGCCTGCAAATAGCTCATCACCACCATCCCCGCTAAGCACGACCTTAACTTCCTTCGCCGCAAGCCTGGATACCATATACGTAGGAATTGCCGATGAGTCGCCAAACGGCTCATCCAGAAACCAGGATATCTCGTCCAAGAATGCTAGGGCATCCGATTCTAGAACCAATTCTGTGTGCCGGGCACCGAGTTGAGCGGCAAAATCCTTGGCCTCCTCCGACTCATCGTACTTTCTGTTTTGAAAACCGATCGAAAACGTATTGATAGGCTTCTCTGATATCTTAGCCATGGTAGCCGCAACTGCACTTGAGTCCATCCCGCCGCTAAGGAAGACGCCCACCGGCACATCACTCACCAAGTGACTTGACACGGAGTCCAATAGACGAACCCTCAGCTCTTCTGAGAAGCTATCTTCAGATCTAGACCTATCCGGTTTGAACTCGACATCCCAATACCTGAATACTTCGGCCCCATTATCTTCACTTGCTAGAAGAACATGCCCGGGCTCAAGCTTCTTTACATTTGCGATTATTGATGCATCCGGTGGAGTTGTCATAAAGGCAAATAGATATTGCAAGGATTCAAGATCAATTCTTCTTTCAATCGTCGGATACTGGAGAAGACTTTTTAACTCCGATGCAAATGCAATGTCTCGTCCGTTCTCGAAGTAGTACAATGGTTTTATCCCAACTCGGTCACGGGCTATCATCAGTCGATTCCGCCGATCATCCCAAATTGCGAACGCGAACATCCCGCGGAGATGTCGCACACAGTCGACCCCATACTCTTCATAAAGATGCGCAATTACCTCAGTATCAGAACGTGTTTTGAATCTATAGCCGATCGATACGAGCCTTTCCCTAAGTTCCTGAAAGTTGTAGATCTCACCATTCGATACAACCCAAATATTCCCATGTTCGTTACATATCGGTTGACTGCCATTTTCGATATCAATGATACTCAAACGGGTCATGCCGATGCCTATATTATTACTTATATAAGTTCCTCTTTCGTCTGGACCACGATGCACCATGGCTGAGCACATCGCACTTATAATGGCTTCATTTACCGGTTCACCGTCGCGCAAGAAAATGCCCGCAATCCCACACATATCAAGACCCCTTAAAGATTTTTTCGACAATGCTTATAGGCGATCTAGCCCAGGCGATAACTTCTTTACGTTCATCCCCTTCCAGGCGCCCTATGAGCATAAGCAATGTTAGATACACGGAAACGTATAGCGCACAAGCAATCAGCAATAGAACCGCAGGGCTCGCATCCAGCCTATCCATCATGAAAATCGGCGGTATCATCGACGCAGACGCTATCAGAAGAAGCCGCGCAATCTCTTTGACTGGAAATAATGACCTTAGAGGAACACCGATAACTTGCCGCAGTCGAATTAACCCGAGAACTTTGTGCACCAGACTTGCACCAACTGTCACAGCCACCGGACCAACGATCCCGAACCAACTATAGAAACTCGGTATAAGAGTCAGAACGAACGCCAGCCTTATAATGTTTATAATCAACAACACACGGGTTTCTGCGAAAACCCTAAGTGCCCCATCGACAGGCGCAACCGCAAAAGCCAGACCCAGCATCCACACCATGAATATAGGAGTGGCCTCCTGATACTGCTCAGTAAAGAGGACAACTATGAATTGCTCTGCGGAAACTAACAGCAAGCCCACAAGAGGAAATACCAAAAGTGATAACTTCCTGATAGCATCATTCCATACCCTTACGAGCTCTTTCAGGTTACTGGAAAGCTCCCGCATCCTAACCATCAAAACATTGCTAGCTGATGTTGCGAGATAGTCAACAATTGGAATATTGAGACATGCAACAGCATAGATAGCAAAGCTCGCCGCATCAGATTTATATGAAACAAAATAGAAATGAAACTGGGCCTGCAGAACCTCTACGAAAACCGCTAATCCAAATGGAACCGCGTAAGCCAACTGCCGACCCAATACATTCAATCGAGGACGAAATTCGGACTTGAAATGACTCCGCAGATACGCGATTGTTATAAAAAACCTAACGAATCCTACTACGACAATCATTACGAGTAGCCAGTCAAGATCTTTGAATAGTACAACCGGTATAATGCACGCGAATGCGCGGGCAGTATCAAATATTGCATAGGAACTAGATGCTATTGCGTGTCGTTTAGTCGCCGTTAGCGTGATCTCTAGCACCGAGGATATCAGCATTAGCCAAGTGAACAAGCCTATCCAAGGGAGCTTTCCTGACAGCAAGTCATTATTCATTGCTGACGCAATAGAGTCGCCGAAAACCCACAATGCTATTAACGGAGCTGAACCGAATAGAACGAGCATAATTAGCGCGTTACAGACATAGCTTCCAGACCGCTTATTACCCTCAGGGAGGAAATAGTACAAACTTTCTGAAATACCCAATTGCGCTATGATATAAAGCGATCCATATATCAAAAATAGCTGCTTGTATGTCCCAAACACCTCCTGATCCAGAAACCTAACTAATACTAACGGAATTAGGAAGCATACCGCATATCCGATCATGCGACCGGTCATTAACAACAGAGCCGGTCTAATTATGCCTTCCACGGTCAGTGCCTACGCTTGCATGGTGACGCGAACTCGAAGGAACCTTCTGCTTCCGCAGTTAGTAAATTCGTCGAAAACCTTCCAAAGACATCGGCGCCTGACTCTTCCCAAAGCACACGTCGTGGAATACTCCCCATCGGCTCGATCCCATCACGACAGCCGCAAATTGAGAATGCATATCGATAGCCGGACTTCATAACAACATTCTTTATATCCG
>SL_3KL_010_SEDDRAFT_10001245_pt1 | contig 22858 bp, 20 predicted proteins | sample SodLakKL_010_SED_2_FD_10381 | JGI IMG/M metagenome (IMG submission 10381) | reverse complement strand
TATATTTCTATGTACTAAAAATTTATTTCAGGAATGCATGTCACTTCATAACAAAATTGTTCTCATCACCGGCGCAACGGGAGGATTAGGCCCAGTCGTTTCGGAACGTTTCTACAGTGAAGGTTGCAAACTTGTCTTGACCGATATAAACAAGAATAACCTATCAAATCTCCCCGAAAAACTAAACAAAGACACTGATAACGTAGTAATAATTCAAGCCGATGTAACAAATGAGGAGGATGTCAGTCAGCTCTTCCGGAAAGCAACCGAACTATTTGGCGGCGTATCGATAGTATGCAACATCGCCGGCGGTTATATGGACACCAAACCGTTTACCGATCTGACGCTCGATGAATGGAACACCATGATGGACAGAAATCTGAAATCGTGTTTCCTCACTTCGCGTGAAGCTATCCGAATCATGAAAGACAAGGACTACGGACGAATTATAAATATCGCGGCGAAACCCGGCCTTTACCCGGAGGGTGAACGGGGGGCATACGGGGTGGCAAAAGCGGGTGTTGCCTTCCTGACAAGGATGATCGGAAAGGAATATAATAAAAGCGGAATTACAATAAACGCACTTGCACCCGGTATTATTAAAACACCCGCAAATGAATCCTGGGGAGACCCCGGGGAAATGAAGCACTGGGTTACACCGCAACAGCTCGCAGAGATGATGGTATTTCTATGTCAGGAGTCATCCAGCAGCATAACCGGGACTGTTATTGAGGCCTTCGGCGGTCTATAATTTTATTTGACTTTCTACGTAAAAATCCTTATTCTTGAATTTAAATTGTGCTATCACCAAATTGTGAATTAATCTACTAATAATAAATCAAATCAAAAACCATAATTAATTCGAACCTATGGAGGAATTACTATAATGGATCAATTTGGCATATTCACCTTCCTTCTTCAAGCCGATACGGGGGGCACTTTAAATTGGTTGCAAGAAAAATATGTCGAGGGTGGCAATTTTATGCACGTTATTCTCGGCTGTTTAGTTTTAGGACTGGCTTTTTCTCTGGAGCGAATCTGGACCCTCAGCAGATCTACCGTTAACACAAGGAAATTCCTTGTTTCCGTAAAAAAAGCCCTCGATGAAGGCGGTGTCGAGGCTGCACTTGATGTTTGCAGCAGAAATCGAGGCTCGGTTGCAAGTGTATTCCAGGCAGGTCTCCTGCGTGCCGACGAAGGTATTGAAGCGGCCGAAAAAGCTATAATCAGTTATGGCGGTATAGAGATGGCATTTCTGGAGAAGAACCTCATCTGGATATCAACATTTATAGCTATCGCACCGATGATCGGATTTACCGGTACGGTACAAGGTATGATTTCCGCATTTGACGCAATCCGTGAAGCACGTAATATATCTCCTGAAATTGTTGCAGGCGGTATTTCCGTTGCTTTGTTAACAACGCTGTTCGGTCTCGTCGTGGCCGTTATACTTCAGGTCTTTTATAACTATTTCGTTTCAAGAATAGATAAACTTGTTATAGAAATGGAAGAGAGCTCGATAGAGCTGATTGATTCACTGTTGCTCATGAAACAAGGCAAAAAATTAGCAACAGCTCATCAAGCGGCAGAAAAGACTGAGGGTAAGAACAAGGGCCCGGAGAAAAAATAGTAACGAAAGGAAGCCTTCATGCTAAAACGTAAGAAAAAAGAAGGTGCAACGATTCCGCTTGCCGGAATGGCTGACATCGCTTTCTTGCTGCTCATATTCTTCCTGCTTGTTACAACGATTGATGTCGATACCGGTATTGGACTTGTATTACCACCGCCGGTAGACGAAGCCGAGGAAATTGAGGTCAAAGAAGAGAACATAGCAAACATTCTTGTAAACGCAACGGGTGAGGTGTTACTTGACGGTCAAATTATCAGCGTTCCGCAAATATCCGGAACAATCGCCGATAAGATCCGCGGTAATCCTGAGTTAATCGTTTCGGTGAAAACCGACAGACGGACACCGTACAATGTCTATATAGAAACAATCGACCAGCTCAAGATGGCATATAACGAACTCCGGGAAGAATACGCACGTCAAAACTTTGGTATTCGATTTCAGGATGTGACACGAGAACAGCTTGATCAAATACGACAGGCGATCCCTCAGCGGATTTCACTTGCCGAGCCGGAATAATTGCACTGATTTAATTATTTGAAAAGGGATGTGGTGATATGAAGTTTAGAAAAAAACAAGCCACAACGAAGCAGGAAATTCCAACTGCGTCGCTACCCGATATTATTTTTATGTTGTTGATCTTTTTTATGTTGACAACAGTTCTCCGGGAGTTCGATGTTCAGGTAGAATATACTCTTCCCGAAGCATATATGATCGAACGGATTGATAACAAACGTCTGATTTCATATATCTGGGTCGGTCGTGACGGAAGAATCCAGATAGATGATAATATCGTCCGTGTTGATGACATAAGCGCGATCATGTATCAGAAAAGAGTCGAGATACCTAATCTCATTGTCTCCATGAGAATCGACCAATACTCGGAAATGGGCGTCGTGACGGATATTCAACAACAGCTTCGTGAAGCCGATGCATTGCGAATTAACTATTCATCATTGCATCGATTGTAGACTATAAGTATACAAAACCCATACAAGCGATTTTATACATGGATCATGTACAACTACGAGTCTAACCGCAAAAGGCAGGGATCGTTCCGTAACCCTGCCTTTTTTATTTTAAAGACAATACTATGAGCGAACAGAAATCTCAATTACTTGAACGCATTAATTACGATTTCAAAATAGCGATGAAATCGGGAGACAAAATCAAACTTGAAACACTCCGATCATTGCGTGCGGCATTGAAGGAAAAAGAAATCGCATTGCGAAGTCAGAAAAAAGAACTATCCGAAGATGATATTCTTCCGGTCATTACCACCGCCGCGAAAAAGAGACGTGAGGCAATCGATGAATACCGGAAAGCTCATCGGAACGACCGCGCCGATGAAGAAGAAAAAGAACTTGCAATTATTAAGGAATATCTTCCAGAACAACTTTCACCCGCGGAGATCGAACAGAAGGTGCAAAGTGCTATGCAGGCGGCGGGAGCCGAATCCATAAAAGATATGGGAAAAGTCATGTCACTCCTTATGCCCGAACTAAAAGGTCGCGCAGACGGTAAAGTGGTACAAAGTATCGTAAAAAAGCTTCTAGGCGGATAATATATGACCGGTGTGGATATTGCCATAGCTATAGGGATCGGTGGATTTATTCTATCCGGACTATATGAAGGCTTCATTCGGAAGATATTCGGCCTGATTGTACTTATCATTGCTTTCTATATAGCAATCCATTCGCATCAGATTATCTCGGGTTGGCTGCAGGTTCATTTCGAATGGTCGCTAACAGTATCCACTATTTTATCGTTTCTTGCNGTTTTTCTTCTGGTATTAATTTCCGGAAATATTTTATACAGGGTTTTCGGGAGAAGAAATGAACTGTTCAGATCATGGGATCGTCTTGCAGGCGCCGGGTTCGGACTTATAGAAGGCGCAATTATCGTCAGTCTGGTGTTACATCTGCTATCGCTGGTGGATGTGCCATCCGAGGAAATGATAGAGCGATCCGTCATGTATCCGCTGGTATACGGTTTTGCCCCTTTTGTATTTGAAGTTTTATATATATTTATACCCCAAGTCCGTGAATTCTTCGACTTATTTTTGCGTAATATAGATATCCAGGAAACATTCACTTAGCTGTTAATACCGTGTTTAGCCAGGCAATCGAAAAATTAAGATTTTCACTGATAACTGAACGTGTTCAAAAATACGCCAGCTCTTCACTGGGACGTGAGAAAGTGTCACAATGTACTCCCGGTACATCGTATGCTGAGATAGCACATAATCATTCTCTGCTTAATGAAATGAAACAGATCCTCGAGTCGGAAGACCCGATTCCATTAACCGAGATGCACGATATAAGAACCGATGTACAACGTGCTACTATTGAGGGTAGTATATTAAATCCAAAACAATTGCTTCACATCGGATTAAACCTCCGTACATCACGCAATATCCGGGAATATATAAAAAACCGATCGGATAAGTACCCAAAACTGGCGGATCTTGCGGAGAAACTAATTACGGATAAAGTTCTCGAACACCATATTGAAAGTATCATAAACGAAGACGGCGAAATCAGGGATAATGCCAGTCAGGAATTACAAAAAATCCGCAATGCCGTCCGATCGGTATCGGAAACACTGAGGAAACGGCTCGATAGAATCTTAAAATCTCTTGCATCGCAGGGGATGGCACAGGAAGAACTGATAACCACGCGCGAGGGAAGAATGGTACTGCCGGTAAAAGTCGAATATAAAAACCAGATGCCGGGATTCATACACAGTGCAAGCGCAAGCGGAGCAACGGTTTTTATCGAACCGGCTGAGACACTCGAGATTAATAATGAGTTAAGGGAATATCAAATCCGGGAACAGCGTGAAATTCAACGGATCCTTCGTTCGATCACCGAAAAAATTGCCGAAAAGAAAGAGCCCATCCTTATGACGGTCGCATCTCTTGCAGAGATAGACTTTATTCACGCAAAAGGATTGTACTCTCTGGAAATTATCGGCGTGACACCCGGAGAAGCTAACGGAAATTTTATAAAATTGGCGGATGCCCGACACCCGGTACTTCTTCATCACCACAAACGGGATGAGGTAGTGCCGCTAACTTTGTCGATCGGGGATACATATAATACCTTAATTATCACCGGACCCAATGCAGGCGGAAAAAGTGTTGCAATGCAAACAGTAGGACTTATGTCACTGATGTACCAATCGGGTTTACACATACCCGCCTCTGATGAGACTGAGCTGCCGGTATTTGATAAAATATTCGTTTCTATGGGCGATGAGCAATCCATCGAGCAGGATCTGAGTACATTTTCATCGCATCTTGCTGTCCTAAAAAATATAATTGCGGAAGCAGATGACAAATCATTGGTCCTGATAGACGAAATCGGTGCCGGCACCGATCCGGTCGAAGGAAGTGCACTAGCTTCATCTGTGCTTCGGCACCTCACGAACAATAATGTCCTCAATATTGCCACAACACATCATGGAGATCTGAAAACCTTTGCTTACACGACACCGGGAATTGAAAATGGTGCTATGGAGTTTGATCAGGAGCATCTGACCCCTACATACCGTTTCACTTCCGGGATTCCTGGCAGTAGTTACGCTCTGGAAATCGCAGAGAGACTGGAGTTTCCCGGAGAACTCATTGATCAGGCACGGATATTCCTCGGATCAACTAAAACAAAAATTGAACGGTTACTTATAGATCTTGAACAGCAGAGTCAGCGGTATAAGAGACAATTAAGTGAAATATCGGCTGAAAAAATACATCTCGAACGATTAACGGAAGAGTATGAAGGTAAACTCAATGCACTTAAACGTGAAATGAAAACCCTGAAACGCGATGCTGCGGAAGATGCAAAAAAAATTGTCGAACGGGCTAATGCCATCATAGAACAGGCGGTTCGGGAAATCAGGGAATCGAAAGCCGATACGGAGATTACCAAACAATGGAGACAGGAAATTAAGTCGTTTAAACAGGAGATTGAACGACAACGAAATGAAACAAAAATGGAAGAAGAGGTAATCGCCGATACAACACCGGTATCCAAAGGTGATCGGGTCAGTCTTCTTGACGGTAAAGAGGAGGGTGAAGTGCTGACACCGATTGATGAAGACGGGTACACGACGGTACTGTTCGGCTCTGTCAAAATGCGCTTACATAGGAGTCAGTTACGAAAACACTCAGGACAACAAAGAAACCGACCCCCGTATATCGGATCAGGCACACCTCGAGACGAAGTCTCATTTTCTCGCTCCGTGGACGTGCGGGGATCCCGGGGGGATGAAGCCATTAGTGCAGTGGATACTCTTCTTGACCGGGCAATTCTTGCGAACGTCCACGAAGTTGAAATCATTCATGGAAAAGGGACGGGTGCACTCCGGAAACGTATCAGTGAATATCTGAAGAAACACCCCAACGTGAATCTGTCCAGACTCGGTAATTGGAATGAAGGCGGATCCGGAGTAACAATAGTTGAATTGAAACAGGAGAAACCTTGAATAAAAATATTACATCCGTTCTGATAGCTAACCGCGGGGAGATCGCAGTCCGTATAATCCGGGCTTGCCGTGAGTTGGGGATCAGACCCGTTGCCGTGTATTCAGATGCCGACCGGTCTTCACCTCATGTATTGCTATCCGACGAAGCTTACCACATAGGACCTTCACCGTCTTCAAAGAGCTATTTAGACCAACAAAAAATCGTTGACCTGGCATTGAAAGTAGGTGTGGATGCAATACATCCGGGGTATGGTTTTTTATCTGAGAATGCAGCGTTTGCACGCCGTGTCGCCGAAAGCGGATTGATTTTTATCGGTCCGCCGGCTACGTCAATTGAAACGATGGGTAATAAAACCACTGCCCGGAAAATTATGGAAAAGGCGGGTGTTCCTATAGTCCCGGGGACGGTAGAACCCTTGAAAAGTGTCTCCGATGCTGAACAGAAAGCCCGAACCATAGGTTATCCTGTATTATTAAAAGCTGCGGGCGGCGGAGGAGGTAAGGGAATGCGTGTCGTTGAGGAGGAAAAAGATTTACCCGGAGCATTTAAAGGTGCGCAAAATGAAGCACGATCTGCTTTTGACGATGACAGAGTCTATATAGAAAAATTTATCCGTTCCCCGAAACATATAGAGATACAGGTCCTGGCCGATGAACACGGAAATTATATTCATCTCGGAGAACGGGAATGCTCTATTCAACGAAGGCATCAAAAAATTATCGAAGAAGCACCGTCACTCGCAATCGACGGCCGGATTCGTCATGAAATGGGAGAAGCCGCGATCAAGGCCGCAAAGGCATGTGGGTATGTCAATGCGGGAACAATCGAATTCCTGCTCGACGAAAAAAAGAATTTTTATTTTCTCGAGATGAATACGAGAGTACAGGTAGAACATCCGGTGACAGAACTTATCACCGGTATCGATATCGTTAAAGAACAGATACGGATTGCATCCGGTCGACCGCTCTCTTTTAAACAGGAAGATGTCCGGGTGAACGGCCACGCCATTGAATGCCGGATTTACGCTGAAGACCCCCTGAATAACTTTCTCCCTTCAATCGGAAAAGTCACGCGTTTACAGGCTCCGTCAGGACCCGGTATACGCGAGGATAGAGGAATCCAGCAGGGGAATGAAATTTCAGTGTTCTACGATCCGATGGTATCCAAATTACTTGCCTGGGGGAGGACGCGCGATGAAGCATTGCACAGGATGGATCGTGCACTCAATGAATATCTCGTGCAGGGGATCATTACCAATATTCCCGCCTGTATACACATTATCCGGCATCCGTTATTTGTAGACGGTACCTATACAACCGGTTTTATGGCACATAATTTTAATCCGGAAGAACTGAGAAAACCTGTCGAGGATGAACTTATAGCGGTGGCTATTTCGGTCGCAACCCTGCAGCACCGCCAAAAGAATCAACCAATCCTGTCTCCGACACAGCCTACTTCACAATCACGCTGGAAATATCAAGAACGAAAGAATGATATTGTATGACCGGTAAAACCACATATACGGTACAGATCGATGACCACGAAATTGATATTCACATTGACAGTAACCAGGAAATTAGCGTACAAGGGAATCCTGTTTCTTCCATTGACTGGGTAGAGATTGATCCTAATCGTTTTTCACTGATTTTAAATGGTAAATCCTACGTTATTACGCTCGAACGGTCAGGAAATAGCTCAATTGTTGCAAATATCAACGGAAAAGAGTATCATTGTAAGGTTGAAGACGAACGTGCAAGGCGTTTGCGCGAGTTCATATCGGAAGCCACGGGATCCGACGGACCAGTTGAAATAAAAGCACCGATGCCGGGTCTGGTAATAGATATTGCAATACGTGAGGGGGATCAGGTCACACAAAACCAGCCGATCTTGGTGCTCGAAGCCATGAAAATGGAAAACGAGATACGGTCGGTTGCAAACGGTCAAATCAGCAAAATATATGTCCAACCGGGACAAGCGGTAGACAAAGGTGAACTCTTAGTAAGAATTAATATTTAATTCTTGTTTTTTAGACTTTTTTATCGTAAAATCAACAAACAAATCATTATCATGTCATGTGGGTTACGGATAACTAACTAAAAAATAAATACAAACAGGGAGGATCTCTGTGAATACAATTATTAAAAATGGTTTGCTAGTATTAATTATCCTGCTTGGTGTTATTCCCGTATATTCGGGAGGTTTTCAGGTTAATGAACACGGTGCGCGTGCTACCGGCATGGCCGGTGCCGTCTATGCGACTCTCAATGATGCTTCGGCTGTTCATTTCAACCCCGGCGCCTTAAGCTTTATGGATGGAACTCATATTATGTTTGGAACAACTTTAATTTTCCCAAAGGGAAAATTCCGCGGACCGTTCCCGTCGGTTGATCAAACCGATATGGAAAGCCCAATGTCCTATCCGTCTGTATTTTATGCCTCACACACTCTCAGTAACGGTTTGGCATTTGGATTCGGAATGTTTAATCCGTACGGTTCCGGAACGAAATGGCCCGATAACTGGGTCGGAAGAAATCTCGCAATGGAAAGTTCGTTGCGAACATTCTTTTTTAATCCCACCGTCTCATATAGAGTAACTGATTACATGGGTATCGCCGTCGGCTTTAATTATGTCTACAGCGATATTGATCTGCAACAGGGCGTATCATTTGAACCAACTTTTGCGGGGAACGGTGATGTCCGATTAACCGGAAGCGGATCGGGCATTGGTTGGAACATCGGATTATACACGAATATAACTCCTGAATTCTCGGCCGGTCTGGCATTCAGAAGCGGAGTCGGTCTGGATTTGGAGGGTGATGCAGAATACACGGACATTCCCCGGCAGATCGGCGAAGCAGGACTATTACCCGGAGATAAAATTGAAGCGTCAGTCACGCTTCCGGCAAATTTATTTGCAGGGATTGCTTATACCGGAATCGATAAACTAACGATAGGACTGGGTTTTCAATATGTGTTCTGGAGTTCGGTTGAAGAGATTGCACTGACATTTACCGACACCGGGAATGAAGATGCATTGGTTTTCAATTATGTTAACAGCTACATAGCTCGCATCGGTTTTGAATATCAAGTCAATTCGGACCTGGCAGTGAGAGCCGGTTACCTGTTTGACAAAAATCCGACTCCGGACGAGTATATGCGCCCCGGTATTCCCGACGCAGATCGTCACGGTTTTACACTGGGTGTCGGATATCAGATAAACGATAAAATCGGTGTAGATTTCGGATATCTATTTATCAGGTTCAACGAACGCCGTATAGAAAATTCTAATGTTGAATATAAAACCGGCGCACGAATGAATGGGGTTTATAACGTGTCCGGCCATTTACCTTCGATTAATTTCAAATTTAATCTATAATCTGTTTAAACAAAAAAATTAAGAGTGAAAAATATGAAAACACCAAAATTCTTAATGTACGTTTTCCTGTTCGTCGGTATATTTATTTTCGGTTGTGAGGATTTCAGTGAGATTGAAGCACCGACAATAGATCAAAAAACGAGCGAGTTATTGGCATCATACGTAGCGATAGGGAATAGTTTGACGGCAGGGCTTCAGAGTAACTCCCTATATGAAAGCAGCCAAAAATACAGTTATCCGGCTCTGATCGCTCGACAGGGTGGCGTTGAAGATTTTCAACAGCCGTTGATACAGGATCCAGGTATACCGGGAAGAATGCGCATTGAAAAAATAGACCCGTTTGCAACAAAAGCAGATCCACCGAATCCAACACCGTTGAATGCGACTCTTCCGAGACCATACAATAATCTTGGTATCCCCGGTGCAATTCTGTTTGATGCGATAGACAACGAAGATTTTGCTACAAAATCCGCTCAAAGGAATAATCCGTTTTTTCATCTCATCTTACGGGATAGTCAGCTCGGCGGTTCGGTTTTTGAACAAGCTATTGCTCAAAACCCAACTCTTATGACTGTTTGGTTTGGTAATAATGACATTCTCTCGTATGCCACCTCAGGTGGTACTACCGTACTACCGACAACGGCTAATCCCGATCTTTTTACTGCTATATATAGCCAGTTAGCAGGTGCATTAGCCCAAACTGCAGGCGTATCGGGCCTAAAGGTCGCTATCGCAAACATACCGGACGTCTCGGTCATACCGTTCGTTAATACTGTTCCTCCGTTTATAATAAATCCTGAAACCGGGGAACCTGTTATGCCGTTCATCGGTGTGACCCCGCAAGACAAGGTATTGCTTACTGCACTTGAATTTATTAATCAGGGATTCGGTATTCCTGAAGCTCTCGGCGGTAATGGACAACCCTTACCCGGCCACGTCGTGCTGACCGTTGAAGAGCAGCAATTTGTAGCCGACCGGGTAAGCAGGTTTAATCAAACAATTGCCGCAATTGCATCACAGTTTGATTTTGCTCTGGTTGATATTCAAACCCGATTCAATCAAATTCACGCAAACGGATATCAGCTCGGGACCGCAACGTTAACGACACAATTTGTGACAGGCGGCATCTTTAGCTTGGATGGAGTACATCCAACCTCCGTCGGAAGCGGTCTTATCGCAAATGAATTTATACAAGCTATAAATCAAAAATTCGGTGTTCAAATTCCTGAAGTTCAGATCGGTACAATTCCTCCGAGCATAGAATTTGTCGCAAAAGGATTACTTACTCCGAATGACTTTATGAAATTAGATACCAATATATTTCAGGATGTGGTAAGATTGTATACAACGTATTAAACTCCCCATTTGCACACATGATCTGTAAAAAAGCCTATCGCAGGATAGGCTTTTCTTTTTATTTTTTTAACTATTTCGTACCTTATAAGATTATGAATCCACCTCAAAAAAGATCGGGTTTTTGTATCTCTACCACCTAATGGTAAATATTATTTTTTTTAGATTATTAATCCACAATGAATAGATAAGTTTAAAAATAAGTGAAAATATGGATAATCAGGACCATCACTGTGAACCTGAAATCACCCCTGATCTTATTAAAAACCACGGCCTAAGCGAATGGGAATATGATAGGATTATTGAACTGATCGGTCGGAAACCGAATTTTACCGAACTGGGCTGCTTCAGTGTTATGTGGAGTGAACATTGCAGCTATAAAAATTCGATAGCATTATTGAAAACTCTTCCAAGAGAAGGTGATATGCTGCTTGTTGAAGCAGGTGAGGAAAATGCCGGATTAGTCGACATTGGTGACGGATTTGCGGTTGCCTTTAAAATCGAAAGCCATAACCACCCCTCGGCAATCGAACCGTACCAGGGAGCGGCAACGGGGGTCGGAGGGATATTAAGAGACATTTTTACGATGGGAGCACGCCCGGTAGCTGCACTGAATTCTCTTCGGTTTGGGAATCTCGAAAATTCGCGCGTAAAATACTTGTTTCGTAATGTCGTAAAAGGTATCGGCGATTACGGCAATTGTTTCGGTGTGCCGACTGTCGGGGGAGAGGTTTATTTTGATAAGTGTTATACGGAAAACCCCCTGGTTAATGCTATGGCCGTCGGTGTAGTGGGCCATAACCGAATTGCAAAAGCTGTCGCGAAAGGATTAGGTAATCCTGTCATGATAGTCGGTTCCGCCACGGGCAGAGACGGTATCCATGGCGCTACGTTTGCATCGGAAGACCTTAGTGCCGAATCCGAATCGAAACGGCCGTCGGTACAGGTCGGGGATCCATTCACCGAGAAATTATTATTGGAGGCAACACTTGAGGTAATTAAAGCTAACTACCTTATAGGAGTACAAGATATGGGCGCCGCCGGAATTATTTGTTCAACATCCGAGATGAGTTTCCGCGGTGGCGTCGGTATGGATATTAATCTGGATCTCGTCCCGGCCAGAGAAGAAAATATGACGGCCTATGAGATTTTGTTATCAGAATCCCAGGAGAGAATGCTGATGGTTGTGAAGGGTGGATACGAAGATCGGGTGAAGGAAATTTTCAAAAAATGGGATTTGCACGCGGTGGTTATCGGAAGTGTTATCGATGACGGTTATTTACATTTCTGGAAAGATAATGATCTAAAAGTGAGTATACCTGCAAAATCACTTGTGCTTGGCGGTGATGCTCCTGTTTATCATAGAGAAACGAAAAAACCGAAATATCTTCAAGAATTAAGTAAATTAGAGCTGCAACAAATACCCGAGCCAGTCGATTATAATGACATATTGCTTTCATTATTAGCAGCTCCCAATATAGCGAGCAAACGTTGGGTGTATGAACAGTATGATTCAATGGTGCAAACTAATACAATTATCGGTCCGGGTTCCGATGCGGCAGTAATACGAGTAAAAAAAACCGGGAAAGCCATAGCAGTTTCAACCGATTGTAACGGGCGATATGTGTATCTAAATCCGAAAGTCGGTGCACAAATTGCAGTTGCGGAAGCCGCCAGGAACGTTGTGTGTACCGGAGCTAAACCCGTAGCAGTAACAAATTGTCTGAACTTCGGTAATCCTTACGACCCTGAGATATATTTTCAATTTTCTGAGACAATAGCCGGTATGCGGGATGCCTGTACCATTTTAGGAACGCCTGTAACGGGAGGCAATGTCAGCTTCTATAACGAAAGTCCAACAGATCGTGTGTATCCGACACCGGTGATTGGTATGCTTGGAATCATTGAAGATCTGAATTTAATCACTCCATCGCACTTTGTTAAAGAAGGCGATCAGATCATTATTCTGGGTGAGTCGAAGGGGCATATAGAGGGATCTGAATATTTGGCATATATTCACGGAAAAATTGAAGGTCAAGCACCTCCGATAGACTTGAAAAAAGAGAAAATACTACAAGCGTTTCTATTAGAAGCTATTGAAAAAGGATTAATAGAATCTGCGCATGATATCTCCGAAGGAGGACTCGCTATAGCTCTTGCGGAGTGTTGTATATCACAGAAAAAAACGATCGGTGCAAAAGTAAATATCAACACGGATATTCGTCAGGACTGCCTTTTGTTTGGAGAAGATCAGTCACGTATAATAGTTTCAGTAAAAGAATCTAACATCAATAAATTAAAGGGCTTACATACTGTTTATTCAAGTATAAACTTGCTGGAAATTGGGGTGGTAGGAGGAAGTGCTTTAAAAATAAATGATGTTATCGATGTCGATGTCGAACAGTTATTTTCATCTTATTATACCAGTATTGAGTCGATAATGAAAACTCCTGATAAAAAATAAAGCTTAGGTTGTAAAATTGAAAATATTCATTATAGATCCGAGATTAAAGAAAGTAATATCATCGGTAAAGTATTACGCAGTAGGTATTTACGAGCGTTTTAGTTCCGAACATATAATGATTCACGGGGCAAGTCTCGCGTTCGGAATTATGTTATGTTTAATTCCGTGGGCATTACTGTTATTCTCGGCATTTGGTTTTTTTCTATCAGTGGAAGAGTCTATGAATGTGGTAGAAGAAAACCTCAAACAGTTTATTTTATTGCCGGGCTATGAGGATCAGATACAACAACAAATACACTATCGGCTCAGAGATCTTGTAGATTACCGTCAAACTGCCGGAATTGTCGGGTTAGTCGGAGTATTGTGGTTATCTACATTTTTGTTCGGGACCGCACGTACAATACTGAACGAAATATTTAAAGTGAATATTTCATATAATCTTTTTGTCCAGAAACTACGGGATTTCCAGATATTACTGATATTAGGGGTTCTTTTTATATTAACTTTATTCGGGAGTACATTTATTTATCTCGTACAAAAGTTTATTTTTGAACGGGTAGAAATACTCGAATCGACCTGGTTACCCGGATCACTACCTATTATTGTAGGTTTTTTATTTACATGGACAATGTTTCTCGTTTTGTTCAGATTTCTACCGTATATTCGTTTATCATTCGATGTACTGGTAGTTTCAGCGACATTGTCAGCGATATTATGGGAAGTAGCAAAATATTTCTTCGGTTTATATATAACGAACTTTGCAAATTTCACAAGAATATATGGAGCGCTGACAATTCTCGCCGGAATCGCGTTATGGTTATATTACTCATCCATAGTATTTTTAATCGGTGCAATTGTCGGACAATTATACCGCGAACGAAAACAGATGCTGCGTCAAAGATAATAAGATTGTCGTATAATATATATTATGTAAAGTAGACTATTCGGGTTTTTCACTTGCTCTGCTATCCGGTCCTACCTATTATATTATAGTCCTAAATAATTGACTCTGGTGAGCGTTTATAAGGTATGGAAACGATGCCTTATCATGCGAGTATTTTTAGTGCCTTTGGGACAACCCTGATATCAATCCCTAATGCGTTCGTTGAGAGTACTTCTCCGTCTGCGTGTATCATTATTTCTTTTTGAGATTCAACCCGCAACGCATCAGTTCGGTAAAAATGGACTTGATTATGCTTTTTGTGTTTACCTTTCATCACACTCGGGAATATTCTCATTACCTGAGGAATCGAAACATTATCGACCAGGCATACATCGAGCAAGCCGTCATCGATCTCCGCATCGGGAGTAAGATAAAAACCACCACCTGCGCACTTACCATTGCCGATGGCGATCAAAAAATGTTCTCCGTTATACATCGAACCGTTCAATGACATCATCATATTGGGTGTTTCATATTTAAACAATACTATCGCAACGGATACTGCATACAAACTTACACCGGATAAACGTTTAAATTTTCTGGTCTGATTTGCAACCGCTGCATCGAACCCGATACCGATACCATTGAGAAAATATCTGTCAGATTTACTACCTTCTGCCGAGGTAATTGTGGTAAATCCGGCATCGGAGTCCCGTCGCACCCCTTGCTTAAGTTTTTGTAAGGCTTTATAGATATTTGTGGGAATATTGAACATTTTAACAAAATCATTTCCGGAGCCAATTGGTATCACACTCATTGTAGCATTACCTTCGATCAGGGCATTCCCTACTTCATTTACGGTTCCGTCACCGCCAACGGCGACAATAACATTCTCCGGGTCATTTTTCATCTCCAGTGCAAGATCGTAGGCATGCATCCTTCTTTCAGTCGTGATGATTTCCGCCTTTGGGAAAAACTCTAAAATATGCGCTCTGAGACTTTGTAATATTTTTTTACCCCTGCCCTTGCCCGCCATCGGATTTACGATGAATATATATTTTTCCATTATCGATCCTGTCGATAAATTAGTTTATGTAATTGTTCTATCGTATTTTCTAACAAGTGGTTAACGCCTGTATACTGTCCTTCTTTATCAATATAAACAATTCCGCTAAAATGATACAACCAGTTGCCGGTTAACGTAACACCGGCGAAGGAATTCTTTTTCACTCCCGTGGCAAAGTTAACGGTTAGCGTATCACCGCTTCGTGTATGAACGGTAACCGGTGGTTGGTATCCTAATGTTAAATTCGATAAGACCGCAGACGCTATTGAACCTGTACCACAGGCGAGGGTTTCCTCCTCGACTCCCCTCTCATATGTCCGGATATTTATGGTCCCGTCGGTATTCGGTTTGACAAAATTCACGTTTGTACCCAATGGTTTGAATGCTTCATGGTTTCGTATTTGTTTTCCCAAATTACGGAGATCAAATATATCGAACTTCAGATCGGGGTAAGTTTTCTTTAGATCTTCAATAAAAACAACCACATGTGGGGATCCGGTATATATAAAATGACAGTTTAGAATATCACCGTCGATATTGAGTGTAATATTCGATATAAGGTTTGATGGATCTATCATATCCACAGTTATGTAATTCCCCTCGATGGCCGCCGTATAAGTATTGTCAAATGCAGAAAACCGGACTTCTTTATTATTTCTGCCATATGTGGAGAAATAATATGCTGCAATACAGCGTGCACCGTTTCCGCACATACCGCCTGTGCTCCCGTCCGAATTAAAGTATAGCATCTCGAACGGCATTTTGTCGTGAGTTTTATATATAAGCAGTCCATCTGCCCCGATACCGAGGCGGCGATGACATACTTTCCGTGCAATATCATCATAACCCCCGATACCCTTGTCGAGCCACATTTCATCGATCAGTATGAAGTCGTTACCGGCTCCGGATAATTTTACAAACGGTATAGAGATTGGTTTATCGGATATACTCATATTCCTCGAGCCTTATTCTAACAGAACCGATACCTATCCGTACTCTTCCTTCGAGAGGTATTTGATATTCATCTTTGCTTATCCAGGATTGATATTCCCGTGTCAATCCGTGAATTGCCGTAAAATCAATAACGCCGTTTACATGATATGCCTCGATCTTGTCATCGAATGCCGGGACACTGATTTTTTCGATATTTTGCGGTGGTTGAATTTTAATTTTTTCAACGGATCGATCGATCAGGACGTCCATTTCGCGTGCATTTCCCGTACTCGCAGCTGTACGGAGAACAGATAAAAATGTCAGTGCATCGTGAACCGGCTCATTAAGTTGTAAAGTGTCAATTTCAATATCGAAGATTGTCCCATTTTTCCTGTCCTTGTATCCCCGGTCAATTATGACATCTGTCGACCGATCTTCTCTCATTGCATAATAATACGCCCAGTTATTTCGCTCCCTGTCAAATGTAACCGATTCGGTGAAGAACCCGTCGGAACCAAGCTTGCTGTAAAACTCCGTATAGACGGATAAAAACGGGATACCTGAAAATGTTCGCATCGTAATGTGGGATTCTTTCACACTGTTGCTACTCCTCGAATCGTATTTGTTCAGCATCTCAATAGTACCGATACGGATACCGAGATAGGTTACGGTATATTGAAGTCGCTCGTCGTACACAAAAGATCCGGGGTCTACCCTTTCAATGGTACTTCCCGGAGTTATTCCGGTTACGAGAGCAATCAATGAGCATACCCATGTAAACCGTTTAATTTTAACTGATAATTTCATGTACTGCTTTCTGCGATGGCAAGTAAGGTGTTTTTGACTTCGAGTGTATGCCTTGCAATGTTGAATTCGTGATGAATGACATTACGAATAATCCCGCTTTTATCGATGACAAACGTGACCCTTTTCACAAAGGGAAGATATCCACCGAATCGCATAACCCCGTAAGCTCCGGAGATCTTTTTATCCGGGTCACTGATTATATGGTAGGGCAACCGATGTGTCGTTTTAAATGCATGCTGCGTGTCCATATTGTCAAAACTAACACCGATTATCTCACAGTCGAAACCCGACAGATCTTCATATGCGTCCCGGAACCGGCATACCTGATTCGAGCAAACGAATGAAAAAGCTTTAGAAAAGAAAAAAAGTATAACATTTTTCTTATTTTTGAATTCGGATAATGTTATTTTTTCCCCGTCTGTGGTCTCTGCGCTAAAATCAGGGGCTTTATCATTTATTGTAAGCATTGGATATTATTCACTATCGTAAGTAATTAACGTTTGGATGGGGTATTGTTTTATTCGTTCTCTTCCGTTCAGGAATGACAGTTCGATCAGGAATGATAATCCGACAATTTTGGCTTGAAGTCGTTCAACTAATCGACAGGCGGCTGCGATAGTACCCCCTGTTGCAAGAAGATCATCATGTATGACTACCCGGTCCCCCGGCTCTATAGCGTCCTCGTGGATTTCAATAGTATCGGTACCATATTCAAGTACGTACTCCTCACCGAATGTTTTCGCGGGGAGCTTACCTTTTTTCCGGATCGGCACAAATCCGGCATTTAATCTGTATGCTAATACGCCGCCAAAAATAAATCCACGTGATTCGACACTGACAACCTTTGTTATGTTTTTATCTTTATATGCATGATAAAAAAGATCAACGACCTCTTGCAATGCTCTCGGATCCTTTAACAATGTCGTAATATCGCGAAATACAATTCCTTTTTTTGGAAAATCCGGAATACTCCGTATCGTAGATTTTAAATAATTTTCAGTTTTCAATAGGTTGTTCTCCACGTATTACCATTTGAGTTTTTCTTTGTTGATAAATGCCTGTATACCGCGTTTACAATCCTCAGTCATTCTTGTTGCTGCATTCATACGGGCAGCAAATGCAAGGGCATTTTGTATATCGAGACCTGACAGCTTTGCGAGTATTTCTTTGGTAATTGCCACGGATGAACCGCTGACGTCCTGAGAAATTTGCGAGGAGTATTCACGTACCTTCTCTACAAGTTTGTTGTGATCTGTAACGTCATTGATTAATCCGATGGTATATGCTTCACGGGAAGATATTGTCTTGCCGGTTAGCAATAATTCTCTTGCCCTTCCCTCTCCTACTCTCTGTACTAAAAAAATCATTACCATAGCCGCCACAAAACCGATACGCGCTTCCGGATATCCAAAAACGGCATCCTCTGATGCAATAATGATGTCACAAACAGTGGCCAAACCGCATCCTCCCGCCAATGCCGGTCCCTGCACCTGAGCGATGATCGGTTTTTTTAGTTTATACATCTGAACCAGAAGTCGCATAAGCGTCTCGGAATCTTCCAGATTCTCTTCGAAGGTAAACCGGGAAAGTTCCTGAATGTACGAAAGATCGGCTCCGGCACAAAATGCCTTGCCATTTGCACGAAGTACAATAACCCGAACGTCGTTAGCTTTTTCAGCCGTTGCGAAAGCCTGGCTTAATTCTTTGACAAGGATCGCATTAAAAGCGTTCCTTTTTTCAGGCCGGTTCAATGTTATATATGCTACCCGCTCTTTTTGTTCGTATTCGATATGAGTAAAACCCATAGAAGGAGGTAATCCTAAATTATCTAAATAAATCAAAGTACCTAATTGACTGAAAAAATGCAATAAAAACGGAAAAATCATAATAAGAAAATCTTATACAAATTAGTGAATATTTTGTAACGTATTCATTGAATATATGCTTATATTTAAGACGAAGGAACTTAAAAAATGAGTGTATTTCATGTAATCGGGAACTTGTGATTGATGCAGTTGTTCTATATATTTAGAAACTATGGGTCATTCAAAAACATATAAACTATTTGTATTCTCTTTCTTACTGCTTTTTTCCTTCTTTCATGTCGGATATGCAACCGTTGAATATATTTGCAGTATGGGTATGGAGATGGAAGAACTGAGATGCACGAACTGTCATCCCGAACACGAGCAGTTTTCCGGGAAAGCTACAATCGTAAGTAACGATATTACAGGATGTTGCAATGTGGTTGTTGCAAAAACGGAAATAATCGATACATACGTAGTCAATCATTCGGATATACATAGTTTCATCGAACACGCACTCTATTTTGATTCCCTTGTTTTATCCCCCGAAGAAACCCACATTGTACATTACTTCGATAATACAACTCCGGATTTACCTCTCTTTAATCTACACGGGATCAGTACGTCCATTCAGTACTCCTCCTTTCTCCGATAAGCTTCATCTTTTCATATTTCACAACTCTGTATAGTAATTAATCGTTGGGGTGTACTTACTGTGCACTGAAATCTCACATATATTTATAATCAAATAAAGGAATGTCATGATATTACGTTCATTCGCTTTAGTAGTAGTTATTATTTTCGGTATTCAGTCTTCTGAAGCGCAGGTACCTGATGGGCAGGAAGCTCCGCCGCTTGAATCCCTGCTCCGGGAAGCCCTCGAAAATAATCCGGGGATCGAATCAGCCCGATTTCGAGAACAGGCAACCGAACACCGTATTTCACAAATGCGCTCGTGGATGCCGCCCACATTAAAATATCAATATAACCGGCAGCCCCTCGGGACGATGGATCAGTTAAACTTTATGGATATGCATGTATATTCATTATCACAGAGGATCCCCTTCCCCGGCAAAATTTCAGCACGTGTCGATATAGAGCGTGCAAATAATGAAATGTCCTCCTTCAATCGCGGCGATGACGAGGTACAACTTGCAGCGAACGTAAAAGAAACATACTACCAACTGTGGATGATGCAGAAAAAACTTGAAGTCAACCGGGAAATTCAGGGCTTGCTTGAAAATTTCGTTGCCTCTGCAGAACGATTGTATGAGGTCGACCGGATTGGGTTGGAGGCGGTTCTTTCGGCACAGACGAACCTGTCGAAACTGCGGACAGAAGAGCGAACGATAATAAACGATTACAACAAGATGCTGGTAATGTTCAACCAGAAGCTCGACCGTGATCCGGACGAACAGCTCGGCGTCATACGTACGCTGCCGCCTGAAGAAATTCCTCAAAACATAGAAGAGTTTGAACGAGGAATGCTTGCCGAACGACCGGATATTCAAGCGATACGGTCCGGGATTCAAATGAATGAGGCCGAAATACGGTCGGCGCGGCGCGAGTATTATCCCGATATTATGGTTGATGTTATGTACATGCAGATGCCCGGCGGTATGGAAGATCAACTCGGCGCAATGGTATCGTTGCAAATACCGCTTGCTCCCTGGTCGAGTAATATGGTAACCAAACGGGTCAGCGAAGCGCAGAGCGAAAGAAGCTCCCGCGAAAAAGCACTCAAGAACATGACAACAATGGCTCGGTCAGAAATGCGGCAGGCATTTCTGGATATTGAGACACAGCTTGATGTCCTCCGTTTATATCGCGAGGAAGTGATTCCGAACGCAGAACAAACCGCCGAATCAGCACTTGGCGCTTTTCAAGCCGGTAAAACCGAATATCTCATGGTTCTCGATAGTCTTCGTATGCTGGAGATGTTTCGCATGGAATATTATATGGCGCAGGCGGAGTTCCACAAAGCCATTGCAGAACTTGAACGCCAAGCCGGGATAGTGATGTAGTGTATCAAATTACAGGTTTCAAGTATCAGTTTCATGTTTACAGTTTATAGTTCAAGTTATATAATTATTTAATTAAGGTGAGATTATGAAATACATATTATTTTCTATAGTGTTTTTATTCATGATTGGAATTGCCGGGTGCGGTTCGGACGATCACGATCATGACGACGGCATCGCCTACTGGACATGCCCGATGCATCCTGAAATAAAAGAGGACGAACAGACTCCCTGCCCGCTCTGCGGCATGGATCTGACACCGGTGCGGGAAGACGATGCCGATGATCATGACCATGATCAGGCCGGAACGGGAGAAGCTGAAATTGAATACTGGACATGCCCGATGCATCCGGAGATACAGGAAGACGAACCGGGTTCGTGCCCCATCTGTGGAATGGATTTAACACCGATATATGCGGACCACGACGATCACGAGGACCCCGACGAACCGCGGGGCAGACTCCGGATTACCCCTACTCAACAGCAGATCATCGGTATGACCTACGACACGGTAAAGACCCGGCATCTTCAACCGACGATCAGAACTGTGGGAAGAGTCAAAAGCGATGAGCGACGGGAAGCCGAGCTTACCGTACGGGTTGACGGATGGGTCGAGAAAACCCATGTAAACGAGACCGGCGTTACCGTACGACGCGGTCAACCCCTCGTAACACTGTACAGCCCGGATTTGGTAAGCAGCCAGGAAGATTATCTCGTTGCGCTGAACCGCGGTAATCAAAACCTGGCAAAACGAGCAAGTGAACGGCTGCGCCTGCTCGGCATGCCCGCATCGGAAATTGAACGGGTCGAACAAAAAGGCGAAGCATTGCTTGAAGTTACATTAACAGCTCCCTTTAACGGTACCGTCATCAAGAAAAACGTTCGTGACGGTATGCAGGTGATGCCCGGTATGATGCTGTACGAGATCGCCGATCTCCGCTTCGTCTGGCTCATGGCAGATATTTATGAAGATGATCTTCCGTTTGTCTTCGAAGGACAACAGGTGGAATTTACACTTCAGGGAAATCCCGGCAATTCATATGACGGGCGCGTCGCGTTTATCCATCCGACAATCGATCCGATGACCAGAACATTACCGGTACGAATAGAAGTATCGAACCCGAATCAAGCGATTAAACTGGATCAGTACGGATGGGTTTCCTTCCTTAATGATCTGGGTGACCGGCTTACCGTTCATAAGGATGCGGTTTTGAAAACCGGTCGGCGCACGGTGGTCTTTAAAGAACAGGGTCGGGGAAGATTCGAACCCGTCGAAGTACATCTCGGACCGCTTGCCGAAAATTATTATGAAGTTTTGCATGGACTCGAAGACGGCGACCGTGTCGTAACGAGCGGACGTTTCTGGCTCGATGCCGAATCAAGGTTGCGGGGTGTCGGAACCGAAGCCGTGCCCGTTCATGAACATTAATCGAAACTCAAAGACTCATAGTCACAAAGAAATAATATAATAATCTTCAAGACTTTATGACTTGTGGTTTTTTAAAAAAATATATGGAAAAGAGTTATGATCAATAAAATCATAGAAGCAAGCATGAACAACAAGGGAATGGTAATTTTTCTCGTTCTGCTCTTAACGGGAGTGGGCATCTGGGGAATGTTCAACAGCCCGCTCGACGCACTCCCCGATTTATCCGATCCGCAGGTAATCATTTTTACCGAATGGATGGGACGGAGTCCGGACTTAATAGAAGATCAGATCACCTATCCGATCACCTCCGCCCTGCTGTCTGCGCCAAATGTGCGATATGTTCGCGGCCAGTCGATGTTCGGTATGTCCTTTGTGTATGTTATATTTGAAGAGGGAACGGATCTTTACTGGGCACGAAGCCGCGTTATGGAGTATCTCAATCAGGTGCAGGGTGAACTTCCCCGGGATGCGACCCAGACACTCGGACCCGATGCTACGGGTGTCGGTTGGGTATTTCAATACACGCTGCAGGATACAACCGGTCAGCAGTCGTTAGCCGATCTCCGTGGTTTTAATGACTGGTATTTACGGTTTTGGATTGAAAGTCT
>SL_3KL_010_SEDDRAFT_10001244_pt1 | contig 22876 bp, 14 predicted proteins | sample SodLakKL_010_SED_2_FD_10381 | JGI IMG/M metagenome (IMG submission 10381) | reverse complement strand
GCGGGTTTGATTTCTCCGGTCCAGTCGCATACGACCTTGCCGCATTGCCCTGAGGCCATCAGCTCGAAGCCACGCTCAAAGTCGTCAATGGGAATCTGGTGGGTCAGCGCTTTCTCNAGNGGGAAGCCGGTCAGCACCATCTGGGTCATCTTGTACCAGGTCTCGTACATGCGCCGGCCGTAGATGCCGTGGACCTCGAGGCCCTTGAAGATGATCTGATCCCAGTTGATGCCGGCATCCTTGGGCAGCAGGCCGAGCAGGGCGACCTTGCCGCCGTGGTACATGCAGGTGAGCATGTCGCGGAAAGCGTGCGGGTTGCCCGACATTTCCATGCCGATGTCGAAACCATCGATATTCAATTCTTCGAGAATGTCGGTCAGCTTTTCGCGCTGGACGTTGATGGTGCGTGTCGCACCCATGTCCTTCGCCAGTTCCAGGCGGTAATCGTTGATGTCGCTGACCACGATATGGCGCGCACCGACATGCTTTGCGATGCCCGCGGCGATGATGCCGATGGGGCCGGCGCCGGTGATGAGNACATCTTCGCCGACCAGATCGAATTGCAGAGCGCAGTGTGCGGCATTGCCGAACGGGTCGAAGAAAGCGGCGAGTTCCGAGGGAATCTCGTCGGGGATGGGCCACAGGTTGGTGGCCGGCACGACCACGTATTCGGCGAAACCACCGTCACGATTGACGCCGATGCCCTCGGTATGCGGGCACAGGTGTGGCTTGCCTGCACGGCAGTTGCGGCATACGCCGCAGACCACGTGACCCTCGGCGCTGACGCGCTGGCCTTCCTCGTACCCGCGCACGCCATCGCCGATGGCGACAATGCGGCCGACGAATTCATGACCGAGGATCAAAGGGGGGTTAATGGTGCGCTGCGACCATTCATCCCACTGGTAAATGTGAAGGTCCGTGCCGCAGATGGCGGTCTTTTCCAGCTTGATCAGCACTTCGCCGGCCCCCGCGGAAGGGACTGGAACCTCGCGGATTTCCAGGCCGGGAGCAGCAGCGGGCTTGACCAGCGCGCGCATCGTCTGGGTCATGGAATCACTCCGGAAATGGGAAAGTCCCCATTATATCAACGTGCAGCGGTCAGCTTGTCGACAAGTACGGGTAGCCATTTCGCGCTCGGTCCTGCCAGGTGCCAGTCGGCCAGTCCGGTCAGTTCGCTGCGCTCGGGATTGATGTCGATCATCCTGGCACCGCGCTCCTTTGCCACCACCGGAATGCTCGCTGCAGGCTGCACTGCACCGGCTGTGCCAACGACCAGCATCAGATCGCAGTTCGCGGCAGCCTCGAAAGCGGCATCCAGCGTGGCCGAGTCCAGCGCTTCTCCGAACCAGACCACGCCAGGCCGGGCCAGGCCCCGGGAGTGATGTGGTGAAGGGGGCGGCTGAAGGTCCTCGTGTTGCCGCACCCAGTCTGCATCAATGAGTCTGCCGGTGACCGAGCAGATGTTGCGATGGATGTTGCCGTGCAGTTCCAGCACCTGCTCCGAGCCGCCCAGTTGGTGGAACCCGTCCACGTTCTGGGTGACCAGCGTCAGCTTTTGCACCGGCCCCTGCAGTCGTGCGAGTGCCTCGTGCCCGGCGTTGGGACGGTTCTCGGCGATCAACTGGCGGCGCCACTGGTACCACTTCCACACGGTCTCGGGATCGTGCTCGAATCCCGCGGGCGAGGCCAGGGCCATTGGGTCATACCGGGCCCACATCCCGGTCTGGGCGTCGCGGAAGGTCGGAATGCCGGACTCGGCACTTACGCCGGCACCGGTCAATACGGTGATGTGGCGGGTGTGCGCGAGGATTTCGACAAGCGCTTCGGGGAGATCCGGAAAATACTCAAGTGTTACATGTTGGGCAGGCATGACACGCTGGATTCAGTTGATATTGACCGCCGGGGGGCGTTCGATCAAGCTGGCGGGCATTGGTTTGCCGAGCAGGAAACCCTGCCCGATTCTGCAGCCAGCCTGGTTGAGAAAATCCATTTGTTGTCGGGTCTCGATACCTTCGGCGACGAGTTCGAGTTCAAGTGCCTCGGCCATGGCGATGATGGCCTGAATGATAAGCCGATTATGCCGGGATGGTTCGATTTCCCGTGTCAGGGACCGATCGATCTTGAGCCGATGCAAGGGCAGGCGACGGATGAACGCCAGGTTGGAGTAGCCGCTGCCAAAATCATCCATGCACAGATTCACACCGAGCGATTCAAGGCCCCGCAGGACTTTCATCGCACGTTCCGGAAACTCCATCAGCATGGTTTCCGTGATCTCGACTTCAAGGCGCTCTCCGCTCAATCCAATAGTCGACAACGCCTCGCTCACACGACCGACCAGAGCATCATCTTCAAACTCCCTGGGTGACAGGTTGACCGCCACTCTCGGCACCGGGAAACCTCTGGCATCCCAGTCAGCCATTTGCCGGCATGCCTCGATCAATACCCAATGATCGATCTTTTCGATCAGTCCGGTTTCCTCAGCCAGCGGGATGAAGTCGCCCGGCGGGATCAGGCCGCGCTCGGGGTGCCTCCAGCGCACGAGTGCTTCCATGCCGTGGATGACGTGATCGGAGAGTCGGAACTGTGGCTGATAGTGAAGTTCCAGTTCATTCCTGGCAATAGCATGACGGAGTTCGTTTTCCAGGAGCAGGCGTCGGCTGGTCTGTTCACCGAGCGTGGCTTCGTAAAAACGGACACAGTCGCCGCCGGCGCGTCGGGCTGCTTCAAGTGCGAGTTCGGCTGCCGCCATGAGGGCTTCCCGGTTGCGACCGTCCCGCGGGAAAACGGAGGTTCCGATGCTGGCACTGACGACCAGGTTGTGCTCACCGGCCTGAACAGGGGCGGCAAGTTCAGCGCGCAGCGGGGATAGCAGGCTTTTGGGATCGATGTCGGCGTCGTCGGTCTCGAAAACGATGCAGAACTCGTCGCTGCCGACACGGGCAATTGTGGCTTCGCCGCGACAGGCGCTCCTTAGCCGGTCGGACATGTTCATCAGCACCTGGTCACCGGCACTGGTTCCAAGGGTATCGTTGATATGGCGGAACCGGTCCAGGTCGATCAGCACCACGACAACCTTCGTGTCTCTCCTTTCAGCCCGGTTGAGGGCCTGTTCAAGGCGATCATTGAGAAGGCTGCGGTTTGGGAAACCGGTCTTCAGATCGTGACTGGAAAGGTAATCGAACTGCTGCTGACGTTCGTGTTCTTCGGTCATGTCGGTCCAGCTGCCGATGATGAGCGGTTCGCCCTTTCGGGAGCCCGGCTCGATCAAGCGCATCTCATCACGGATATGCCGGACCCGGCCGTCGGCATCGTGGATGCGATACTCGCGCGCGCTGTGCTGCTCGTTGAATACCCGGGTGGACTGACGAACGGCAGAACGGCGGTCCTCGGCATGGATCTGGCGTTCCCACCAGTCGGGATCCATCACGGTATAGCGGGGGAAACCGAGGATTCTCTCAATGTTGCCGCTAACCCAGTCGATGCGCATGTCCCGCCCTCGCAGCGAATAGAGAATGACCGGGCTGCTTGCAAGCAGGTGCTCGAGTTGGTGACCGGAACGTGCCAGACGTTTGGTCTGTGTCTGCAGTCTACCGCGCAGCAAATACAGCAACAGGGTGGACAGCAGGGCGACTCCAACGGCAGTAGCAGTCAACGGGTAGAGCCAGGCGGGTGGGCCGGAAGCCTCGTTCGGGGTGATGGCGTTGAGTACGGCGGTGTAATAGGGTGAATCCGGGTCTGTTTTCCAGCTTTCCAGGTAGTGATCGATCACCGCCAGGACATCGGTGTGGCGGTCAGCAGGTGCCGCGAAATGCAGGCTGGTATGGTCGAAAGTGATCGGTGTTTCCAGCAAACCGAAGCGTCCCGCCATGCGGCCACCGAAGAAGTTGTTGGTTGCGGCGATGTCGGCCTGGCCTTCGCTGACGACCTCGAAGGTTTCGACCATCGTTCCGACCGGATGGATCTCGATGTCGAGCTGGTAATCCTTGAGCTGTTCGACCAGGTAGTGTTGTTGGGCGGATTCGTCAAGGACAGCGATTCGGTGCCCTTCCAGATCTTCCAGCTCCATGACATTTCGTTCGGCTGTGCCGTAAAGCTGACTCCAGGCCTGAGTCACTGGCACCGCATTGAAATTGAACATCGCCCGACGCGCAGGGGAGGGCGCGACATCAGGCATCAGGTCGAGTTGGCCGGTTTCAAGTAACTGAAGGCATTCAGACCAGGGACATGATCTGAATTCAAGTTGCCAGCCCTCGCGCTTGGCGATATCGGTGACAAGTTCGATGAACAGTCCGCCTGGGCTGCCATCCTCCCGGTGATAGACCTTGGGCTCATTCTCGTAGACCCCGACGAGTAGAATCCTGCCGTCGACCGAGGCAGATACGCCACCTGGTGCAATCGGCCCCATGAACGCGAGAATCAGCAGCAGACCATGAATGGTGTCACGCCCCCGGATGCTGCCTCCGCGCCATGATGACTTTGCAGCCCTGGCCGGAGTCGTCCCTGCTGAATTCATGTTTTCGCCAATGCGATGTCCGCCGAGGATTGGGAACAATTCCGAGTATAGCTGCTGGATTCCATTGACGTATAGACCGCTTCATCGACACGCAGGGAGCGGGATGGAACAATTGCTCCCCTGGGGAAAGGTCGAACATTGCCGGAAACCGGCAATCGTGCTCACTTGTGGGGCAGTCCGGTGGTTTCGGTGTATCCTCCCGTAAGGATGCAATCAGGATTCCTTGGTTCCTTGACGCACTGGATGGTCATGTTGGCGATTGCAGGGGCGGGCGCACTGATCGGTGCCGCAGCGGGACGTTATCTGTCGCGGCGTCGGCTCGATCGCGAAATTCGTGCAAGCGGGCACGCCGATGATCATGCGCTGCGCGAAACCGAGGATCGTTACCGTCTGCTGGCCGAGAATGCCTCCGACATCATATGGATGGTGAGGTGGCCTGGGCTCGAATACTCCTACATCAGTCCCTCGGTCACCCGGGTCCGGGGGATTTCGGTACAGGACGCACTGGCCGAGAACTTCATCGACTCGATCGTTCCCGAACAGCGGGACGGCGTTCGCAGACTGATCGAGCAGCGGGTGCGGGCTCACGATGGCGGACGAATTGAGCAGTCCGAGGCGCAGCGGGTTCAGGTGCGGCAAAATTGTGCGGATGGCCGGGAAAAGGTGATCGAAATCATCGCCTCGCTGGTTGTTGATGACAATAATCGTGTGGTTGGCATCCAGGGCAGCTCACGTGATGTGAGCGCACGGGTTAACGCCGAGCAGGAACGTCAGGCACGCGAGGCCATTCTTCATGCCCTGGCGCGGGCCGCCCGCATGCTGTTCAGTGCATCGGACAAGGAACAGGTCATGGAGCCGGCTCTGGCGGCCCTGGCTCAGGCGGTCGGTGCCGATCGCGTCTACGTGTTCGAGAATCACAGGGATTCGCATTCCGGCAAGTTGCTGGCCAGCCAGCGCTATGAGTGGTGCGGGCCGGGTGTCAATCCCGAACTCGGCAATCCGGCCATGCAGGGCATGGACTACGAACAGGTGATCCCCAACTGGCGCCGTGTGCTCGAGTCGGGTGAAGCAGTGCATGGCCTGGTTGCCGAGATGCCGTATCCGGAGCGTGACTTGCTCGAGCCGCAGGCAATCAAATCGATCGTTGTCGTGCCCATATTCCTCGACGGCGAATTCTGGGGACAGATCGGCTTCGATGACTGCTCCAGGCAGCGTCAGTGGAGCCAGCCGGAAATCGATGCATTGCAAATCGCCGCCGGCGTCATTGGCGGTGCCATCAACAGCATTCGAGTCGAGGAAGAACTGAGACGCCTGGTCAGTACAGACTCGCTGACCGGTGTGCGGAGCCGAAGAGCGTTCCTCGAGCAGGCCGGAATGTTGTTTGACGATGCGAGTGCTCGGCAGGAAAGCCTGGCGCTCCTGTTACTGGACCTCGATCACTTCAAGGCAGTCAATGACAACCACGGTCATCCGGTCGGAGATGAAGCCCTGAAGCGCTTTGCAAGGATTTGCTGCCAGTCGCTCCGACCCGATGATCTTGTCGGTCGAACAGGAGGTGAGGAGTTTGGAGTTCTGTTGAGGGGGGTGGCGCATCGGAGAGCGATCGATCTTGCAGAAAAGCTGCGGCGTAATGTTTCGTCGACGACATTGGAGATCGGGTCGGTGGAGGTGCCCCTGTCAGTCAGTATCGGGGTGGCTGTGAAGGACGCCGAAGAAAGCGAGTTCGGCAGCCTGCTCAAGCGTGCCGACGACGCACTCTACGCCGCCAAGAAGAGGGGGCGCAACCGGGTGGAGTTGGCCGATCAGTCCTGATCGGACCGTTTTCCTGCCAGGTCGTGTTTGCGCAGGATGCCACGAAGCTGGTCATAAGTCAGCCCCAGTAACCGAGCGGCCTTGCCCTGGTGACCATCGCACCGTTGCAATGCCGTCATGGCCATGCGGCGCTCCTCCAAGTCGAGATGGCGCCGCAGATTGAAGGGGCGGTCCGGGTCCGGGGTTGCTGGCAGTTCTCTGCTTGTCGCCGCCTGGCGGCCCTGGCCGGGGCGAAAAGGGGAATCGAATGGATCGAATTGTAGCGATGAGACCGGCTCTTCTGCGTCCTCCAGCCTGTAGACGGCGCGTTCAATCGTATTCTTCAACTCACGCACGTTACCGGGCCAGGAGTGCTGGTAAATCGCTTCCACGGCCCGGGGGGTAAAACCGGCGAACAGTTCACGCCCTAGCTCATGGCTCATGCGCATGGCGAAGTGCTCTGCCAGCGGAAGCATGTCCTCGCGCCTTTCGCGCAGGGGCGGAAGCGTGATGACGTCGAAAGCCAGCCGATCGAGCAGGTCGGCACGAAACTGACCCTCATCGACCAGGGTGGGCAGGTCAATGTTGCTGGCGCCGATGATCCGCACATCGATTTCCACGGCGCGCGAAGAGCCCAGTCGTTCGAATCGCCCGTACTCGATGACTCTCAGGATCTTCTCCTGCACCGCCATCGACGTGCTGGCCAGCTCATCAAGAAACAGGCTGCCGCCGTCGGCTTGCTCGAAACGTCCCTTGCGCTGTCGGCTGGCATCGGTGAAAGCCCCCGCTTCATGTCCAAACAACTCCGACTCCAGCAGGGATTCGCTGATGGCCGCGCAGTTGACACGCACCAGCGGTCCGTCCCATCGACTGGAGAGAAAGTGCAGTCTTTCTGCTACAACCTCCTTGCCCGTTCCGCGCTCACCAACGATCAACACCGGGCGATTGAGCGCGGCAGCCCGCGAAACCTCCTCGAGCACTTCGAGGAAGGCGGGCGATTCGCCGATGATGGGCTGTTCCTTCTGATTCACGCCGATAAAGGTAAGGGAAAGCGAGGTCGAGGGGAAGGGGATTACGGGACAAGAGCAAAGGCGACAAGGGGACAAGAAGAGAGGTAAGGGCGAAAAGCTGGCCGGTTTTTCCGGGCGACCCGTACAATAACGATATGCCGAAACCCAAGTCCGTCTATACCTGCCGCGAGTGCGGTGCATCGTTTCCCAAGTGGTCCGGGCAATGTCCGGACTGTCAGGCGTGGAACTCGCTTGAAGAGGGCGTTGCTGAGGTCGGCGTGGCCAAGGGGCCGAAAGGGCGTGGCAACTGGACGGGGGTGGCGTCGGCCAAGGTGCTCAGCCTGGCCGATGTGCAGGCCGATGAAGCGACCGCACGCCTGCCATCCGGTCTGAGCGAGCTTGATCGCGTACTTGGGGGCGGTCTGGTCCCCGGTTCGGTGGTGCTGCTGGGCGGCGATCCGGGCATCGGCAAGTCGACTTTGTTGTTGCAGGTGCAGGATGCGCTGGCCGCGAGCCACGGCAGCCTTTTCGTGACCGGTGAGGAGTCGGCAGCCCAGGTGGCAATGCGCGCCAGGCGTCTCGGTCTGGACCCGGGGCAACTCGATTGCCTAACCGAAACCAGCCTGGAAACGGTGCTGGCCACGGCCGCCGAACGCAAGCCGGCCTTCATGGTTGTTGATTCGATCCAGACGCTATGGACGGAGACTCTGCAATCGGCACCGGGCGCCGTGGCCCAGGTTCGCGAGTGCGCTGCCCGCCTGGTGCAGTTCGCCAAGCAGACCGGCTGCGCGGTGGTGCTGGTCGGGCATGTCACCAAGGAAGGGGCGTTGGCCGGGCCGCGCGTGCTCGAGCACATGGTCGATGCCGTGCTTTACTTCGAGTCGGATTCGGGCAGTCGCTATCGGCTGATAAGGGCGGTCAAGAACCGTTTTGGTGCGGCCAACGAGCTGGGCGTTTTTGCCATGACCGACAAGGGGCTGAAAGCCGTCGGTAATCCTTCCGCCATCTTCCTGTCGGGACAGTCCGAGCCGGCACCGGGCAGTTGCGTGCTGGTCACGCGCGAAGGAACACGCCCGATGATGGTCGAGGTGCAGGCACTTGTTGCCCCGTCCACCTTGTCCAATCCCAGGCGAGTAGCGGTCGGCATCGATCCCAACCGGCTGGCCATGCTTTTGGCGGTGATGAATCGCCATGCCGGCATCGCCATCGCGGATCAGGACGTTTTTATCAACGTCGCGGGCGGAATTCGTGTCACCGAGACCGCCAGCGACCTGGCCATCGCGTTGGCCTTGCAGTCGTCGCTGCGGGAGAAGCCGTTGCCGCAGAAGCTGGTGGCATTCGGCGAGGTCGGCCTGGCCGGTGAGCTGCGGCCGGTCTACAACGGCGAGGAGCGCCTGCGCGAGGCGGCCGGCCAGGGCTTCGAGACCGCGCTGGTGCCCGAGGGCAACCTCAAGGGTGTGCGCACGCGCATGACCCTGCGCGGTTGTCGCCGCCTGACCGATGCCCTGGCCATGGCCCGAGACGAGAGTTGATCAGAGCTCTTGTCCGGATCCGGCGACTTCTGTCGCGCAATTTTCTCTTCCCCTTTGTTCCTGTTTCCCACTAGACTGTTCAGTAGGAATTCAGGGGCGATGGCGGACACTGGTGCTGTCACCGATTACGGGGCCGAGCAGTACTCAAGGAGATTTCGGGTCATGAACCGATTGGTATCACTTTCGATCATCGCGTTCACGCTGGTGCTGGCCGCCTGCGTGACCATTAATGTCTATTTCCCGGAGGCGGCCGCCGAGCGTGCCGCTGATCGCTTCATCCAGGATGTCATCGGCGAGGCCGCCACGCGCCCGCCGGCCACTGAGCCGAATGCCGGTGGCGGCGGTTTTCTGTCCATGAGCCTGATCAGCTCGGCCTATGCCCAGCAGCCCAATATCAATATCGATACACCCCAGGTGCAGGCGATCAAGCAGCGCATGGCCGAACGCCATCGCGAGCACCTGGCCGACTGGTATGATGCCGGCGCCATCGGCCTGACCCGTAACGGTCTGGTCGAAATTCGCGACCGCTCCGCCGTGGGCCTCGCTGACCGCCGGAATCTCGAACGGGTGGTGGGCGAGGAGAACTCGGATCGCAATGCCGTTTACCGGGAGATCGCGGTGGCCAATGGCCATCCAGAGTGGGAAGACGAGATTCGTCAGACCTTCGCCCGTCAGTGGGTCGCCAACGCGCGCGACGGCTGGTACTACCAGGGTGCGGACGGTGAATGGACGCAGAAGTAAAGGTTGATTCGTTGATTCTTGCGTTCGTTGATTCGCTCGACTTCGACTGACGTCGATTACAGCGGGTATCATCCGGGGCTTGCCATCCTTCGGGAGGCAAGCCCTTTTGCTTTCGTGGGTCCAACCAACAAACCAGAAAATCAAGATCATGCCAAGAAGACGCCGAAAACTGCCGGCAGAACCAATCGAGATCGACATTACCGACCTGGCGCATGACGGACGCGGGGTGGGGCGCCACCAGGAAAAGGCCGTGTTCGTGCACGGTGCATTGCCGGGGGAGCGGGTTTCCGCGCGCCTGATCGACCGCAATCGCCGTTTCGACGAGGCCCTGTGCGAGAGCGTGCTCGAGCCTTCCACCGATCGGGTCGAGCCGGAATGCCCCTGGTTTGATCAGTGCGGTGGTTGTGCGCTGCAGCATCTCGACCATTCCGCCCAGCTCGACTGGAAACACAAGCGCCTGGTCGACAACCTGACCCGTATCGGCGAGGTCACTCCTGAAGAGTGGTGGGACCCGATCTCGGCCGAGCCGTGGTTCTATCGTCGTCGCAGCCGTCTCAGTGCGCGACTGGTCAAGGGCAAGGGCAGGGTGCTGGTTGGTTTCCGCGAACCGCAGGGACGTTTCGTGGCCGATGTCGGCAACTGCCGCGTCCTGCATCCGGATTTCAGCAATCGACTTCTCAGCCTGTCGCAGTTGCTGGGTACACTGTCGGTGGCCGACGCCGTACCGCAGATCGAGACGGCCAGCGGTGACGAGAGCTCGGCCATCGTGATCCGTCACCTGAGGCCGCTGACTGCCGAAGATGAGACATCACTGCGTGCCTGGTCGGCCGAGAACGATATCGCTGTCTACCTGCAGCCCAAGGGTCCGACCACAGTTCACCGGCTGTGCCCCGATCAGCATCGGTTGAACTACCGCCTGGACGAGTTCGATATCGATCTTGCCTTTCATCCGCAGCACTTCATCCAGGTCAATGCCGCGATCAACCGGGCGCTGGTGTCGAAAGCGGTGGCCCTGCTCGATTCCGGCCCGGACGATCGTGTGCTCGATCTGTTCTGCGGCCTGGGTAATTTCACTTTGCCGCTGGCCAGGCGTGCTGGTCGAGTGACCGGCGTCGAGGGTGCCGCGGAGCTGGTCGAGGCCGGCCGGGAAAACGCGCAAAGAAACGGGCTGTACAACATCGACTGGGAAGTTGCCGACCTGGCCGAGGATGTTTCCACGCGGGCCTGGTATCGCGCCGGATTCGACCAGGTGCTGATCGACCCGCCGCGTTCAGGTGCACTCGAGATTCTGCCGGTGGTGGCCGGCAGCGGTGCGAAGCGGGTGGTGTATGTGTCTTGCAACCCGGCCACGCTGGCGCGTGATGCCGGGGAACTGGTACGGGAACATGGCTTCCGGTTGGTCAGTGCCGGCATCGCCGATATGTTCCCGCACACCGCTCACGTCGAGTCCATTGCGCTGTTCGAACGGTAATGAGTGTCTTTGAACTACCGCTGGGGCCGCTGATTGTCGGCATCGATGGTCTCGAGCTCGACGAATCGACCCGGGAGCAGCTTTGCCATCCCGCGGTCGGCGGTGTCATCCTGTTCAGCCGTAACTATCGGTCCTCGGAACAATTACGCGAGCTTTGTGCCGCCATCGCTGAATTGCGTTCGCCGCGACTGTTGATCACGGTCGATCAGGAAGGTGGCCGGGTGCAGCGGTTCCGGGATGGTTTCACGCCGTTGCCGCCTCTGGGACTCCTCGGACGCTGGTATCGCAGTAACCCGGATCGCGCGCGTGATCTGGCTTACCGGCATGGCCGCGTGATGGCAGCCGAGGTGCTGGGGCATGGCGTTGACCTGAGCTGGGCGCCGGTGCTTGATCTTGATCGGGGCAGCCAGGTAATCGGGGATCGCGCCCTGAGTGATGATCCGGAGACGGTCTGCGACCTTGGGGCGTTCTATCTGGCCGGTATGCGCGATGCTGGGATGAAATCCTGTGGCAAGCACTTCCCCGGGCATGGTTCGGTCGCGGCCGATTCTCATCATGAAGTCGTCATCGATCACCGTCCGTTGGCCGAACTTTCGGTGGACATGCAGCCGTTTGCCACCCTTGCGGCACAACTCGATAGCGTTATGATGGCCCACGTTTGCTACCCGGCTCGGGATGAGCGGCCGGCCGGCTTCTCCGGGCGGTGGATCGGAAAATATCTGCGTGATGCCCTCGGTTTTGCCGGAGTGGTCATTTCGGATGATCTCGACATGCTGGGAGCGGCACCCGGCGGCGATCTGGCCGACCGCCTGAGCCTGGCGGCGGCTGCCGGTTGCGAAGCCGTGCTGGTCTGTCGTCCCGCTTCAGTGGCCGAACTGCTGCATGACAAACTGGAACTGCCAGCTCCCGGCGCCGGCCGGCTGGAAGGACTGTACGGTCGTCCGATGGCGTCGCTGGAAGAACAACTGACCGTGCCGGAGTTCAGGTCCTGGCGCGATTCATTGAAGAGGCTGAGCGAGCAATAAATGGAAGAAGTTGTCGATATCGTCGAGAATGTGAGCGAAGTGGTCGGAATGCCCGGCTGGGTTCTTCAGGCTTTCATCATTATCCTGGTCGCCCTGCTGCTGGAATTCGTCTACCGTCTGTTTATCCACCGGTTGGAGCGCCTAGCCGAGAAAACCAGCCAGATGTGGGACGACGCGGTCGTCTATGCTGGCAAACGCCCGATCTCGCTGTTGATCTGGTGGCAGGGCATCGTGATGGCCGCTCGCGTCGCCACCCCGCACACTGACGCGATCGGTTTCGATGCCGATTTTCTCGCCGTGATTCAGCAGCTGGGCCTTGTCCTGGCGGCAACCTGGTTCTTCTTTCGGTTGGCGACCGGTTTTGAGAAAGCCTTTGTTGTCGCGCGGCGTAAACGCAACGAATCGGTAGACATCACCACGGTAAGCGTGCTCGGCCGGATTGTGCGCATCGCGATCCTGCTGACGGGTGCGTTGACCGTCCTCAGCATCCTCGACATTCCCATATCCGGTTTTCTCGCAGCCGGCGGTGTCGGCGGCATTGCGGTCGGTCTGGCGGCACGCGACCTGCTGGCCAATTTCTTTGGTGGATTCATGCTGTTTCTGGACCGGCCGCTCTCGGTCGGTGACTGGGTGCGCTCGCCGGACCAGGAAATCGAGGGCGTGGTCGAGAAGATCGGCTGGCGCATGACCACTATTCGCAAGTTCGACAAGCGGCCGATGTACGTGCCGAACGCCACCTTTACCACCATTACGGTGGAAAATCCCTCGCGCATGACCCATCGACAGATCTTCGAGCACGTTGGCATTCGTTACGACGATTTCCTGAAAACGCGCCAGATCGTCGACGAGATCCGGGACTACATCCACGACCATCCGGACCTGGATACCACCCAGACGACCATGGTGCATTTCAACGTGTTCGGGCCGCACTCGCTCGATATCATGATCTATTGCTTCACAAAGACGGTGGTGTGGACCGAGTACCACCAGGTGCGCGAAGACGTGCTGATCAATATCGGCGAGATCATCCAGCGCAATGGTGCCGAGATTGCGTTCCCGACACGTACGCTGAAGCTGGAAATGGCGGAGGAAATGGCGCTTCTTCAAGGCCGGGAGCAGGGTTCCAATGGCCAGTGAGACCGCCGTGAGCTGGCCGGAAGAAGCTGAACTTGTTGTCACGGCCGAGCGGGTTTCGGCAGCCCTCGATCAGCAGGCGCGGCGGCTGGAGACTGCGCTGCCGTCTGACCAGACGGTCACCGTGGTGGTGTTGATGAATGGCGGCATGTACCCGGCGGTGGAACTGACCCGTCGCATCAGACGCCCGCTGCGGATTGAATACGTACATGCCACACGCTATCGGGGAAAAAAGACAGGCGGCGATATCGACTGGGTGCACGTGCCGGACCGGGAACGACTTCGCGGTCACATATTGCTTGTCGATGACATCTTTGACGAGGGGTACACCATGGACGCGGTTCGCAAGCGCCTACTTGCCGACGGCGTTGCCGGCCTGACCACTGCGGTTCTGGCTCTGAAGCAACATGATCGAGGGCTGGCTCGCGACCGTGTCGACGATTTTGCCCTGGAGGTTCCCGATCGCTACGTGTTCGGCTGCGGCATGGACTTGCACGGCTACTGGCGTCAGCTCGACGAGATCTGGGCGGTATAGACTGATGAGCGAGCTGGCAATCATCGGCGGAACGGGTGCGCTGGATCTGTTTCCCGTTCTCGAAGAACAGGCCATGGAAACAACCTGGGGTGAGCCTTCGGCACCGGTTGCCCGTGTCGCCCTTGATCGGACCGAAGCCTGGTTTCTTGCCCGGCATGGTCGTCCGCACCGAATTCCTCCGCACCGGATCAACTATCGGGCCAACATCGACGGTCTCAAACGACTGGGTGTGAGGCGAATCATCTCGATCAATGCCGTGGGCGGTGTCGATCCGTCCATCGCCCCGGGATGCCTGGTCGTTCCTGATCAGTTGATCGACTACACCTGGGGTCGGCCTCACACCTTCAGCGACGACAGCGAGTCGCCGCTGGTGCATGTCGAGTTCGCCAATCCGTTTGAAGGACCTGTCCGGCAGGCGTTGCTGGATGCAGGGGAGTTGGCAGGTGTTCCGGTTCTGGACGGTGGNTGCATGGCCGTCANCCAGGGGCCGCGATTGGAAACGGCGGCGGAAATTGCTCGGTTGGCACGCGACGGTTGCTCTATGGTCGGGATGACCGGCATGCCGGAAACCGCACTGGCCCGTGAGGCCGGGCTGGATTATGCGAGCCTGTCCGTGGTTGCCAATGCCGCTGCTGGGCTGGAACAGGAGCCGATCACGCTGAAAGAGATAAAGCGGGTGCTGTCCTCTGCCATGGGCGATGTGCGGCGGTTGCTCGACAGCCTTGCGTTCTGAATATACGGTCGCCGGGGTACGGAAAGTGTGAACCGCTTCTCACTGATTTTTCTTGGGTTTTTTCTTCTCTGACGCTATTCTGGTTTACAAGAACGAACCGTTGGAAGCGCTTTTGATGCCCCAGTCCCTGACTTTGTCCGTACTGCACACCGGCCGGAAAGAACTGACGGTGATGCGCTCCCTGCTCAACCTGGCTGGCAGTCAGCCCGTCTGGCAGGTGACGGATCGAATCGGCGGTGAGTTCACCGTTATCGATGTCGATTCTCCGGACGGAGCCGAGATCTGGGATGCGGTCGGGGGCGACGATGTCATTGCCTTGACCCGGCAGCGCGATTTTCCGGCGCGTCTTGTGCTTCGCAAGCCCTTGCGTTCCCGTGAGTTTCTCGAACTGCTTTCCAGGCTGGCCAGGGGTGAGGTCATGGATGACGGCGACGAGCCGGCCGGCCCCGAAGAGCCGATCTGGGAGGGTCTGGAAATCAGCGATGACCATTGCCCGCTGGCCGAGCACCTTCGCCGGGCGACCTGGACAACACCAGTGCTGCTCAGCGAGCAGGGTTGGCCCGAACTCATCATGGACCCCGGTTCGGGAACCTGGTACTACGACGGTGCCATTACCGACCTGACGCCCGTCATGTTTGCTCAGCCGCTGGCCGAAACTGCCGGTGTTCCCATTGGCAGCGAGGAGCTCGTTGAACGTATTGCAGGAATGCATCAGCGCTCGCTGGCAGAACTGAAGTGGTTCGCCGGTCTGGCACAATCACGCGGCAAACTGCATCCGGACCTGATCGGCGGCTACGAATTCATGTTGACGCAGGTACCTCCCCAGGCCATCGAGAATGACCGGTTTCAGAGGCTGGCACAGGCATTGATTCGAGCTCCGATCACCCTCGACGACCTTCATCAGCAGACCGGTGAGGCAGTGGAGACCGTGGCCGCATTTCTCAACGCCTGTTACACGAGCGGTCGCTTGTTGATCAATCACTCGGCCCGCGCGGCGAGTTTCTGACCGTTTTCAATAGCGAAGTCGGACTCGTTCAACCCCTTTCAGTCCGGAGACCGCCGCCAGCAGTTCCGATGACGGCGCGACCTGCCAATCCGTCCCCAGCTTCAGCAAGGCCTGTGCCGCTTCGTTGCGATAGCGCACGATGACCGGTGTCTGTCCACTGCGGTAGGGCTGCATGGCGGCCGCCAGGTCGTGATCGAACTCGACCGCCGGCCGCAGGATCTCGATCTCCAGTCCGCGGGCGAAGCGCTCCCGGGCCTGGTCGACGTCGAGAACCTCATCGGCCACCATGCGGAAGCCACCGCGGAAATCATCGACTTCGACGCGACCGCGCACCACCAGGATTTCGTCGGCCACCAGGCGGTCGGCAATCTGGTTGTACAGTGAATCGAAGATGGCCACTTCCAGCCGTGCAGTGCCGTCATCGATGGCCACGAATGCCCCCTTGCCGGGGCGTTTTCTGATTGCCATCACCAGGCCGGCCAGCGTCATCTCCACGCCGCGTCCACGACCCTTGTAGCCGTTGCCGTTTCCATTGCCCAGCCGATCGCCGAGATTGTCGAGCGTGGTCGTGGTGATCTCGGCGAGCTCCTCCCGTACTTCGTCCATGGGGTGGCCGGAAAGGTATAGGCCGAGCGTTTCCCGTTCTGCCCGCAATCGTTGCCGGGTGGTCCAGTCCGGCACATTGGGCAGCGGGCTCGCGCTTTCATCGGCAGTCGGTCCGCTGGTGGTCACCCCGCCTCCAAACAGGCTGCTCTGACCGGCTTCACGGTCGGCCTGGAATCGTTCCGCTTCATTCAGGATATCCGGCAGGGCCTGCATGAGTGCTGCACGGTTGCGATGCAGCGAGTCGCCGGCGCCGGCACGAATCAACGTTTCCAGTGTGCGCCGATTGAGGCGGGACAGGTCGACTTCCCGGCACAGGCTGGCCAGTGACGAAAAAGTGCCGACACGCTCGCGCACCTCGATGAGATTCTCGACCGCACCGCGCCCGACCCCCTTGAGCGCGCCCAGGCCGTAGCGAATGGCGCCGTCTTCGACCTGGAACCGATAGTGGGAGTGATTGACGTCGGGAGGAAGGATATCCAGCCCCATCAGGCGGCAGTCCTCGATGAGGTTGGCGATCTTGTCGGTCTTGTCGATATCCGCCGACAGCACGGCGGCCATGAACTCGGCCGGGTAGTGCGCCTTCAGCCAGGCGGTCTGGTAGGCAATCAGGGCGTAGGCGACCGAGTGCGACTTGTTGAAGCCGTAACGGGCGAACGTCTCCATCAAATCGAAGATCGGTTCGGCCTGTTCCTTGGGAATGCCGTTGTCGGCCGCGCCGGCGATGAAAATCTCGCGCTGGCGCTGCATTTCTTCCGCTTTCTTCTTGCCCATGGCGCGCCGCAGCAGATCGGCGCCGCCCAGGCTGTAGCCGGCCAGTTCCTGGGCGATCTGCATGACCTGTTCCTGGTACAGGATGACGCCGTAGGTCTGCTTGAGGATCGGCTCGGTCTTGGGGTGCGGGTACTTGACCTGCGCCTTGCCGTGCTTGCGGTTGATGTATTCATCGACCATGCCGGCATCCAGCGGCCCCGGACGATAGAGCGCCACGGCGGCGACGATATCGTCGAAGCCATCCGGCTTGAGCTTTCTCAGCAATTCCTTCATGCCCGGCGATTCGAGCTGGAAGACGGCGGTGGTGTGGGCCGCCTGCAGCAGGCGCAGGGCGTCGCGGTCGTCCAGGGGCAGGTCGTCGAGACTCAGGGCATCCTGGCCATGGCGAGAGCGCGTCTCGTTGACCGCCTTGAGTGTCCAGTCGATGATGGTGAGGTTTCTCAACCCCAGGAAGTCGAATTTCACCAGCCCGACCGATTCCACGTCGTTCTTGTCGTACTGGGTCAGTACCGAATGCCCGTCGGGTTCGGTATAGAGCGGGGTGAAGTCGGTCAGGTCGCTGGGGGCGATGACGAGTCCCCCGGCGTGTTTGCCGGCGTTGCGGGCCAGTCCTTCGAGTGAGCGGGCCAGGTCCAGGATGCCCCGGGTGTCGTCCTCGTTGTCGTAGCGGGTTTTCAGCTCCGGCTCTTCCTCCAGTGCCTTTTCCAGCGTCATCTCCAGCTTGTTAGGGATGAGCTTGGCGATGGAGTCGACAAAGCCGTAGTTGAAACCCAGCACGCGCCCGCAGTCGCGCACCACGGCCTTGGCCGCCATGGTGCCGTAGGTGATGATCTGCGAGACCTGGTTGCGTCCGTAGCGCTGGGCCACGTACTCGATCACCCGATCGCGTCCCTCGACGCAGAAGTCGACGTCGAAGTCGGGCATGGAGACACGTTCCGGATTGAGAAAACGCTCGAAAAGAAGCTCGTAACGTATTGGATCCAAGCCTGTAATGCCCAGCGTCCAGGCCACCAGTGAGCCGGCACCGGAGCCGCGACCGGGACCGACCGGGACACTGTTCTCGTGCGCCCAGGTAATGAAGTCGGCGACGATGAGGAAGTAACCCGGGAAGCCCATGCTGTTGATGACTTCCAGTTCATGATCCAGGCGTCGGTCGTAGTCTTCACGGGTGGTGCCCGATGCCAGGCCGTGGCGTTCCAGACGCTCGTCCAGGCCTTCGGCCGACTTGCGCCGGAGGTAGTCGGCTTCGGATTCGCCCTCCGGCACCGGAAACGCGGGCAGGGCATATTCGCCCAGGGTCAGCTCCAGGTTGCAACGCTGCGCCAGGTGCAGCGTGTTCTCCAGCGCCACGGGCAGGTCGGCAAAGGCCTCCTGCATTTCCGCACTGCTCTTGAGGTACTGCTGATCCACGTACTCGCGCGACCTGCGCTTGTCATCGAGCAGACGGGACTGATGGATGCAGACCCTTGCCTCATGAGCGAAAAAGTCGGGCTGTTCGAGAAACCGCACGTCGTTGCTCGCCACCACGGGTACTGCATGGTCGGTTGCGAGCTTGAGCAGGCCATGTTCCATCGTGCGCTCGCCTTCGCGTCCCATGCGTTCAATCGCGAGATACAGGCGGTCGGGGAACAGCGATTGCCATTCTTCCAGCTGTTGCCCGGCAAGGCTGTTGCGGCCATGAGCGATGGCATCGCCGATGCTGGACTGGCGTCCGGCCAGCACGATCAACCCATCGGTGTTGCCCTTGAGCCAGGCCGGGTGAATACGCGGCTGGCCGCGATGACGGCCCTCCAGGAAACTGCGCGAGAGCAGTCGGCAGAGATTCAGGTAGCCGGTGCGGTCCTGGACCAGCAGCGTGACGATACTCGACTCGTCCGCACGCGAGGAATCCTGAATGCGGATGTCGGCACCGGCGATCGGCTTGATACCGCGACTGATGGCGGCTCGGTAGAACTTGACCAGCCCGAAGAGATTGTGCCAGTCGGTGACGGCAACCGCCGGCATGCCGAGTTCGGCGGCCCGATCCACCAGTTCACCGATACGCACCATGCCGTCTTCGAGCGAATACTCGGTATGCAGGCGCAGGTGCACAAAGGCGAGTGACGAGGGATCGGTCTCCGGCATGGTCCTATTCTAGCGATATTCGCAAAACACGCGGGCCGGGCAGTCGATTGGACTGCCCGGCCGCAGGAAGGGTTTCCGAGACTCAACCGATCATCGACTGCAGCACCTTGCGGCACTTGTCGATGCGACTGGCCAACTCGTCGTATTCTTCCGGGGGTTGGGGAAATGCCTCGTACCAACGCTCCAGCAGTGCCGAAAACTCCGTAGCCAGGTCGGGTTGGCCGTCGCGATCGGAAAGCTGGCGGGCCAGGCGCTTGACCTGGTAGTCCATGCGCTGCTGCCGGTCCACTTTCGGTGTTTCGACACCTGCCAGGAATTCCATCTCCACCGCGATCTGGCGCGCCGCTTCTCCATTTTCCCTGACGCGCTGCTCCAGTTCGGCCGGGTCGGCGTCACGCATTCCTTCCAGTTTGTCGCAGAGGCGTTGGGCCAAGGGGGTGTCGTCGATGGCCGGAAGTTCCTCTGACCCTGTGGAAGATGCTTCATCTCCATTGAGTCGTTGCTGCCAGGCCATCTGAACCGCGCCAGCCAGTGTTTCCAGGGCATGGTTTGCCTTTTCGCGCGCCTGCTCGCGCAATTCCCCCATTCGCCGGCTGAACTTGTCTTCGGCGGCCGAAAACCGCTTGTCCAGCCCTTGCGGGCGCCGCGAGCGGGCATGCCAGTCGTCGCTCAAGCCACGAAACCGGCCTTCGGCCTCGGCGAGCTCGGCATCGTTGAGGCCGGCCAATTCCTCGGCCTGTCGGCACAGGGCTTCCAGTTCGGCCACGGCTTCCTGGTGTTCCTGCTTTTTCTCTTCGCGTTGATGATCGAGCTGTTCGAACAAGGGGTCGATCGGCTCGCGGAATTCCTTCCATAGTTGTTGCTCGATACGGCGTCGACCGCTGCCGGATTTCTGCCAGCGCGCCTGCAGCGCCTTGGCCCGGTCGATGGCCGTGGCCAGGTCTTTCTCGTGGGCCAGTTCGCGCGCCTCGGCAACCAGTCGCCGCTTGGCCAGTTCCACCTGCTCGTAGGCTTCGTCCAGACGGTTGGACAGGCGGTTCATCAGCTCCTTGAGGCGACCGGCGGATGCGCCGCGTGCCTTGGGGGGCAGGTCGTCGAGTCGGCGAATGGCCTGGCGCGCCTTGCGCATGAAGCCGAGCAGTTCACCGCTTTCGGGTGATTCAACCTCGGCGGCTTGCATGCCTTTCTCGATAAAGGCATCGAGCAATTCCAGGTTCTGCTCCTTGACTTCGCTGCGCTTTTCGAAAAATGGCCTGGCCTGCTCGAAGGCCTGCTTGCAGGCCGCCTGGAAGCGCCGCCACTGGCCGGGAGGTGCGGCGAACCGGCGTTTGTCGCCGGGCAGTACTTCGAGTGATTCCAGGCGTTGCCATTCGCTGCGTGCCTCCTTGAGTGCCGAGGTGATGGCATCGGGATGCTGGTCGGATTCAGCCAGTTGCTCGACCTGGTCGATCAGCTCGTCGCGAATCTTGTTGTTGGACCAGTGCTGCCAGTTCCGCATTTCCTTGAGCCGGCCTTCCATTCGCTGCTGGCGACCGAGGACCTTTTTTGGGCGCTGGCGGACGGGAATCTGGTTGATCCGGCCGCGCAGCTTGCCCAGGGCGTCATGGGCCTTGCCCAACTCGCCGTCTTCGAGCATGCCGGCAATTTCGTCGAGCTGCTTGTCCAGCCCGGCCGTGTCCACGCTGGCTTGTTTCGGCTTGACCGGTGCCGGTTTCGACGCGGTTTCGTGGCGCTTCTGAATCTGGCGAAGCAGGGGCAGCATTTCTTCACGCAGGTCTTGGTCGGCCTGGCCAGGTTGCGACAAGGCGTTCCAGGCCCGATCCCAGTCAGCCAGCAGACGGCTGTCCGCGGAAGTATCTCCCGTTCCTTCACCTGCATGACGCAGGCGCCCGGCGATTCGCAACAATTGGGCATCGGCTGGCGCGGTTTCCACTTCGTCCGGCTCGGCTGGGGTGTCGGCCGATTCGGTCGGCGTCGGGGCAGGCGCGGGCCGGTTCAGGGAATTGCGTACGATGCGAACGGCCCCGCCGAAGCGTCGTTCGAGTGCTTCGGGTACTGATTGCAGGTCCTGCCACTCAGACTCCAGACGCTCCAGGGCTTGTCCCCGGTTGCCGCTGCCATCGCCCCGGGTCAGGGCTTCTGCCCGTTCGACCAGGCGCCGGGCCATTTGCGTGACGGTACCGTCGTGCCCGGCAACGGTGGCAATCGTGGCCAGGCGCTGTTCTGCCGCCCGGGCACGCTTCTTGTTTGTCTTGCGCAGCTTGTCGACGATACGCTGCAGGGTCGATTCCTGGTCGATACGCTCCAGAATGCGCGCAGCCAGTTCCTCGCTGCGCTCGCTCATGTAGCAGTCGCCGAGAAAACCGGGTGACTGGATTCGCTCCAGTGCTGCTGCCCGCAGGCCTTCGTCCGGCGCTTGCCGGGCCGCGCTACGAACCAGTTCGGCCTGGTCGATGCGAGCAAACCATTCCAGCCGCTCCTTGAGCATGTCCGGGTTGGGCTTGCGCATGACGACGCGCGCCAGAAACTCGTCGGCTGCCTCGATAATCGCCTCTTCGGATTCGCGCAGGCGGGCGTCGAGCCAAAAGGCTTCGGTGTTGATTCGGCGCAGAGCGATTAGGCGAACGGCCGGAGACTCGTCGTGCTGGGCAAGTTCCGGCAGTTTTTCGATCAGGTCGGCATCGTGTGAATCGGCAACTGCCTGTGCCCGCAAGTCGGGGTCGCGGTTTTCCCATGCGGGTTTGCCAAACAGTCGCGATGTGAGCTTCATGGCCATGTCCGTTGCTGCTTTGATCCTGGGCTTTCAGTGCGATAGATTACCCCACTGCGCATCCGGAATGGCCGGATTCTGGCCGGGTGGCCGGGTTCGGGCGCCGGGGGTACCATAGGTTGCCGTTGACGGGCGATGCACGCCCGGCCACACGCAAACGATAACAATACAGGAACCTGATCGCTCATGTCCGACAATACCCGGCACCCATCCTGGTTGCAGGCTCTTCTGCCCCTCGTCGCATTGATTGCCATGCTGGTGGCTTCGGTCTGGTTGTTTGGCGACGACTCCTCCTACGGCCCCAATCAGATTGCCTTGCTGATTGCGGCAGCCATTGGCTGCCTGGTCGGTTTTCGCAACGGCCTGACCTGGAACCGGATGCTTGATGGCATCGTCGGCGGCATCTCGCTGGCGCTGGGGGCAATCCTGATCATCCTGATGGTGGGCGCGCTGATCGGCACCTGGCTGCTGGCCGGCATCGTGCCGACCCTGATTTATTTCGGGCTCGAATTGCTCAGTCCACAGTGGTTCTATGTGGCCGCCTGCCTGATCTGTGCCATCGTCGCGCTGTCGATCGGCTCGTCCTGGACCACGGCAGCGACCATTGGTGTGGCCCTGATCGGTGTCGCGGCCGGGCTTGACATGTCGCTGGCGGTGACGGCTGGTGCGGTCATCTCGGGTGCCTATTTCGGCGACAAGATGTCGCCGCTATCCGATACCACCAATCTGGCACCGGCGGTCAGCGGCACCGAACTGTTTGCCCATATCCGCTACATGACCTGGGTGGCCGTTCCGGCGCTGGTCATCGCCGTTCTCGGCTATACCCTGATGGGACTAGGTAGCGGCGGCAGCGCCGATACCGGCGGCTTGATGGCAATGCAGGATCAACTGGTCGAGCTCTACAACATCAATATCTTCATGCTGATTCCGCTGGCAGTGCTGTTCGGGCTGGCGGTTGCTCGGCAGCCGGCCCTGCCGAGCATCTTCATCGGCGCGATGCTCGGTGCAGTCTGGGCGATCCTGTTCCAGCCCGAGCGCGTCGCCGCCATGGCCGAGGGCGAGGGGCTGCTTGCCGGCATCGAGCTGGCCTGGCTGGCGCTGTCGGACGGCATCG
>SL_3KL_010_SEDDRAFT_10001243_pt1 | contig 22882 bp, 16 predicted proteins | sample SodLakKL_010_SED_2_FD_10381 | JGI IMG/M metagenome (IMG submission 10381) | reverse complement strand
GCTCCACGCCTCCTGCTTTGTGATTTCCCGCGCAATGGAGAGTTCACGCGGATAGTGAGTAATAATCTGAGAGTCGATACGGTCTTTCAAAGGGGTAATGATGTTGCCGCGGTTGGTGTAATCTTCCGGATTTGCTGAAAATGCCATCGACACATCCAGCGGTATCCGGATATTAAAGCCTCGTATCTGTATGTCGCGCTCCTGCATGATATTCAAAAGCGATACCTGAATGCGCGGCTGGAGGTCGGGCAGCTCGTTGATCACAAATATCCCCCTGTTGGTGCGTGGTATTAAACCATAATTGATCACCTCTTCATCTGCCAGAGAAAGCCGTTTCGAGGCTGCTTTGATCGGATCAATATCCCCAATCAGATCGGCTACGGTTGTGTCTGGCGTGGCGAGTTTTTCTCCATAACGCTCTTCCCTGGGCAGCCAGCCGATGGGCGTATCATCCCCTTTTTCTGCTATCAGGTTTCTGGCAAACTTTGAAATGGGTTTGAAAGGGTCATCATTTACTTCAGAGCCTTCAACAACTGGCACCTCTTCATCCAAAAACTGAACGAGCATTCTAAGAATCCGGGTTTTAGCCTGCCCCCTCAAACCGAGCAGAATTAAATCATGACGGGATAGTATCGCATTTTGAAGCTGAGGAATTACGGTTTTTTCGTAACCCAGTATACCCGGAAAAAGAACTTCCTTGCGCTTCATTTTTTCGATCAGGTTCTTCCGCATCTCCTCTTTAACAGAGATCGATTGCCAGCCGCTCTTCTTTAACTCGCCAAGTGTGCTGATTTTATTGCTCATGAAATTCTTAAAGTCGGTTTAATCTTTAACAGATGTTTCTATTGAACACCCTGCCGCATACAGTTTTATGAACCGGGTGTAATTGTTCCTGTTCACTTAACTCATTTACTGTCTACTTCATTTCGTTGCATACCCATATTTTCAAAAACCCCGGTTATTGCACGACATTTCACCCCGGTCTCTTCCCACTCTTCCAGCGGAATCGAATCGCTGGTAATGGCTCCGCCTACCGGGTAGGTCAGTTTCCCGTCCTGTATGACGGCAGAGCGTATTACAACGTTGAAATCAAAATCATTATCCGGGGTTATGTATCCGATGGCACCTGAGTAAATTCCCCTTTTATACTCTTCGAGCTCTTCAATTACTCTCATAACGTTAATTTTCGGGGCGCCCGTCATTGACCCCATTGGGAAACAGGCTTTGATAATCTCTATTGAACTCAAATCAGGTGCAGCTTCCGCCTCCACAGTTGAGATAAGCTGGTGAACTGTGCCAAAGGTCTGAATATCAAATAGCTTGGTCACACGAACAGACCCCGTAATTGAAACTCGTGAGAGGTCGTGGCGCACCAGGTCGACAATCATAAGGTTTTCTGCGCGGTTTTTCTCATTCAGCAATATCTCCCGCTGTTCAATATCCTCTGCAGGAAGTTTGGAACGCGGCGATGTTCCCTTAATTGGTTCTGAGATTACCCTGGCTCCCTCTTTTTTCAAAAATCGTTCCGGAGATGCGCAACAGACGGCCAAATCGTTCAGCCGGATAAAGCTGCCAAAAGGCACGGGATTAACCTCCCTCATCCTTTTGTAAAGCCAGTACGGATCTCCGTAATACGCACCCTGCATGGGGTAGGAGAAATTCAGCTCATAAAAATCGCCCTCCGTTATTCTCTCTTTGATGGCGTTCACGTTTTCCAGGTAGAGGTCTTTCGAAATAGCCGGGCCAAACTCCTCAACCCAACCCGGCTTCTCCTCTCTCTGGTCGATCAGGTTAAGATTCGGATCTCCCGATAAAACAGTTATTTCACCATTTTCAATTCTCAAAAGTACTTCAGGCTCCATAAAATAGAAGTCGGGCGCTCTATTCAAAGGTTCATTGGATGATGTCAGCTTTTCTGTATAGTTTTTTAAATCGTACCCTAAATACCCAAACAGCCAGGAGTTTTTCTCTTTTTGAAAATCAATCAGTGCATCCCAGGGATCTGATTTGAATTGCCTGATCCCATTCCGATCTTTTACACTGATCTTCCCTCCATAACCATAGATTGTACTTACCGGCCCGGCTGCAATGTAACTGATCTTTGATGAGTGATGATCCGGGTGCTGCGACTCCAGCAATATGAGTTCTTCACCATCGAATTGGCGTACAACACGGTCGATGATATTGTCGGGGGTTCTATTCATATTGTTATAATAAAGGTTTTTCGGGTTCGATTATAACAAGTTTCGAGCTTAAAGGTTAACCCACATTTCGCTATCACGTTTAAAAAATAAGCACGTCGCATTCGAAAAATGAACTTGAGGAGAAATACGGGTTATCCCATTACCTTTATTTAAAATGTTTGTTAACTTGAGATATGTATAAACTACTTGCGCGTCCACTTTTGTTCCGTTTTTCATCAGATTATGCACATGAACTGACAATTAAAACGGCTGCTAAATAGCACCGGCGCACTTTATAGCTACTCTAACCCGGCATTGAGGCAAAAAATTTGGGGCCTCGATTTCAAAAACCCGGTAGGGCTTGCCGCCGGATTCGATAAAAATGCGACCATTGCCCCATTGATGGAGAATTTTGGCTTCGGATTTCTTGAAATCGGAAGCATTACCGCTCAGCCTTCAACGGGCAATCCAAAACCCCGGAGCTTTCGTTTAACAAAAGATCAATCGCTGATTAATCGCCTTGGATTGAATAATGACGGGGCGCAAACCATTTCCCGAAGAGCGCGTAAGCTGCAGCTTGGAATTCCTTTGGGTATAAATATTGCAAAAACGCACAATCCTGAAGTAATGGGTGAAGCTGCTCTGATTGACTATAAAACCAGCTTTGACCTTGTTAAGGGGTTTGCCGATTTCATTACAATCAATATCTCTTGCCCGAATACCGAGGAGGGAAAAACCTTTGAAGAGCCTGAGTCTCTAAACCGCCTGCTGGAAATATTAGAGCTGAATATAGACTCCAGTCTTCCGCCGGTTTTGATAAAGTTTTCTGTTGATCTGGAACCGCAAAATCTAAAGGAACTGATTGAAATCTGTGAAAATCATGCTGTTAGCGGGTATGTGGCAACAAACACCTCCTCAAAACGCGAAAATCTTACTACGTCAACTCACAAAATATCAAGCATAGGGCGGGGTGGCTTGAGCGGCAAAGCCATCGCTCACAAAAGCACGGCAATTATTAATCAGATATCAGAACTTACAAAAGGAGAAAAAACCATTATTGGGGTTGGCGGCATCAGCTCAGGCAGCGATGCCATAGATAAATTAAAAGCCGGGGCAGACCTTCTGCAAATCTATACGGCCCTGGTTTATGAGGGACCCTCGGTTGTGAAAAAAATCAATAAAGAGATTGTGGACTACATGAAACTGAATGATCTGGATCACATCTACCAGATCAAGTAGCCTATAACTCTACAGGAAAGGTAATACTACAGTTCAATTTCCTTCTTTCCGGATGAGGGTGAAATCTCAGGCCCCGGTCTATAGCCTCTTCTATTGCCTGCGGAATACCCGTTCTGTCCATTCTGCTAATTTGTTCGTAGCTGTTCACCGACCCGTCAGCATCAATCTCTAAAAGGTAGGTGATCTCACCTTTCATACTAACCTCTTCAGTCCATTCCGGGTAACGTACAGAGTTCATAAACGCTTCCATCCCCCCTTCATAGTCCAGTTCAAAACCCATCTCAAAACAGTCGGTCGGATCGGGGGCAGGATCGCGGGGCATAAGTTCTTCGGGAAAAGGCTCCGTAATAAACTCTTCTGTCGCCATTTCATCCTCTTTCTGATCGGGTTTCTCCAGCGACCTGAGCAGTATCTCAACCTGGTTCATTACCTGGCTTGAAGGATAATTCGAAGAGATATAATTTAAAACTGATCTCGTACTATCCCAGTAGGCGCCCTCAAATGGATACTCAAGTTCGATGGCAGCATCATTTAAATCAGAGTCGGGATCAATTGCCTTGGTATCATCTTCTGTAACCGGGGGCAGGCGCCGTTCTCTTCGCTGTGTCTCATTCAGCCATGCGGATACAAGTTCACGATTTTCTGACTCTTCCATTGCAGCCGCCATATATTGTCGTGCCGCCTCAAATAGAAGCAGTGGACGCTGGGCTTCACTGGCACTTTTCATGGCCATCTCCTGAAGCTCCATTGCTTTTTCTGCAGAACGGCTCACTGTGTCAGACTTCATGATATATGAATATCTGTATTTGGCATTTTGTTGCAGATCCGGAGAAACCGGCCTACTGTGCGAAATATTCATCCTGTCGGCAATTCTTTCAGAGTATACAGATTCGGGGAAATCGTGAATAAGCCTTTCGGACCAGTGATCGGCTTCTTCTCTATTTCCTTCCAGCAGTTCAAGCTCCGTTATACTGTAGAGAGCCCTTGAGGTCAATTCAGGACTGACGTCTTGCTGAATCACTTTTTCATAATACACTTTGGCACTGTCGGGCATATCCAGATTTAGGAAAAACAGGTTCGCCAACCGGTATCTTAAATTCTCTTTTTTATGGGTCATTTCACGTTTTTCCGATTCGGTAAATGGTATTTCGGAGAGATCTATACCGGGCAATTGTTCAACCTCATTGTTCTCTCCGTTTACTACCATTGATTCCTGAACAGCACCGTTTGATAACATTGGCTGATCGAATCTGCTGCCGCTCACGGCAGCCCTTCGCCGCCAGTTATCGGCGAGGGGCCGGTCGCCCCATATGGCTTGAAATTGCAAACTGGCATCGGTCAAAAGCTGCTGGCTTTTCACATTCAAAAAACCAAACTCAACACTTTCAGCTGCATCAATTACTTCATCCGGAGAAATATCCCTTACAATCACTCTTTCTGAACCTCTACTGACGCCGCGCGCCTGTTGCTCCTGCTCAGCTAATAACCTGTTTCGAATTACAGCTACGACAGAATCGAGTTCTGCCGGGCTCAGTGCAGACAGATGCATAAGGCTGTCAATTTTTCCAATTTCTCTTTTCAGGGTTGCATACTCGCCAAATGAGGCCGCCTGCTCACCTGCATTGAATTTGGCCGGCAGCAGTTCAGCATCAATTCTCATCGATGCCGCCGAATCAAAGTAGGCAGCTGCCATGGTAAATGAGTTCAGGTTGTCGCGATAGATCTCTGCCAGTCCGAAATAGGCCTTAGCGCGCGTAATGGCCGGAAGATTATCAAACCGATTATGCAGCAGATTGGCATAGAGTTTTCGGGCTTCCTCACTTTCCCCTTTTTCCTGATAGGTACGCGCTATTTCATATCGCATTTCAAGACGGTAATCAAAAAACTTATCATCACGCTCAATGCTTCTGTATATGCGAATAGCCTGATCATAGTTGCCTGACCTTCTCGACATTTCAGCCTGCTTTCGAAGTGCGTTAAATTCCAGGCTGTAGTCGGTACCTGCATCTGCGGCCAGTTTGTAGGCGGCTAATGCCTGAATGCTGTTTTCCATCTCTTCAAGAACCTGCCCGTGCAGGAAATATGCCCTGGATCTCAACTCTCTGTCACTTAACTCACCGGCTGCTCTATGGAGTGCTATTGATGCATTATTCCAATTCTCAACAGCCACATAAAGCTGCGCTCTAACAGCATTAACCTCAGCCAGTATCTCTCTGTCCCAGTTTGGGATGTATTCAGAATCAACCTCAATTGTGCGAAGTCCCTGATCATATGCCGACATCTCAAGATATGTTCTGCCCTGCCATAGAATGGCTTTCTGAAGCTCTCTTCCGCTTGCAATGGCTTGCAGCTCCTGGAATTTTTCAAGCGCAGAGAAATACTCGGATCTGTGGAAGTAGGATTTACCTATGAGTAAAAGGGCAGGGTTTACATACTTTGAATTCTCATGATTTCTGAGAATGGAAGCCCCGCGTTCTATAGACTGCTCAAACTGCTCCTGACCACCTGCGGTTGGACGGGTGTGAATCCTGATAAAAGTTGCCGCATTTAAATCCGGGACCTGCCTCTGATTGAGTTTTACCCCCTCAGCGTAGTACTGCTTGGCATTATAGAAAGTGTTGTAATATGCCGTAAAGTCGTACCAACTTTGCTTTAGCGGTGAAGCACATCCCACCAGAAGAAATGATATTAAAACTATTTGCAGATATCTTTTCACAATAGTTGTAACGCTGGCTTGTGATATTACGTATTTACGGTTTCTCTATAATACTGACCTTAATCATATTTGTACGACCGCGCTTTGCAAGAGGCATTCCGGTTGCAATAATAACCCGGTCTCCATGATTCACAAGTCCATGATCAACCAGGTAATCTTCCATCATCTTCACGCTTTTATCGGTATCAAAGAGCTCTTGAAGGCGAACAGATTGAACTCCCCATACAAGGTTTAATTGCCGGCGCACAATCCGGCTTTCCGTAAATGCAATAATGGGTACATTTGGCCTGAATTTGGCAATCCGGCGCGCTGTATTTCCCGAGTGTGTAATTGTTGAAATAGCTTTTGCTTCGATATTTTCAGCGATGGTAACGCACGAGTATGCCAGCGATTCAATAATCTGTTTCTCTTTCCAGTCGGGCTTTCTGTAGAGCAGGCTGTAGTAAATAGAAGGCGCGTTTTCTTCTACCGATCTAATGATTTTCGACATGGTGCGGACGGCTTCAACGGGATATTTACCCGCTGCGGTCTCACCCGACAACATCACAGCGTCTGTTCCATCAATAACAGCGTTGGCAACATCAGAGCTCTCTGCGCGTGTTGCGCGCGGATTGGTAATCATCGAGTCGAGCATCTGGGTAGCGGTAATAACCGGCTTACCCGCAATCCGGCAGCGATCGATAATTTTTTTCTGCACCAGCGGTACTCTTTCGCTTGGGATCTCAATGCCCAGATCACCGCGGGCTACCATTATTCCGTCACACTCTTCAATAATCTCATCAATTACATCAACAGCCTCAGGCTTCTCAATTTTAGCTATTACGGCCGCGTTGCTTCCCGCAGCACGCACTCTCGAAACTACATCCTGAACATCGCGTGCAGAACGAACAAAAGACATGGCCACAAAATCGACGCCTATTTTTAACCCAAATTCCAGATCCTCAATATCTTTTTCGGTAAGCGACGACATGGTGATATCAACATCTGGTAAATTCACACCTTTACGAGACTTCAGCAATCCGCCAACCACTACTGAGGCTACCAATTTCTTGCCATCTTTTTTTACTATTCGAAGTTCAAGAAGCCCGTCATCTATCAAAATCTGGTTGCCAACCTTGGCATCTTCAGCAAGGTTCGGATAATCGATAGGCACCAGGCTGCTGTCGCCTTCAACATCATCCGAGGTAAGCGTTAAAAGTGTGCCTTCCGTAACTATTTGTGCGCCTTCTTTCATTTGGCCCACCCTTATCTTCGGGCCCTGTAAATCCATAAGCACAGGTATCGAATATTGATGCTTTTTTGCAACTGCCCTTACATATCCGATTGTTTTTTCATGATCTTCGTGCGATCCATGAGAAAAGTTTATTCGTACAACATTCATTCCGGCACGATAGAGGTTCTCAATACCCTCCATTGTATTACTGCTGGGGCCTAATGTGCATACAATTTTTGTTCTTCGAGCACCGCTTTGCATAAAATCTTTATTAGTTGTATTTCAGAATTATTTTGAATAGATAGCAATATGCACTAAAACTAAACAATTATCCGTTGATTTGGATGTTATATTTATAACGTTATGTGAAATGATATTACTCAAAATTTGTTTTAGTGTGTAAAGATAAGCTTATGACATCGTATGTGAAAAATTTACTATTACTGACATTTCTAGGTTATTGTATTGTATTAACCGGATGTGCCAGATCTGCTAATCCTGATGTAGAGAGAGGATCACTCTTCCAATTCAGAGATGGCTATCCGGAATTACGAACCTCTTCCATAGGCTTTTTAAGTCCAGATGACAACCCGCAAATCAATGTTACCTCCGACATTGTATTGGGAAGTCTGATCTACACCACTGAAGACGATATACGCATGGCTCGTGTCTCTCTTGAGATAAGAATACTTGAAAAGGATGGCGATTTCAGCAAAACGGTTCAGAAGAGTTTCGATATAGAACAGGAGTTTGAAGGCAGTTATATAAGCCAGGAGGTTTTCACACATGAAGAGGTCATCGACGTAAAACCCGGAAATTTTGAAGTGATTGTTACCGCGCTCGACCAAACCTCGGGCAGAGCATCCAGCAGAACCTCTGAGGCAAATATTCCCGATCCTGAACACCCGGAAATCAATATTACAACCGTTAGGCTACTGGGCAAGATCGCGGGCGCTCCCAGCGATCGTTTTTTCCCGATTACGACCTATACTGTACCATCTCGTCTCGACAGCCTGAAGTTTGAGTTTCAGGTAACAAATAATGACGTAGAAGACCCTCTTACCATAGAGACACGACTACTCAAATACCCGGCAGACACCAGCCATGCGCGACCCATGAATTTCAACAACTATAGTCCATCTTCTCTGCCCTATATTGGCGTGGATATGAGACGTCCTGATGTCGTGGATTCCGGTATTCGGCGGCTTGACGAGCCCGGCAGTGTTCTGATCGAGTTTAAATACGAACTCTTTGAGAGAGGCACCTATCGGTTCGAAGTAGAAACAACAGATGGGGATGGTGAAACCCTCTACCGGGCAAGGGATTTTTCGGTTATGAGTGAAAACTACCCAAACATACAGTCACCCCGTGAACTCGCAGAGCCCCTTATCTATCTGATGGACCGACGAGATCACGAACGGCTAATGGAAATTGAAGACGAAAGAGAACTCAAGGAAGCTATCGATCGTTTTTGGCTCTCCAATGTTGGAAACATGAATAAAGCCCGGTCTGTAATCAATCTCTACTATGAAAGGGTTGAACAGGCAAATAAGCAGTTTACCAACTTTAAAGAGGGCTGGAAAACCGACCTGGGAATGATCTATATCCTTTTTGGCCCTCCATGGTATGTAGACCGCTACCTAAATACAATGCAGTGGGCCTATTCCTACGACCGGTCTGATCCCCGCTACAACTTTACTTTTGAGAGACCCAGCATTAGAAATGAATTCTTCCCATTCGACAACTACCTAATGCAGCGTAACCAGCAGTACTTCAACGTTCAGTACAGACAAATGCAGCTTTGGCTGAGTGGTACAATACTCACTACCAGGCTTTGAACCATTTGATTTGTATCCAGCCTTTAAAAATTTAACCCTACATCCATACACCCGGTTATTAAATACCTGCCGGATTGCAGTAAGCGGGGATTTCACTATCTTTAAGCAGAATATGAACACTCTGAAAACGAATTCAGGCATATATATTTTTTCATCTGAATTTTAGGGATTTTGTTAATATGTGTTAGCTTATTTACACTAAATTTGGAACACTAATTAATGCACATGACTCAGGTAAAAAAAGTACTCATTGTTGAAGATGATTTAATTCTGAATCTTCTCTATGAGAGTTATATGGAGAAACTTGGCTTTGAAACAGAGGGAGAGCTTGTTTATGGAAAAACTGCTATCGAGACAGCCAAATTAGTAGATCCCGACTTGATACTTATGGATATCTCTCTTGAAGGAGATATGGACGGCATTGAAGCGATGCTCGAAATTCGAAAATTCTCTTCAGTACCTGTTGTCTACATAACTGGCAACTCTGACCGGGCTCACCAAGAACGTGCAAAAGCTACCGACTATACAGACTACCTCATCAAACCCATCGAATTTAATGAGTTAAAAGCGTGCCTTATAAAAGCAAATATTATTGAAAAAGAGTAAACTGTTATTATTGCAACAACCATTAATCATTTTTGCCTTCAGTATCTCTTCTCAACTCACCGATCTTAAATACTTCACTTTTTATTATGGATAACAACATGTTTAAAAAAGTCTCACTCTTTTTTGTTCTGTCACTATTCACTCTTTCGTGTGCAACAGTCGAGCCCGTTCAAAATAGTGATCGATCGAATAAACTGACGGTAGATGAAATAGAGCGCCCAATACCCTACCCGATTGATGTACCCGAAGCATACAGAAACGCTGTAGAAAAGGGCACCCGAACAGCAGAGGGAAGCCCGGGTGAAAACTACTGGCAGAATACAGGCTCCTATAATTTAAGTGCCGAAATTGACCCGGAATCTCACATGCTTTACGGAGCCTCAACGATTACGTATTCCAATAACTCTCCAGACGACCTGGATGTTATTGTTGTGGAGATTGCTCAAAACCTGCATAAGGAGGGCACCCCAAAAATAGAGATTACTGAAATAACCGGGGGTAAGGATATCTCTCTGATCAAGGTGAATGGCGAAGAGCTCGAACCGATCACCATGATGCAGCGCTGGACACAAAACCGATCAGGTTACATCATAAACGGTACCTCCATTTATATTTTCCCTGAAAACCCACTTGAAGCCGGCGGCACCATGGATTTCGAATTTGAATGGTCATTCGAGATTCCCCAACAAGGGGCATCAGGCCGTATGGGAAGAAGCAGAGATAACCTCTATTTTATTGGGTATTGGTACCCTCATATTGCAGTTTATGACGATGTATATGGGTGGATGGATGACTCGTTTTTAGGCAATGCCGAATTCTATCACAAATTTTCCGACTACACTTTAACCGTCACCATGCCTCGCGAATGGCTTGTGATGGGAACAGGGGAGTTTCTGAATCCGGATGAGACACTATCAGAACGAACATTAACCCGGTATCGGGAAGCAGGTGATAGTGATGAGATTGTAGTAATTGCCGATTTTAATGAGCTGAGTGATGCGACCAGAACCTCTGACAGCGGAAAACTCACCTGGGAATTTCAATCCGAAAATATCAGGGACGTGGCCTTTAGCGCCACTCTTCAATCACGTTGGGAGGGGTCCCGAACTCCGGTAGGAGATCTTACAGGAGATGGAGAAATCGACTATACCCGCATTCACTCTTTTTACAGGGAAACTGCACCTCTTTGGAGTGAACAGGCCAGCTATGCAAAGCACTCTATTACATTTCTCTCCGACTATATCAATTTACCCTACCCGTGGCCCCACATGACCTCCGTTGAGGGAGCCGAGATAATAGGCGGTGGTATGGAGTTTCCAATGATGACAATAATTGGCGATTACAACAACGCCGGCGCTGTTCGCCTCTACGGGGTAACAGCTCATGAACTGGCACACATGTGGTATCCGATGATACTAAGCACCAACGAGCGGCGATACACATGGATTGATGAAGGTTACACCTCTTTTCATACCAATGAGGCCAATATGGACTTCTTTCCCGACAGATTTGATCACTATGATGTATTTGCAGGGTATCTTCAAATTGCGGGAACTGATTTGGAAGGAGAGATGATGAGATGGTCCGATTTTCACTATCCCGGCCCAGCTTATGGCGTTGCTTCCTATCCCAAACCGGCTTCAGTATTGATTGCACTCCGGGGTATTTTAGGTAATGACCTCTTTAAGGACGTTCATCATGAATTGGTGGAGCGATGGAAATACAAGCACCCCTATCCCTGGGATATCTTCAATACCGTCGAAGATGTCTCCGGCAGGGATCTTTCCTGGTTTTGGAGAGCCTGGTACTACGAAACATGGGCTCTGAACCAATCGATCTCTGAGGTATATGAAGATGGCATGGAGACCGTTATTTTAATAGAGGATCTTGGCAATGTTCCAATGCCTGTACATCTTGAAATAACTTTGGAAAATGGAGAAGTGGTAAGGGAAATTATTAGTGAAGAGCACTGGCTGATGGGGCACAGAACCAAAGAGTTTCGAATTGAACTTCCTTCAAAAGCTATTAAAGTGGAAATTGATCCTGAAAATAATTTCCCGGACATCAATGCAAACAACAGGGTTTGGAATTAAGCATCAAAACTCTTTGCCAATTGTAAAAAACTATAACAATTCATGATTCTCTTTATTATTTAACGGTTTTTTTCGATCATCTTATGGTGCAAAATCATGTCTAATATGGCCTTATTTAAGAATTTTAAAAAACGAAATACACTCAGGTGGTTTTTCCTTGGTTTGGGAATCGTTGCGGTACTGGCTCTTACCTCCCTTAATATCTATTCTCTCTACGCTTTAAGAGAATCAACCATCGAGGCAGCGAAAGATAATAAAAAGAACCAGCTCGAAGAGTTTACCCACCAGGTGAGGGCCCGGTTTTACAGTCCATTTATGGCTATCAGAAAATTAAACATGAAGCACCTCGAAGAGGGTTGGGAAGTTAGCGGAGCATTCCCGGTGCAGTTTAAGGAAGTGCTCACAGAGGCTATTAACGACTCGCTTTTTACCGATATCCACTACATCCCCCGCAATGTGAATGGCTGTCACAATCCGGATCAACCCATATATAAATATCATCAGGAATCAGAGCTCTTTACAGTAGCCATAGATGTGCCGCGGGCAGTATGCGACGGTTTCGGTATTTCGAAGTCGAGAATTCAGGTAATGCTCGATGATTACAGGTGGAATAACAAAGTTACATTTGATGCCCACAGAAGCATGACTCTTGCCCTCATCAATGTAGAAAACCGCACTGTGGTTGGGCATCTCAATTTTATTATCGATAAAGAGTATCTGGTTGACAGATATCTCAAAAGAGAGATGAAAGAACATTTCGGGCCAACTCAATCTTCAGGACTGGTGGTATGGTTGCGCGACTGGATGCAGAATGAAATTCTTGCAGGGAGTGATGAAAATTATACCTGGGACAGAGATTCATACGAAATTGATATCCGCCAGCGATTCCCCGATCTCCTTGAAAACTGGATTCTGCATGCCTCTTTTCTCGAATCTCCTACGGTTGCCGCATCAAATGCATCGCTTACACGCAACCTCTTTGTGCTTGCTTTTGCTGTAATCGCTCTGTTTGGCGCTCTTGTATTTATGTTTATCAATGCCCAGCGAGAACGTGAGCTGGCTGAACGTCAGGCCGGATTTTTGGCAAACATTACCCATGAGTTGAAAACCCCGCTTGCTGTTATGCAGGCTGCAGGAGAGAATATCGCAGATGGGCGTGTAACAGACGGAGTCCGGTTGAGAGGCTACGGAGATCACATCTATCAGGAGGCTGTCAGGCTGCGAAAAATGATTGAAAAACTTCTGGATGTAGCTAAAGTAGATGCAGGAGAAAATATTATGCAGCAGGCTCCCCATCAGATTGATAGAATTGCGGAACGAGTCTTTGAAACAAGTGAAAAATATATCACTTCAAAAGGCTTTACCTTTAAATTTCAAAGTGACGACTCCATTCCCCTTGCCATGGTCGATCCCGATCATATCGAAACAATACTGAATAACCTGATTGAAAATGCAGTGAAGTACAGTTCAAATGAGAAGTTCATTCTTATTGATGTTCGTAAACAAAACAACTCCATCGCCATGTCGGTAACTGACAAGGGTGACGGAATTCCGCGAAAATCTCAGAAGCTGATATTTGACAAATTTTACAGAGTTGAAAATTCCCTTACAGCCAAAACAAAAGGGCACGGATTGGGGCTGGCTATCGTCAAAAACCTGGTAGAAATGAATGGCGGCACAATTACCGTAAAAAGTGAACTGGAGTCGGGTTCTACTTTTACAGTAACCTTTCCGGCACTGATAAAACAGTCCGAATCAATTAAACAACAATCCATGGAGATGGATGCCGGCAAAGATCAGGTCAAACCCGTAGATGTGAGTGAATATGTCTGAAAAACCCAAAAAGATACTCGTAGTTGAAGATGAACCCAGTTTAGTATTTACACTTCGTGACACCCTCGAATCTGAAGGTTATGACGTAACTGTGGTTACTGACGGAGCCAAAGCCATCGACAAGGTAAAAGAGGTTGATCCCGACCTGATGCTTTTAGACCTAATGCTTCCGGGCATGAGCGGTTACGACATCTGTAAAACAATACGCGACCTGAAGTACTCTTTTCCAATAATTATGCTTACAGCCCGGGATCAGGAGATAGATAAAGTAGCCGGCCTGAATATTGGTGCTGACGACTATATGACCAAGCCTTTTGGTGTGAAAGAGTTGCTTGCCAGGATCAAAGCCAGGTTAAGACGAGCCAATGCCTATACCAAGTCAGGGCCGGTTGAAATGCTAAAACTCGGTGATGTAAAAATAGACCTTAAAGAGTCGAAAGTAATTAAGCCGGGAGGAGTTGAACACGAACTCTCTACCCGCGAAGTGGAGCTTATTCAATATCTTGTATCGAAAACTAATCAACCTATTTCAAGAGATGATCTGCTTGAGAACGTTTGGAGATACGAATACAGCACAAACACACGAACCGTAGACGTTCATATTTCCAAGCTACGGGCAAAAATTGAGTTACAACCCGATGAGCCACGATTTCTCGTAACCCTGCACGGAGTAGGCTATATGCTACGGCTGAATTGAAACAGCTTGCTGAGAGTTTATAAGTTCAACAAAATCAGGAAAACCATTCAATTGAGACTCCAGCATCTCCTGCATTTTTTTATCCTTAAGACCATCTTCTTCATCAAATGCATCGTTAACGCGCTGAATAAATATGCGTTCGGGGTAGATATACGCTTTTCTGTATATTAAAAGCTGCCCAAACTGCTCAACGGGACGCAGTGCGCCAAACGCACCTGCTGCCTCACCTATAAGGCTGACGGGTTTCTTCTCAAATGATTCGGGAAACGGAAGGTAATCGTAGAACAGCTTCAAAATACCCGGAAATCCCCCGTTATACTCAGGGATTACAAACAAAAATCCATCAGCCTTTAAAAATTCCTTGTTAAACTCCTTCACAGAGTCAGGCGCCTTGCCATATTTGCCACCGGCAACATCAGCAAGAGGGAAATCACGGAGAGATATAATTTTGGTTTCAGCTTTTAACGAGAGATGCGTATCGACATACTTCGAAACCTTGTATGCATTTGAACCGGGCCTGTCTGTTGCTGAAATAATGTGTATTAAGCTCATTTTATAATTAACATTTAAGATTTTAACTGTCTGAAAGCATAACAAATCAATCTCCACAAAAATTCAAATCCAATCTGGTGTTATGTGAATTATGAAATGCCGGTCGAAACCTGTCAGGCGAAGGTGCAGCTTTAGCGGCACACTCAACGGATCTGCCCAGTAGGGATCCCCTGGGGAACAGCGTTGCTTTGGGATCGCGCATGAACGGTATCCGTAATTCAGGGTCGGTGATTTTTTTGCCAACGCCGACAGAAACCCGCAAAAAGAGCAGGAATGCCCTCAGGTCTTTACACAGCCGACAGGAATGGGTTGACACTAGTGTTTCAATAGAACTCCGGCTTTCTCCATTCATCAACCGGGCCACTGTCTTTTAAGATATTTTTATTTTTAAATTAAAAGCGCTTTTCCAGCATGTTACGTTATTTTTAAACAATAAGTAGCCGAAAACACTTAATATAATTTGACATACATTGTTTTTCACTTTATTATTTAAACGAAGGCATTGAATCAGTTTTTATGATTTATGATTAAAGAGCTCATGTTATGGTAGACATAGAGCAATAGCTCCAATACTTATCTTGCCCGGAATGGATAATTCCGGGCAAGAATTTTTTTAAAGGGCCATGCAAATTTCTCTATTTATTCTGCTCGTTCTTAATCTTCTCAAGCCGCTGCCAAAGCGAAGGCTCCCTTCCCTGGCTGCCGGGTTTATACCAGCTTATCTCTTTCAGTTTATCGGGCAAATACTGCTGCCGAACCCAATTCCCTCCAAACTCATGAGGGTATTTATATTTCTCAGAAGCATTTTCAACAGCCAGATAACGCGCGGCTAATTTATTTGCTGTTTTATCTCGCAGATGAGNCGGCACCACACCGGGTCCCTTCTGTTTCACCTCACTATTCACCTCAAATATCGCCTTGGTGCTNTTGCTTTTTGGTGAAAGCGAAAGCATAATCGCACAGTGCGCAAGAAAGTACAGCCCCTCCGGCATTCCAGTTTTCATAAATGATTCGTGAGCTGAATGAATAACTGAAAGTGCATAAGGATCTGCCATTCCCACATCCTCTGATGAAAAAATGAGCATTCGCCGAAATATGAAGTTAGGATCTTCACCCCCTTCAAGCATGGCATTTAACCAATAGAGGGCCGCATCGGGATCAGACCCTCTCATCGATTTAATAAAAGCGGATGCGTAGTGGTAGTGTTCATCGCCGCCCCTGTCGTACCGTACATTTCGTTTTTGAATAGACTCCTTTGCAATTTCAAGGGTTATCTCAACCACACCCTCACTGCTTTTTGGGGTGGAAAGAGCCGCAACCTCCAGCGCATTTAGCGCATTACGCACATCACCGCCGGCATATTCAGCAAAGTAACTCTTGGCCTCATCACTCACCTCTATTTCCATAAAGCCAAGGCCCCTCACCTCATCGTCAAGCGATCGGTCAATCATTGCCAACACATTCTCTTTTGTAAGGGGAAACAGCTCGAATAGCTGGCATCTGGAGAGAAGAGGGCTAACCAGGGAATAAAAGGGGTTCTCTGTGGTGGCACCTACCAGCGTAATAACTCCGGACTCAAGATGCGGTAAGAGCGCATCCTGCTGCGCCTTATTCCACCTGTGGATCTCATCTACAAAAAGGATTGTTTTTTTTCCGTTTACTTTTTTCTGATGTTCAGCTTTAGCCACTACGCTCCTGAGTTCTTTTACCCCATCCAATACGGCATTAATGACTTCAAACCGGGCATCGATTTCACGGGATATCACATGTGCAAGCGTGGTTTTACCGGAGCTGGGCGGTCCGTAAAAGATGAGTGACCCAATTACTCCGCTCGCAATCATTCGGTGCAGCATCTTCCCCTCGCCCACCAACTCCTCCTGGCCTTCAAACTCTTCCAGAGAGTTGGGACGCATTCGGGTTGCCAGGGGTTGATTTTTGATCTCATCCTGTTGATGTTGATTCCCGGTAGCTTCGTCTTCAAATAAATTCATCTATCTTATTGGTGCTGAATTGATTAAATAATTTTGAGAATTAACTGTTTTACCAATTAATTCTTGCAAAAAGTAAAAAAACTGTTTATTGATATATATGAACAACTCTAATTATAAGAGGAGGGTATATGACAGTAAAGGATATTTTAAATCGCAAAGGGAATCAGGTTTATTCTGTACATCCCCAGGAAACGGTTTATGACGCCATAAAAAAAATGGCTGATCTGAATATAGGTGCGTTAATGGTACTCGAAAATGATAAGATTAAAGGCATTATCTCCGAACGTGACTACCGGAATAAAGTTATTCTGAAAGGCCGGACCTCTGCCACTACTCCTGTAAAAGATATCATGGTCAATCAGGTTTTTTGCGTTAACAGCTCTGACAACATCAATTTGTGCATGCAGCTGATGACCGAAAAGAAAATTCGGCACCTGCCGGTTCTGGATAATGGCAAACTTGTTGGCATTATCTCGATTGGTGATGTTGTGAAATCTGTAATAGACCAGCAAAAATTAGAAATCGACGGACTCAGAAATTATATTGCCGGCAGTTATCCGGGATAATTTTTCAGCTGCGTTAATCATTACGTCATCAGGCCGCATTTAAAGCGGCAGGTTGTCGTGCTTTCTCTTTGGCACACTATCTACCTTATTCTGACAGAGCTCAAAAGCATGAATCAGTTTCTGCCGGGTTTCAGAGGGTAAGATTACATCATCAATAAAACCCCTTGCGGCGGCTTTATAAGGGTGAGCAAACTCTTGGTTGTATTCCTCTTCCAGCTCCAGCTGTTTGGCTTCCGGATCGTCTGCTTTTGTGATCTCCCGGCGGAAAATAATTTCAACAGCGCCTTTCGTACCCATTACTGCAATTTCGGCAGTGGGCCAGGCAACATTATAATCTGCCCGGATGTGCTTCGAGTTCATCACGTCGTAGGCCCCGCCGTAGGCTTTGCGGGTAATAACCGTCATTTTAGGCACGGTTGCCTCACAAAAAGCGTATAGAAGCTTTGCACCATGTTTTATAATTCCGCCCCACTCCTGATCTGTTCCCGGTAAAAACCCCGGCACATCTTCAAAAACAACAATTGGAATATTAAAAGCATCACAGAACCTAACAAACCGAGCTCCCTTCACTGATGCGTCAATGTCCAAAACTCCCGCAAGAGAGAGGGGTTGATTGGCCACAATACCAAGGGATCGCCCTTCCAGGCGTGCAAACCCTACTACTATATTATCCGCATAATTTTCATGAACCTCATAGAAGGAGTCTTTATCCATCACTCCTTCAATCACGTCTTTAATGTTGTAGGGTTTATTGGCATTCATGGGCACCAGGTTATCCAGAGCTGCAGCCTTAGCAGAGTCAGGCTCTCTCTCATCCAGGTGCGGAGTCTTCTCTTCACAGTTTTGAGGAATATAGCTCATAAGCTGCCTGATTTTATTCAGGCAGTCGGCGTCATTTTCGGTTGCAAAATGAGCCACACCCGATTTGGTTCCATGTGCAGAAGCTCCACCCAGATCTTCAGAGGTTACCTCTTCGTGGGTTACGGTTTTCACAACATTGGGCCCGGTAACAAACATATAGCTCGTATTCTTTACCATGTATACAAAATCGGTTAAAGCCGGGCTGTAAACCGCTCCTCCTGCGCAAGGACCCATAATTGCTGATATTTGAGGAACCACTCCCGAGGCCATGGAATTTCGCCAGAACACCTCTGCATAACCTCCAAGTGAGCTTACCCCTTCCTGGATGCGCGCTCCACCCGAATCGTTCAAGCCAATAACCGGAACCCCATTTTTCAGAGCCAGGTCCATCACTTTGCAAATCTTCTCAGCATGTGTTTCAGAGAGTGAACCACCAAATACAGTAAAATCCTGGCTGAAAACATATACAGGGCGGCCGTTAATTTTACCGCTTCCGGTTACTACGCCGTCCCCTAAAAATTTTTGATTATCAAGTCCGAATGCAGAACTTCTGTGCGTAACAAAGGCGTCTATCTCCTGGAAGCTCCCTTTATCTAAAAGAATATCTAACCTCTCACGAGCCGTCAGTTTTCCTTTTTCATGTTGCTTCTTTATTCTGTCTTTGCCGCCACCTTGTCTCGACTCTTCTCTGAGTTTTAAAAGCCGTTCAACTTTTTCGTTATCAGACATTTCCCGGGGTTTATTTAAGTTTTTGATTCTATGAAAAAGGTATGAAGTCTGTCTGTAAAGTCAACAGCAACTGAATCAAAAATATCAACATTATTTTTTTCAAAAATCTCATTTCTAATGAATCTTGAAGCGCCTTTCCAGTCATCAAACCGTGTAATTTCAGTTATGGCGTCATTGTAGGCCGTTTCTGATTTGTCAAAAATCTCTCTTACATACTTCTGCTTATCCTTACCCAGCCACTGGTCTATACGGGTTGCCATTTCGGAGGCCTCAAAAGCAGCTTTATACTCCTCTTCGTCAAACTCTTCACCATAGTAACCGGCGTCGCCCTGATCAGATCCCTGTTCATCCTCCTTTAAATCACTCAGGTCTTCCCTTTCAAGAAAAGCCCTCCACATCGGCACCTCTTCTTCTTCGTCGGTTTCATTGTAAAGCTCAATTGAAGCTACCTGCTCATCATCTGAATCATCAGGTTTTTCGGTTTCACTTAAAACCAGATCTTCCTCTTCTTCACTGACCCCCCCTATTTTTCTCCATTTGTTCAGGAGGTCAAAATCCAACTCTTTCTTAGAAAAGGATTCCTGTTCTTCAACATCCTCCTCTCTCTTTTTATGGTCAGGTTTCGGCTCATTGGTTATACTTCTGTCAGAATCCGCTCTGCCCGTTTCAGTAGTCTTTTCGTTTGATTGTTCCAGGCTTTCTGCTTCCGATTCATCAAATACAAACCGTTCATGCAGAGGCTCTTTTTTCCAATCATCATCAATTGGCTCTTCCGCTCGCTCTTCTTCCTCTGCCGGTTCATCTTCATCCACCCATGATGTTACTCTCTTGCGCTGAAAGGAGCCCAAAATAGTATCATCAGGAGTTAAAGAATCCTTTTTCTTCTCAGGTTTATCCGCTTTATCGGCTTTGAGATCAGATTTAACAGGTACCTTTTCAGGCTCGGCAGGTTTTTTTGCCGCCGGTTTTATTTCAGGTTTCTCTTCAGTTTCAGAGAAATCGGGTGTAGACAGTACTTCTATGAAGTTTGTACGGTTGATCGGTGTGTTGAGCTTATCAAATTTCCCTGCAAGCTTTGGCTTTCCCTTATCCTCGAAGTAGATTCTGAACAGATCCGTATCTACGTCAGGGCCGGCCATCAAAAAGATAGCTTCAACCTCTTTGGCCCAGTCGAGTGAATTATATCCGGCAATCAGTTTATCATCTACTTTCTCTACAATTTCACGGCACTGCTCAAGGGTAAGAGAACTCTTGCTCTTCTTTTCCATGTAGCGGGCAAGAGCTGCTGCCAGTTTTCGGCCAACGGTTATATACTTAATTCTCTTTTTAATTACTTCGATGGTAAGATTCTCATCCACGCCAAAAAGAGTATCCGGAATAGCTTTACGGGGTTGAACGGCCAGCTCAAGCGTGTCTGCTATGGCTGTCTCAAACAGAGATGGAGCGTACGTATGAGGCATTCTCACTTCGGCTTTTATCGCTTCAATAAAATTTCGCCATGCAAACTGAACTGCATCTTTGTCCATCGAAGCCCATTCCGTATCGGGCGGATTCAGAGAATCATTCAGATTCTGGTTCATCTCTAAAACGAGCCTTTCGGTAATAAACTCGGGAATATCTAAAACATGGAGGTCATCCGGTGTATAAAATTCTCTGTCTGTCGGTAATTTCTGTAGTAACTTTTCTGTAATTTGGCGTACAATTCGCTCCATAGTGGCTAACGTTTCAAGGATTATTAATTTCCTGAATCAATCTCTAATATCAACTTTTATTGAGATAGTTCTATATAAATTTCTTAAAAAATTGCGTTTAAACGGATATTCCTTTCTTTTTGAAAAACGGCAAAGTACCTTACGACCATGATCATTCTAACCGCTGAATCACTGGAAAAACGGTATGGCCAGAAACTTGTTATATCGGGGTTAAATTTCTCTTTTAAAACTGTTGTATTGGGTATTGCCGGGTCGAACGGGTCCGGTAAATCAACGCTGCTTAAATGTTTAACCGGACTGGTCAAACCTTCGTCAGGAACGATTAACTGGCAATATCGAGGAAACAACTATCTGCCCAAAGAGATTAAACCATTTGTCGGTTTTGCTGCGCCTTATGTTCAGTTGTACGAAGAACTCACTGTATCAGAGAATTTACAGTTTTTAATTGAGCTTCAAAATTCTGCCCATCATATGGATATTGACCCATTATTAGACCGTTTTGAAGCCCGGAAACTATCAGACCAGCCTTATGGAAATTTATCGACAGGACAGCAGCAACGCGTTAAACTGGCCGCAGCGAATATCAAGAACCCTCCGGTTTTGATTCTTGACGAACCCGGGGCAAACCTCGATAAAGACGGCAAAGCCATTATAAGCGCGCTGGTAAACCGCTATCGTGATGAGGGTAAAATGGTGATCATTGCTTCAAATCAGACAGATGAACTGAACCTTTGCGACGAAATTTTAAATCTAAATCAATTATAATCATGTATACCCGGGAAGACCATAAGCTTGCACAACAGCTCTTAAACCACAGCGTAGAATTACAGAAGGGTGAAAATATCCTTCTTCAGCTTATTGGATTAAACGGAATCGGATTGCTGCGCGCACTTGCTGAAATTGTTCGTGAAAAAGAGGCCAATCCTTTTATTAAAATTGAAGATCCCGAGATAAACCGCACCCTTCTGGAGAGTGGGGATGAGGCTTTTTGGATGAATCAGGCTGAAACCGATCAGCTTCCCCTGATGAAACAGATGGACGCCTTTATCGGCATAAGGGGTGCTGAAAACATTTATGAAAATTCTGAAGTCTCCAAAGCGGCTAACAGGGCCTATTCACAGAAATTCCTGAATCCGGTCCACTTTGAAGAGCGTGTAAACAACACCAAATGGGCCGTGATGCGATATCCATCTGCGGCATTTGCGATGAATGCAAAAATACCCACCGAAAAATTTCGGCAATTTTATTACGAAGCCTGCCTGTTCGATTACAATAGGCTGTTTGAGGCCATGAAACCACTTGAATCGCTGCTCCGCAAAACCGATATGATCCACTTAAAGGGAGAAGGCACCGATATTTCGTTCTCCGTAAAAGGACAGAACTGGATTCCATGTTATGGAAAGCGCAATATCCCTGACGGTGAACTCTTCTCATCCCCAATTATCGATTCAGTGAACGGACAGATCACCTACTCTGCTTCGGTCTACCAGGGAAAACCTTTTCAATTTGTAAAACTGATCGTAAAAGATGGAGTGGTAACAGATTTTGATTCTTCCAACAATTCCGCCCTTAAAGAGATCCTGGACACCGATGAGGGAGCACGCCGGTTTGGCGAGTTCAGTTTTGGCCTCAATCCAATTATAAAAGAACCGATGTACGATATTCTTTTTGACGAGAAGATCTACGGGTCGAACCATCTCACCCTGGGCAAGGATTACGAAATTGCCGCCAACGGCAACGAAAGCAACATCCACTGGGATCTGGTCTGTATCGGAGCGGATGTCTATTTTGACGGTGAACTCGTGCGTAAGGGGAGAGAGTTTGTGAAGGAAGAGCTGAAGGGGCTGAATCCGCCAGAACTATTATCCGCCTTCGACTGACGAGTGGAACTACCTCCAACATCGGCATGCTCCAAAACACTCGTCTGCCGAATTGATCCGGGCCGAGAATCCTGATTCGATAACCGGTGGCGGGATCGTGAACTTAACCCCGTAAACTCGTCAGACGAGGTTAATCCGCCCAGGCTTCTGCATCACTGTACACTTCAGCAAAT
>SL_3KL_010_SEDDRAFT_10001242_pt1 | contig 22910 bp, 16 predicted proteins | sample SodLakKL_010_SED_2_FD_10381 | JGI IMG/M metagenome (IMG submission 10381) | reverse complement strand
TGGAAGATATCGAAGTAACAGAGCCCGATGCACTTGCAGCAACTTACGAAGTAACCGATCTTTCCTGCTATGGTGCGGAGGATGGGGCCATTGCCCTTACCGTAGAAGGCGGTACCGGGGAATACAGTTTCCTCTGGAGCAATGGTGAAACCACACAGAACCTGACGGACATCCCTGCCGGAATTTACAGCGTGACCATAACCGATGAAAACGACTGTGAACTGGTGCTGGAGGATATTGAGGTTGTCGAACCTGAAGCCATCACCGCAACCTATGAGGTAACCGATCTTTCCTGCTATGGTGCGGAAGATGGAGCCATTGCCCTTACCGTAGAAGGAGGAACCGGGGAATACAATTTCCTCTGGAGCAATGGTGAAACCACACAGGACCTGACAGACATTCCTGCCGGAATTTACAGCGTGACCATCACAGACGAAAACGACTGTGAACTGGTGCTGGATGACATTGAGGTTATTGAACCTGAAGCCATCACCGCAACCTACGAGGCGACTGATGTATCATGCTATGGTGCGGAAGATGGAGCCATTGCCCTTACCGTAGAAGGCGGTACAGGGGAATACAGCTTCCTCTGGAGCAATGGAGAAACCACACAGAACCTGACCGACATCCCTGCCGGAATTTACAGCGTGACCATCACCGATGAAAACGACTGTGAACTGCTACTGGAAGACATTGAGGTTGTTGAACCCGAAGCCATCACCGCAACCTACGAGACGACTGATGTATCATGCTATGGTGCGGAAGATGGAGCCATTGCCCTTACCGTACAAGGCGGAACCGGGGAATACAGTTTCCTCTGGAGCAATGGAGAAACCACACAGGACCTGACAGACATCCCGGCCGGAATTTACAGCGTGACCATCACCGATGAAAACGACTGTGAACTGGTACTGGAAGACATTGAGGTTGTTGAACCCGAAGCCATTACCGCATCTTACGAAGTAACCGATGTTTCATGCCACGGGGCATCAGATGGGGCCATTGCCCTTACTGTTGACGGCGGTGCCGGAAACTTTAGCTTCCTTTGGAGCAACGGTGAAACCACCCAGGACCTGATGGACATCCCGGCAGGAATTTACAGCGTGACCATCACCGATGAAAACGACTGTGAACTGGTACTGGATGACATTGAGGTTGTTGAACCTGATGCCATTGAAATTACAGCAGTAATTACGCATGTTGAAAATTATGGGGAAGAAACTGGTGCCATTGAGACCACCGTTACCGGCGGCACCCCGCCCTATACCTATCTTTGGAGCAACGGAGAAACCACTCCTGACATTTTCGACCTTCCGGCAGGGGAATATACCCTCACTGTTACCGATGACAATGGTTGTACGGCTGAAGAAACCTTCGAGGTGACCCAGCCCGACCAGATGCTGGACCTTGGACTGGAGCTTGTTGTGGATAACCCCACCCCCGACTCCCTGGATGTGGTAACCTTTACCCTGACCCTGACAAACTACAGCAGCTCAATAGATGCTACCGGTGTTCAGGTATTAAACCTGCTTCCCGACATTTTTGATTACCAGGGACATACGCGATCAAGCTATGATCCGGTAACCGGTGTATGGGATGTTGGGATGGTTCCTGCAGGAGCTTCCACAGAACTTATCGTTGAAGCCATTGTAACCGACTCAGGCGATAACACTGCCTGCATCATTGCCGTGGATCAGCCCGACAGCAATCCCGCCAATGATTGTGCGGCTGTTGGGGTGGCCATGAACGAATCATCCGGTGGTGATGATGGCGGCATCGAAAGCGATGGCAACATGGCCTCACAGATAGCTTTACGTCATCATCGCAGGCTGGTGGAAGGCAGTTTTATTGAAAAAGCCCAAAGGCAAATGCAAATGCAGTCCTTCTCTCACCTCGACATGCTTGTAGGAGAAACCGTTACCGCCCGCACAACAGGACAGGAAGCAACCGGCATCAGCTATTTCATCCCTGAGCATGGGCCGGCCAATACCTCAGCCTTCATTTCCACTCCTTCTGACCTCATTGGTATCACCAATGCACAGGAGATATTTGCAGTGGATTACCTGCAGGAGGATAACAGCCGCCGGGCAGCCATTCTGGCCATTGCCACAGGTGCAGAGGCTGTATATGAGCACACCAAGGTGATCTGTGACCGTTTGACCGGGGCAACCCTCGAGAGCATACAGCATATTGAGATTGCCGGACAAAAATTCATCCTTTCCAAACTGGTTCATCCCAACGGATATGTGGATTATTCGGTAAGCTTCATTGCCACCCGTACCCTCAATGGATTTACGATTGATAATCGCTGGCACAATGAAGAATACAACATCAGAGATAATACCAGTAACATTTTCAATTTCCAGGTTTGGTCTGTAACCCCCCAATTTACCAGGGAGCTTGTGGAAGACATCCTGGAGGAAATGAAAACCACCGGTAGCCTGACCTTCAAAAACGAAACAGATATTCCGCAGATACCCCAGGTTTTTGTTAAATCCGGAGAATATCGCAACGGAAAGCTTCTGCTGGATATTGCCAACAATGCCGGTGCAAACCACATCAAGTTTTATGGCTCAAGGGCAGTTGTTGAGAACGGTGAACGGGAGTGGTTCGAGATCAACGTAAACATCCCCACCACGCCTGAAGCCCATGTGGAAGTGCCCATCGGATACATTTTTGACGCCGGCTTTTCGATAACCAACAACAAGGACAACGCTATGGATGTGCTGTATTATGCTGACGGCCCCTGGATGTTTGATTATGATCCGGGCAATGCCACAGTAAGTTCCTTTAACACCGAACCCGAAACAGGCACCCTGCTGGAACGCAGCTATAATATTGAGCGGGATGCTTCCTTCAGCGGACAGGTCAGAACCTGGACTTCCATGTTCCGCAGGCTTGGCCCCGGAACCCTGCCCTACGACATGACCGAATATGACCAGATTGCTTTTACAGCGCATGGTAAGGGAGAAACCGAGGTGATGCTGGCCAAAAAAGGAATTAAGGGTTGGCATAAGCAATACCGTACGGTAATTACCCTTAGGTCGGAACCCCGCGAGTATCGTATCAACTTCAGCGATTTGGTAACTGCAGAGGGAGAATCTGGATTTTCTGCTGAAGACATTATTTCCGTGATATTCAACCCCCTTGGAAATGGCAGCATCCTTAGTGATTTTGAGGTAAATATTTCCAACCTGCACTTTACCAGCAGCATTTACTCAACCAACCAAAGCGGTATTTATTACCCAAGCTACCCCAACCCCTTCAGGCACAGCACCAACATTGAGTTTGCCCTTACACAGGACAACCATGTGAGGATAGAGATCCTGAATATGTTCGGACAGGTAGTGGATGTGCTGAGGGATGAGTTAATGACCCAGGGAAATTACAAGGTTACCTGGACCCCGTCCGGAAACAAAACCGGAATTTACATGTTCCGCATTACCGCAGGAAGGGAAACCCATACGGGCAAAATGATCTATCAACGGTAATTCATGATGCTTTAAAAAAGAGGCCTTCCGTTACTGGAAGGCCTCTTTTTTTTCCTTTTTACCGGATAGCCGTACAGAGAGAAAAAATCCTTAAAAGAAAAACATGGTGGCCACCCCAAAATAGATAAGCAGTCCGGTAATATCCACGGCGGTTGTAATAGCCGGGCTGGCGGCCACAGCGGGGTCACCGCCAAGGCGCTTGACAGCCAGTGGCAAAGCCGCACCAATAATGGTAGCTGAAATGACCTGCAAACTTAATGCAAGGGATATTCCAAAAGCAATAAAGATCAAACTAAATTGTGCAGGGGTTTCTGTTTCCCAGGAAAGAAATAAAACCTTTCCGAAAGCGATTAAACCGAGAACAACGGCCAGCATGATGGATATCCTGGCTTCTTTAAACAAAATATTTAACCAGTTTTGGAGGGTTACCTCGCCAAGGGCCAACGCCCTGATGACCACGGTGGCTGCCTGCGAACCCACGTTACCCCCGGTATCGGCAACCATGGGCATGTATAAAGCCAGGATGATCAGCGCAGACATGGCCTCCTCATAACTGTGGATGATAATTCCGGAGATCAGCCCGATGATGGCCAGGGAGGATACCCAGGTTACCCTTTTACGAAAGTGTGTCCATACTGAAGTTTCCACGTAATTTAACCCTTCGCTGTCAGGAACAATCCCCATGAACTTCTCCATATCCTCGGTCTGCTCCTCGCGCAGAACGTCAAGGGCTTCATCGTGCCTGACAATCCCTGCCAGCTGATCCAGATCATTGATAACCGGGATAGCTACCAGGTCGTATTTATCAATTTTGCGTGCCACACTTTCCTGGTCTTCATACACCCGGGCAAACGCATAATCCCTATGCAGGATGTCCCACACCAAGGCAGAAGGCTCGGCCATTATCAGGTCTTTCAGGGTCACAAACCCGTGAAGCTTCATGTCATCATCCACCACGTAAACGTAATAGATCATTTTTTTGGAGGGGCCATCGCTTCTGACTTTTTCAATGGCCTGGGCTACAGTCATATTTCCGATGATGGTGGCAAAATCCGTACTCATGATCCCCCCGGCTGTTTCGGGATCGTAGGAGCTCAGGTGCACCACATCTTCCCGGGTTTTCTTATCCAGAAAGGGAAGCAGTTTAAGCTGCATCTCCCGGTCCAGCTCCTGAAATAAGTCGGCCCGGATATCAGATGCCATATGGATAAAGATCTGCCCAAAATTTTTGGGCCCGATCTTCTCAAAAAGTTCAATTTGTTTTTCAAGGTCGAAATCCGAAACGATGTACCCTTTTTCCTCGGGTGAGAAATATCTTAACAGGGCAATGAGGTCGTCAGGTTCCAGCTCCTGCAATACCTCCACCACCTCAATCACAGGCTTTTTCTTAAGAATAGTTACCAGGGCCTCCCACTCTTTGGCCAGAATCAGCCCCTGAATGATGGCTTTTTTCTGATCTGTTTGTACCGCTTCCATACGCGCCTCCTTTCCTGTTTAAAAAGGAACCACTGTCAGGCCGGGAAACTCAGGGGATTTAACAAAAAACCCTTCCGGTGGCTGGAAGGGAGCAATAAAACTTGCAAAAGGACGGATTATTCCGTACACTTCTGGCTTTTTACTGCCCCTTGTTGAGTTTTAGCTCTGAATGACTTATTTCGTTTTACACGAAAAGCTGCCTTATGCTATGCCTTAATCCGACAAAGCCTGTTCTACCCATTGGCGTCTGTGGACGTTTTTGGGCAGCAGCCTGTGTTCAGTCAGTAGCCTCACCTAACAGGCAATTCCTATGGTTAAAATTTAACGGTGCAAAATTAAACAAAAGACAGGGAAAATTCAAATCTAAAGCCAAAGAAAACAGGCGAATTTACACAGGACAAAATCAATCCAGTCCATTGTCAACGGCAAAATTTACCAGGGCGGCAAGGTTTTTCAGCTCCAGTTTCCTGAGAATGTTTTTTCGGTGGTTATTTACTGTGTGAAAACTAATGCCCAATATTTCTGCAATTTCCCTGGTTTTAAACCCATTGGCAAAATATTTAACAATTTGCTGTTCCCGGTCGGTGATCTTTTCAATGTATTTTTTATTGACCTCCTGCAGCTTTTCCTGTGTAAGCAACTTGATGTTTTTATGGTAGGTAAGTTGTTGTGTAAAATCAATACTTATAGCCAGCACTTCAAAAACCTCTTCTTTTTCAGAATACCTGAAAACCCGGGCCGAAGTAAACAACCATAAATATTTGCCTACGGAATTGCGAAATTTATAAAAGGCGGTAAAGGTGGATTTGCGGTTTGTTAAAAAAAACTTTTTCATTTGAAAAAGCAGGTCTTTATCCTCGGGATGATACAATTCCAGCACATCTTCCGGGCGGGATTTGCTCTTTTTCCTGTAGCCCAAAACCTTTTTGTACTGATCGTTGGCCCAAATCACGCGAAATTTATTGAGATCAAAAACCAGCACAATGGCATTCAGACTGGAAAAAATCTTATCATAAAAAAGCACTTGCTTTTTTAGCTGATAATTGCGCTGAATAAGAGAACCAGAATTTATTTCTTTATCTCCCAACGGTTCTTCTGAAACTTTTTTCCTGTTTGCCATATAACACCAAAGCCTTTATGAAAAGATGAAATGGGCCATGCCAACGGGTTTGACACAAATGGAATCATTATGTCATGGTGCGTTCCCCGCATGGGCGGGACAGGCATGGCACCGATTTAATCAAATTATGAACACAAGAAACTCTTATCCTATCAATCTATTTATGGTAAAAATATGCATTTTTTTTAAACAAAAGATTCTGTTTTCAAAAAAACCGATCAATATTCGGTTTTTTAATACAAAGCCCAAATCAATTCAAGCATGAAAATCAGGCATTTCATAAAAAACATTAAAATTCGGCCGCCTACTGAAAATCAACAGCCAGGCTATTGCTGCAAACTGTTCACTATTGTGTATTTTTGTATCCGAAACCGGGTTTAAATATGAAAAGAACAATGCTTTTACCAAGCAAAATGCTGATCATCTGCTTTTTTATTCTACAATCCTGCAGTGAAGCCCCCCGCGAAAACCAGGGAGAGACAGGCAGGAGCGAGCCTCCGGTGCGGGAAATTGAAATCCCGGCCTTTAATAAGGATTCTGCTTATCATTACGTTGAAAAGCAGGTTTCCTTTGGCCCCCGTGTACCCAATACCGAAGCCCATCGAAAGGCAGGAGAATGGTTGGCACAGTCCCTGGCTTTGTTTGCCGACACCTTATACATACAGCGGACAAGGACCAGGGCTTATGATGGTACGGTCTTAAACATAAAAAACATTGTGGGGGTGTTTCAACCCGAAAAAACTTCCCGTGTTTTATTGTGCGCCCATTGGGACAGCAGGCCGTACGCCGATCATGACCCGAACCCGGAAAAACATTACACCCCGATTGACGGGGCCAATGACGGGGCAAGCGGTGTAGGGGTACTCATGGAAATAGCCCGCATCATTCATGAAACCCGGCCCAATGTTGGCGTAGATATCATTTTTTTTGATGCGGAGGACTACGGGCAGCATCAGTCCATAACACAACCCGACCAGGATACCTGGGCACTGGGATCCCAGCATTGGGCCCGAAACCCTCACCGTTCGGATTACAATGCCCGTTATGGAATACTTTTGGACATGGTTGGGGCTTCCGGGGCCACCTTTAAAAAGGAAGGCTTCTCCATGTTATATGCGGCAAACATTGTCAGGAAAGTGTGGAACATTGCCAGGCAGCAAGGCTACGGACAATACTTCCTGAGCCGTGAAGGAGGTTACATCACCGACGACCATTATTATATTAACAAGATCAGGGGAATACCCACCATCAACATCATACACCAGGACGACACAACACCTCATGGATTTTTTCCTGAATGGCACACCACCGGCGACACCATGGAGGTCATTGACCCCGAAACCCTCAAAGCCGTTGGCCAAACTGTACTTGCCGTAATTTTTTCCGAAAACTAATCCCTTTCCAATGTATTAAAGGTTATTGGCAAGGTTGGCCAACTCGCTTCGTTCGCCTTTCTCAAGGCGGACATGGGCATAAATGGGGTGGTGCTTTACCCTGTCGATCAGGTAGGACAAACCATTACTTTGAGAGTCCAGGTAAGGAGTATCAATTTGGTAAATATCCCCGGTGAAGATCATTTTTGTGTTTTCTCCTGCCCTGGTAATGATTGTTTTCACTTCGTGGGGAGTAAGGTTCTGGGCTTCATCAATGATAAAAATGACATTGGACAAACTCCGTCCACGGATATAGGCCAGGGGAGACACCACAATCCTTTCGTTTTCCAGGGCTTCGGTAATATTTTTAAATTCCCGGTCTTTTTCACGAAACTGGGTTTGTATAAACTTCAGGTTGTCATACAAGGGTTCCATATAAGGACTTATTTTGGAGCTGATGTCTCCGGGCAAAAATCCAATATCCCGGTTACCCAGGGGCACCACAGGCCTTGCCACAAAAAGCTGGTCAAACTCCCCTCTTTGCTCAAGAGCTCCGGCAAGGGCAAGCAGGGTTTTTCCCGTTCCCGCCACCCCCTGCAAGGTGACCAGTTTAACATCAGGGTTAAGAATGGCATGCAAGGCAAAGACCTGCTCGGCATTGCGGGGGGTAATGCGCTGAACGGTTTGTTTTTCAATTCTTTTCAGTTGCTGTTGCAAGGCATTGAAATAAGCCAGCACTGAGTTTTTCCCATCAGTGAGGATAAAATAATGATTGGCAATCCCGCGCTCAATACCGACATCGGCAATATCGCAAAAACCGGTTTCATAAAGCTGTTCAATAACGGTAGGATCTACATTCTCAAGGTGTGTTTTGCCGGTATAAAGTTCTTCTATGTTCTTAATCTTACCGGTTTCAAAATCCTCGGCAGGAATGTTGAGCGACTTGGCTTTTAACCTCAGGTTGATATCTTTTGAAACCAGGACAACCCGGTGGTCGGGGTACTTTTCTGCCAAAAAAATGGCGGTATTCAAAATGCGGTGATCGGGTTTATCTTCCCCGAAAATTTTACAGGCGTCCACCGTATGGGGTTGATTCATTACCACGCAAGCTTTGCCGCCTTTTTCATTTCCTACAGAAACCCATTCCTGCAGGGAGCTTTTCCGGGAGAGGCTATCCAGGATCCGGGTAAATTCGCGGGCTTCAAAATTTTTGGTATCATTCCCCTTCTTAAAAAGGTCAAGCTCTTCGAGCACGGTTATGGGAATGGCCACATCATTTTCCTCGAAACTGACTATGGCCTGATGGTTATAAATAATAACGGAGGTATCCAGTACAAAAATTTTATTCTTTTTAATTTTCCTTGTTTTTTTTCTGGCAGGATTTTTGATTTTAGGGGCTTTGGCGGAAGTAGATTTTTTTTCCATACCTTAACATTAATATATTGTACCTTTTAAAAATAGACTGATTCATTATAAGCACAATAAAGTTAGGCAAGTTTTTATAAATACTAATGAAAAATAAGAATAAATAAGGTGTTGAGAAATTCAAATTTTTTTCTAAAAACCACAATGTTTCATTTTTTTTGTAATTTAGCAGCTTGAAAAAAGCAACCTGTAGCGATCATTTAATTTGGAGAGGTGGCCGAGTGGTCGAAGGCGCACGCCTGGAAAGCGTGTATACGTCAAAAGCGTATCAAGGGTTCGAATCCCTTTCTCTCCGCCATTTTTACTTCTTGTAAAAATTAAAACCAAAGAATAGGAATTATCAATTAACATTTTCGTTTAAAACAAAAACCAACAGAATCAGTTATGAAAAAATTATTCGTCTTTTTGACAGTAGCAGGAATGCTTACCTTTGGTTTAAACACCATGGCAATAGCACAAGATGTAGCTGACACTCAACCTGAGGTAGCCGATACCATCCCTGCAGAGGAGGAGCCTGCTCCTGCTGAATTAGAGCAACCCACCCTAACTCCTGATTACGAGGACCAGACTTTTCACTACATACTGAAAGAGCAGTTTATTGAAGGTGGGCCGGAGTTTATGAGTATCATTCTCTTGTGTTTGATCATTGGCCTTGGACTGTGTGTTGAGCGTATCATTTACCTTAACCTGTCGACTACCAACACCAATAAGCTACTGAACAAAGTAGAAGATGCCCTGAAAACCGGTGGTGTTGATGCCGCCAAAGAAGTTTGCAAAAACACCCGTGGTCCAATTGCCAGTATTTTCTTCCAGGGGCTTGACCGTTATAAAGAAGGAATGGAAATCGTTGAAAAATCCATTGTTTCTTATGGTAGTGTAATGATGGGACGTCTTGAAATGAACCTCACCTGGATCTCACTGTTTATTGCCATTGCCCCCATGCTTGGATTTATGGGTACGGTAATTGGTATGATCGGTGCCTTTGACGCCATTGCGCAGGCCGGTGACATCTCCCCCACCATTGTAGCAGACGGTATTAAAGTGGCACTTTTGACCACCGTGTTTGGTCTGATCGTTGCCGTTATCCTGCAGGTTTTCTACAACTACATTGTTTCCAAGATTGACGGTATTGTCAATGCCATGGAAGATGCGACCATCTCCTTCATGGATATCTTAATCAAGCACAAAAAATAAAAACCCCGGATAAATCATGAGTGAATCAATCATAAATATCGGAATTTACGTGACCTATGTCCTGGTGGCCATAGCCGTAATAGGTGCTGTTGTCTTTCCCATCATTCAGTTTGGGCAAGACATCCGCAAGGCCAAAGGCACTTTGATCGGTTTGGCGGGTTTGCTGGTGGTCATATTTTTTTCTTATTTGATCAGCACCGCTGAGCCCTACGAAGCCCATGGTTATGGACCTACTGTTTCTCAGTGGGTAGGGGCAGGTATTAATGCTACCATGCTGCTGATAGGATTAGGCCTGCTTGCGGCCATCTTTACAGAAGTGTACAAGTTTTTCAGATAAAACATTAATAATATAAAAGGAGATTTCTCTATGGCTAGAATGACCCCCGAGATCAATGCAGGATCAATGGCGGATATAGCTTTTCTGCTCCTGATCTTCTTCTTGGTGACTACCACCATGGACGTGGATACAGGGATTACCAGGATGCTGCCCCCGCCCATTGACCCGGCCGCTCCTGAACCACCTCCCGTAAGGGAACGCAACGTATTTGTGGTTTTGGTTGACCGCAACGACCGCTTGCTTGTGGAAGGACAGCCCGGACGCATTGAAGACTTGCGTAGGCAAACCAAAAACTTTTTAGAAAACCCCGCCAACGACCCCACCATGCCCGAAAAAGTAACCAGGGATATTGAACACCTTGGCCAAGTGGAGGTGTCCAGAGGTATTATTTCGCTTCAAAATGACCGGGGAACCTCATATGAAATGTACATTGCGGTTCAAAATGAGCTGACTGCGGCCATCAATGAGATGCGGGATGAATTATCCCGCGATCGTTTTGGCAGAAGATTCAGGGATCTCACAGATGAAGACCTGGTCAATGCCATTCGTCAGGCTATTCCCATGGCCATTTCTGAAGCTGAACCAAAAGATATAGAAGGAGGACCGTAATATGGCAAGATTCAGAAAAGAAGAAGGAAAGAAAACCCCGAAGATCAATACGGCTTCTTTGCCCGACATTATCTTCATGTTGCTCTTCTTTTTCATGGTAACCACTACCATGAGGGAAACAACATTGTTTGTCCGTACCAACCTGCCTTCAGCAACTGAGATTCAGGCCCTGGAGCGCAGATCGCTGGTAAGTTTTGTTTACATTGGCCCTCCCATTCAAACAGCAGTTTATGGTACAGAGCCAAGAATCCAGCTGAGTGATTCCTTTGCTTCGGTAGCCGATATACCTTCGTATGTTTCTGCCGAAAGGGAGGCCATTTCTGAAGCTGAACGTCCGCTGATGACCATTTCACTGAAAGTGGATCGTGATACCAGTATGGGAATTGTTACCGATGTAAAACAAGAATTACGAAACGTCAACGCCCTCCGGGTTAACTACTCCACCCTGCGTGGGGAGGTTACAGGAAGATGATTTCGACCCGGTTAACTCATAAAAAAAGGTGCCATTTTCTGGCACCTTTTTTTATATCTTTTTTTACAGGTTAATTAAGCGGGTTTCTTTCCTGGGCTTTACCGCCATCAAAAGGTCCCTTGCCGGCTACCCTTACTCCTCGTAAAAAGTATATGCATGCCTAACGGTATAATTTTGATTGATCCCTGGCATCATGCGGTTAACATGGATCCTGCTTTCAAGCAGGCGGCCTTCTTCATCATAATCGCGTTCAATTTCATTAACCAATTCACCTTTTAGGTCGTATTCTTTCTGCTTTATGATGTTATCCTTCTCATCATATTGCATTTTGGTGGTGTTCTTTTTGCGGCGGTTTTCTTCTGTCACTTCAACAAGCCTGCCCTTTTCATCTTCTTTAAAAAGGAATCTTTCAACAGGTTCTTCATTACTGTCATAGGTTGCCGCGGCTTTTCGCCTCCCTTCTTCGTCGTAGGAATTTACCCTGGTGTATTCTGTTCCGGCCTGAAAATCCTGCACACGGGTTTCCACCAGCCTGTTGTTTTCATCATATTCGTAATTCACTTCAGAAACCGGTTCTTCTCCTTCTCCGCTAACGGTATGTTTAACCAAAAGGTCATTTTGGTATTCCTTGATCTCAGTACTTTCCAGGTCTCCTTCATCGTCATGGGTTTCTTTTTTTATAACCCGGTCTTTCTCATCATAATGGTAGGTGGTAACATCATATGAACCATCGGCATAATGGCAAAATTCCCTGAGAACCCTTTGCTTTTCATCAGGCTCAAATGTTTTATGCTCCAACACCGTATCGTCTCCATCCTTAAGGATTTCCTTAACCATAAACCCGCTTTCATCATAATCGAACTCCGTAACCTGCTCAACCTGCCCGTCGGCAGCATACTGAATTTCCCGAACCACCTTACCCCATCTGGGTTCATATTCGGTATGGCTGTGAAGAAATTCGTTTTTTGAGGGCTCGTCATCTGAATCAGATTTTACAACCATATTTTTGCGGTATATGGATAAAGTTTTAATTTTTTTTGCCATAAAGATGTTCTGAATTTAGCGTTCCACAAGATGTTGAAAGTTCAGGCAAAGTTACATTTCTTAAAAATAATTTCTATTTTTACGGCTGATTTTTCCAAAACAACCTATTCATTAACCGGCCAAATGCAAGTTTCCCGGAAAAAAAAGGAAATCTGCTTATGGCAATAAAAATAATAAATGAAAAAAATTCTTTTAAAATTGCCGGTTTTAATTCTTTTGGTTATTATAAGCACCCAATGCCAACGTCCGCATCAGGTGGAATACCCGGAAACCCGAATGGACGATGTGGTTGACAATTATTTTGGGGTTAAAGTTGCCGACCCCTACCGCTGGCTTGAGGTTGACAATGCTCCGGAAACAAAACAATGGGTTGAGGCACAAAACCAGGTCACTTTTGACTACCTGGGCCGGATCCCTTTCCGGGAGGATTTCAAAAACCGCCTCACGGAAATATGGGACCATGAGCGCTACAGCACCCCGTTCTGGGAGGGAGAAAATTACTTCTTTTACAAAAATGACGGAATGCAAAACCAAAGCGTGTTGTATATCCGGAGGGGAGTGGATGCAGAGCCGGAGATTTTTCTTGACCCCAATAAAATGTCAGAAGAAGGTACAGTTTCCATTACCAACCTGAGCATTTCCAGCGACGGGCTTTACATGGCCTATGGGCTTTCCACCGGCGGTTCTGACTGGAACGAGATCTTTGTCCGCGAAATTGAAACCGGTGAAGACCTGGAAGACTACATTCAATGGGTAAAATTTTCCGGAATTTCCTGGAAAGGCAACGGCTTTTATTATAGTCGCTACGATGAGCCTGCTCCCGGAGAGGAGCTTTCGGCAGCCAATGAAAATCAGAAAGTTTATTACCATACCCTTGGCACTTCTCAGGATAAAGACCGGCTGGTTTATGAAAACCCAGCCCACCCGAGACGCAACTACCGGGTTTCCACCACCGATGACGAGCGTTTCCTGGTTCTTTATGAAAGTCAGGCCACCAGCGGCAATGCAGTTTATGTAAAGGATCTGGCTCGCGGTGACCAGGATTTTAAACAGATCATAGACGGTTTTGACTACAGCAACCGTGTTATTGATCACTTTAACGGGAAAATGCTGGTATATACCAACCATGAAGCTCCCAACTACCGGCTGGTTACCATTGACCCTGACAACCCTTCGCCCCGAAACTGGAATGAAGTGATCCCCGAAAGTGAGCACTTGCTCAGAGGCGTTTCCCTGATTGGAGGCAGGATTATTTCACGTTACCTGGTGGATGTGGTCAGCAAAGCTTATGTGCATAACCTCAATGGAGGGGTAGAGACAGAAATTCAGCTGCCTGCAGTGGGAACCATGGGTGGCTTTAGCGGAAAAAAAGATGAGAATATTGCCTTCTTTTCCTTCTCCTCTTTTACCTTCCCAAACACCATCTATCAGTATGACGTAAAAACCAACACTTACGAGATCTATTTCCGGCCCGAGATAGAATTTGATCCCGACCTTTATGAAAGTAGGCAGGTTTTTTACACCAGCAAAGACGGCACGCGCATTCCCATGTTCATTACCCACAAAAAAGGCCTGGAAATGGACGGCAACAATCCCACATTGCTTTATGGATACGGAGGATTCAATGCGAGCATGACCCCGAGATTCAGTGTAGCACGTTTGGCCCTGCTTGAAAACGGCGGAATATATGCCGTACCTAATATTCGCGGAGGGGGTGAATACGGGAAGGAATGGCATGAGGCCGGCACCAAGCTCAACAAGCAGAATGTATTTGACGACTTCATTGCCGCAGCAGAATACCTTATTGAAGAGGGATACACCTCACCCGAAAAACTGGCCATACAGGGAGGCTCCAATGGCGGGTTGCTGGTGGGGGCGGTTAAGACCCAGCGTCCTGAACTTTTTAAAGTAGCATTCCCTGCCGTCGGGGTAATGGATATGCTGCGCTTTCATCAATTCACCATCGGTTGGGCATGGGTCGGGGATTATGGCTCCAGTGAAGACTCGGTTCACTTCCATAACCTGTATGCCTATTCTCCCCTGCACAACATCGAAGAAGGGGTAAATTACCCGGCTACCCTGGTTACCACAGCCGATCATGACGATCGCGTGGTCCCTGCCCACAGTTACAAGTACATTGCAGAACTGCAGAGAAAACACGAAGGCCCCAATCCGGTTTTAATCCGTATTGAGACCCAGGCCGGACATGGAGCAGGCAAGCCCACTTCCAAGATCATTGAAGAAACCGCAGATATTTATTCCTTTATGTTTTACAACATGGGATTGGAGCCCAAATATTAACCGGGTCTCCGCCTAACTATAAAAAACCAGGGCTGCATCAAATCATGCAGCCCTGGTTTTTTTACCCTTAAAGTTCCGGTATTACCCCAAAGGGTTTAAAATTGGCGGAAACTATTCCACAATGGTCATTTCGTCAATCAGGTGAGAAGCGCCGGAAAATTTCTCGATGACAAAAAGCATGTAGCGGGCATCTACGTTAATGCACTTTTGCATTTCATCTTCAAAAAGAATATCTCCGCTCATGCCTTCCCAGTTGGCATCAAAGGCCACCCCGATAAGGTGCCCGTCGCCATTGATTACCGGGCTTCCGGAGTTTCCACCTGTTATATCATTATTGGAAATAAAATTTACAACCATTTGACCATTTTCACCGTATCGCCCGAACTGATTGGTAAAGTAAAGATCTTTTAATTTTTCAGGCACTACAAACTCATGATGATCCGGATCTTCTTTTTCCATCACCCCGCTAAGGGTGGTTTTATAATCGTAATAAACGGCATCCATCGGATAATAGCCATTAACGGTACCGTATGTGAAGCGCATGGTTCCATTGGCATCGGGATATAGCGTATGATCGGGTTTCATTTCCAGCAGGGCCCTTTGAAACAGGCGGTTGGCCCGACTAAGCAGGTTGCGGTATTCTTCCATCCGGGTATTTATGGATTGGTAATGAGCATAAACAGAGCGGGTAGCCATAAATACCGGGTCTTCCTCCAGCACCTCCAATACGGGATTTTCAAGAAAAGCAGTTAAACGTTCTTTATTGCCAAATATGCTGGCATCATATACTTTTTCTGCATATTTTTGGAAGTCATTTTTAAATTGATCACCAATATGGTCAAAGATCTCCGGCAGGTGCTCCTGACTAACCTTCTGGTAGTAAATCTCAAACATGGCTTCCCACAATTGCTTATCCACTTCCTGATCATAATTCCGGTAGGTGCGCTCTGCTGCGGCCATTAAACGGTCCACTTCATCATCCAGGGCGGGGCTTTCCGTTTCCTCTTCCAGGATTCCCGCCAGGGTTTGAAAGCCATTGGCCAGCCTCATGACATCGGGCCCGGTGGCCATTGCTTCGATAAAAACATAATTGTGGGAGTCAAATTCCCGGTAACCGTCATAAACTTTTTGGAAGTCTTCCAGTACTTCCCCGTATTCTTCCATGCGCTGGGCATCTTCCTGTACCCATTGNTCAAACCGGTTTTCCAAAGCCCTTTTTTCATCGGCCACATTCAGCCTTTTAAGGGATTCACTCATGCCGATAAAGTTTTTCCAATAATTGGAAATGCCTGAGTGCTTGGATGCGTATTTGATCCGAATCTCATCACTGGCTGCCATATTCTCTTCCAGGATGTCGAGTTTTTTGCGTCTGATATCGATTCGTACCGGGTACATATTTTCCAGGCGGTATTCAATACCATGGGAAGTAAGGTACCTTTCGGTACGACCGGAAAAGCCAAGTACCATAGCAAAGTCATCTTCTTCAACCCCGCGTATGGAAACCGGCAGGTGGTGTTTCGGCCTTAGTGGGATATTTTCCTCATCATATTCGGCCGGGCTGCCGTCGGGGGCAGTATAAACCCTGAACAGCGCAAAATCGCCTGTATGCCTGGGCCATTCCCAGTTGTCGGTATCTCCACCAAAAGCTCCGATAGAGGAAGGAGGTGCACCTACCAAACGTACATCATTAAACGTCTCATAAATAAACAGGTAAAACATGTTGCCGGCAAACATGGATCTTACGTTGGCCGTATAATGGTTACCTGCTGTAGCTTCTTCAATCAGTTCATTGCTTTTTGCACGAATGGCCAAAGTCCTCTCTTCTTCTGTCATGTCATCCGAAAGGACTTCTTCCATGGGGGTGGTAACATCTTCCACATTTACCAGGAAACGCACAAAAAGTCCCGGATTGGGCAGTTCTTCTTCTTTGCTCATGGCCCAGAAACCATCGGTCAGCAGGTCGTTTTCCACACTGCTGTGTCTTTGTATCCTGCCATATCCACAATGATGGTTGGTAAGTACCAGCCCCTGGTCCGAAATGATCTCTCCGGTACAAAAGCCTCCAAAACTCACCACCGCATCTTTGATACTGGATTCGGTGAAACTGAACACTTCTTCGGGACTTAGATTCATCCCCATTTCCTGCATTTTCTGAAAAAGGGCATCCTCAATTAAAAAAGGAAGCCACATCCCCTCATCGGCTTTCAGCTTAAGGGGCAAAACCAGCACGAGAGCAAGAACAGCAATCAATAATTTATTTCTCATGTTTTTTAAGGTAAAATGAATACTGATAAATATTGGTTAATTTTTAAATAAATTCTTCTCCTTTATTGAGTTTGATGTCATTGACAAATTTCCTTATTTGCTGCTCCTGGGATTTTTTGCAAATCAGCAGGGCGTTGTCAGATTCAGAAACTATGTAATCATCCAGCCCTTGTATAACAACCAGCTTATCATCCGGCACGTTGATAATACAATGGTTTGAATCGTAGATCATGGTTCTTTTGCCAATCACTGCATTCTGGTTTTCGTCTTTTGGGCGCACATCAAATAATGAACCCCATGTGCCCAGATCGGACCATCCAAAATCCGAAATAAAAACATATACATTATCGGCTTTTTCCATGATGGCATAATCAATAGAGATACTTTTGCAAGCGGCATAGGCTACATCCATATATTCCTGTTCTTCAGGGGTATTGTATTTATCAATGGCTTCCCTGAAAATATAGCTGATTTCCGGTTGATATTTTTCAAAGGCCTCAATAATTGTTTTACCGGACCAGATAAAAATGCCACTATTCCATAAAAAGTCTCCGCTTTTCAGGAAAGACTCGGCAAGTTCAAGATTGGGTTTTTCGGTGAAGGTTTTCACTTTTTTCATTCTGTGATCATGGGGGCTGATATCATCTTCCATATACTGAATATAGCCATACCCGGTATCCGGCCTGCTGGGGGTAATGCCCAGGGTTAACAGGCAGTCGTCGCCTGCAGCCTGCAGGGCAGATTTAATGATCTCTGTAAAAACTTCCTCTTTGAGAATAATGTGATCCGAAGGGGCAACCACAATCCTGGCATCGGGATTCATCTTATGGATTTTATAAGATGCATAAGCAATACAAGGAGCGGTATTTTTCCGGGTGGGCTCCAGGATAACCTGCTCCGGATTTATCCCGGGAATTTGATCCAGCACCAGGTCCTTGTATTTTTTATTGGTGACAATATAAATATTTTGAGGGGCACAGACTTTGGCAAACCTTTCATAAGTTTGCCTGATAAGGGTTTTGCCGGTTCCCAGAATGTCAATGAACTGCTTTGGCCTTGATACTCTGCTCATCGGCCAGAAACGCTCTCCGACACCACCTGCCATTATTACTACATAGTTGTTTTCGTTCATATCTGTTTTATTTAAAATTTATCTGTATTTGCTTGTTTTTCGCTTGGGATGGAATCACTTTTGCCAGGGGATGAAATAAGTACTTTCTTTGGTTATCCATGCAAAGGCATCGGTAACGGGTCCGTATTTTTTCTTCCTTCAGGAAAACCCTTCCGTTTCCGGCAACAAAATGGCTTCTTAACGGGATTTCTTCCAGAAAACAAACATCATTTTTCTTTCCGGGAGCATCATATTGCCTGAGAATTTTTGTTAGTTTCACATCGGCCACCCCCGAAGCCCTCACATTCCATGAGTATTCCAACAGCGTTCTTTTTAAGGGAAGAGGAAAACTTTCCTTGCCGGCAAATTCTCTGATAAGCGCTCCAAAACTTTTCTTCCACTCTTTTCCATGGGGCTTAACTTTATTACGGTATTGCTCCCATACCTGCAAGTGGGCCAATTCATGAAGGAGTACCAGTAAAAAGGCATAAGGATTCAAATCCCCGTTAACAGAAATACGATGTGGCGATCCGTTTAAACCAGGCCTGAAATCCCCCAGTTTGGAAACACGCCCTTTTTTTACTAACAGTTGAACATGGTGGCTGACTACCAGACCACAGAGATGATCGATCCCCGTGGGAGGGGCAAAACGGGAAAGGGTCTCTTTTAAATTAAGCTGCATCTACTTCAACCGGCGTTTCTTTTTCCTCTTGTATTTCATAACTCCACTCAGGACAAGGGATACAATTCCGGCTCCTGAAAAGGGAACAGGAACCAAATAACAACAGGAAAAAAAAGCCAATAAATAAAAGCGAAAGCAACTTCCTGTATGAAAAAGTGAAGGTCATGGTAAAAAGTTTCGATTGTCAAAAATAATAAAATTAAAACGGCCTTCCAGATTCTGTTACCACTTTTATATTAAATCAAACGCAAAATATGGTTAATTTAGCATCCCAATAAACAAATGGCATGAAATTATTATACCACCTGGGCAGGTATTTCATGATGATCGCGGTGATTTTAAAAAAACCGGAGAAGGCATCGATTTACCGGAAACAGATCGTTGTAGAGATGGACAACCTGGGCCTGGAAAGTCTTGGCATTGTGGTGATCATTTCGGTGTTCATGGGAGCGGTATTGACCATTCAAACAGCATTTAACACCGACCATCCCCTGTTGCCCATGTACGCCATTGGATTTGCCACCCGTCAGGCCATCATATTAGAGTTTGCACCTACCATGATCAGCCTGATCCTGGCCGGTAAGGTTGGATCGCGGATTGCATCCGAAATTGGTACCATGCGGGTTACAGAGCAAATAGATGCCCTGGAGATAATGGGCATCAACGCAGCGGGGTATCTTATTCTTCCCAAGGTGGTTGCAGCTGTGATCATCAACCCGTTTCTGGTTGTACTCAGCATGTTTGTAGGTATTCTCGGAGGTTATGTGGTTTCATCCATTACCGGAGTTGTTCCCCTGAGCCATTACGTTTACGGGATTTTATTTGAATTCTCACCGTTCGATATTATTTATGCTTTAATAAAAACAGTGGCCTTTGCGTTTATCATCACTACCGTTTCAGGGTATTTTGGGTTTTTTACCAGAGGAGGAGCCTTGGAAGTGGGGCAGAGCAGCACCAAAGCCGTGGTTTTCAGCAGCATTTATATTATTTTGTTTAACCTTATTCTAACACAAATTCTTCTGGCATGATCAAAGCCCTGGACTTGGGAAAATCATTTGATAATGTACCGGTTTTGAAAGATGTAACCATATCTTTTGAAAAGGGTAAGACCAATTTGATCATTGGGCAAAGCGGCTCGGGCAAAACCGTATTGATGAAATGCCTGGTTGGGCTGCTGGAGCCCGATCAGGGGCAGATCCTTTATGATGAGCGGGTTTTTTCCAGAATGGGTTTTAGAGAGCGGCGGGTCATCCGGCAGGAGCTGGGTATGTTGTTTCAGGGAGGCGCGCTTTTTGATTCCCTCACCGTGGAAGAAAACGTGATGTTTCCCCTGGAGATGTTTACCAAAATGAGCCGGGAGGAAAAGATTGAACGTGCCAATACCTGCCTGCAAAGGGTAAACCTGGTCAATGCCAACCACCTCTACCCTGCTGAGATCAGCGGAGGAATGAAAAAAAGGGTAGCCATTGCANGGGCCATTGCCAACAACCCCAAATACCTGTTTTGNGATGAGCCNAACTCCGGCCTGGATCCCCGCACGGCCATTGTCATTGACAACCTGATTCGGGAGATCACCAAGGAGTTTAACATGACCACGGTAATTAACACCCACGATATGAACAGTGTGATGGAAATCGGGGAGAAAGTGGCGTTTATCTATAATGGCGCATTATGGTGGCAGGGTACCCGGCATGAAATCCTGGAGACCGAAAACAAGGAGGTCAAGGATTTTGTTTATGCTACGGAGTTGATGCGAACGCTAAAAAAATAAACCCATTCAATACAAGGGAAAACCCACATGATANTNATCATCAAACTCATAAAGGAAAGCGCTTTTTTTGCCTTTACCTCCCTTGTGGCCAACAAANTGCGCACGGTACTCACCCTTTTGGGNATCACCATTGGAATTTTNGCCATCATTTCGGTATTTACAGCGGTTGACTCCCTGGAGCGTCAGATCAGAACCAGTGTGGCTTCCCTTGGTGAAAATGTGGTATATATACAAAAATGGCCCTGGCAGTTTGGGGGAGACTACCAGTGGTGGCGATATGCCAGCAGGCCTGTTCCCCGCCTGGCTGAATTGGAACAAGTGCAAAGGAGAACTTATACCGTTGAAGCCTCTGCTTTTCTGGCCTCCACCTCCCGCACCATCGAATATCTTGGCACTAGCATAGAAAGGTTGAGTGTGGTTGGGGTTTCTGCTGACTACGACCAGGTGAGGGTATTTGATATGGAGGAGGGAAGGTTTTTTTCTGCCCTGGAATCTGCCGGTGGCAGGAACGTTGCCTTACTTGGATTTGACCTGGCTGAAAACCTTTTTGGAGGGATCGACCCTATCGGGAAAAACATCAAGGTTTTCGGACGGGATGTGCAGGTGATCGGGGTTCTGAAAAAAGAAGGAACCGGCGGTTTTGGCAACGACCACGACGAAACCCTGATACTCCCTGTTAATTTCCTCAACCAATTCATTGATATAAACAGCGAAAGGTTTTCTCCATTGATCATGGCCAAAGCACATGAAGGGATCTCCAATGAGGAAATGATCGACGATCTTACCGGGGTCATGCGCTCCATCAGGCAACTCAAACCTTATGCCGATGATAATTTCGCCTTAAATGAGACCAGCCTGCTTTCCCAGGGGTTTGACGGCATGTTTGCTGTAATCACCCTTTCGGGATGGATCATCGGGGGCTTTTCAATCCTGGTAGGTGGTTTCGGCATTGCCAATATCATGTTTGTATCTGTGCGTGAACGCACCAGCATCATCGGCATACAAAAAGCATTGGGTGCCAAAAATTATTTTATACTTTTGCAGTTTTTGTTCGAAGCAATTCTGCTGAGCCTTATAGGGGGAACTGTTGGGCTGATCCTGGTCTTTACCGGAGGATATCTGATAACCAACGCCCTGGATATGAACTTTTTGCTCACGGCCTCCAACATTTTACTCGGTTTGAATGTTTCTGCTATTATAGGTTTGGTTTCGGGGTTCGTTCCTGCCTGGACCGCTTCCCGGCTCGACCCGGTGGAGGCCATACGCTCAACGGGATAATAAAACATTCCTTAAAAAATGCCCTGATAAGCATAAGGATGGAAAGCCCTTTCTGAGATTTAATCCATAACTTTTAAAAGTTGGGGGTTTTGTTTGCGTTTTTTCCGGAACCAGAAAAAATTACTGATTGGAAACCAAAAAATTAAATTATACCTGTTATGTCAAATAAAAAAATAATGCTGGTCATTTTGGATGGCTGGGGAAAAGGAGATCAAAGCGAATCGGACATCATTGCCAATGCCAATGTACCGTTCACAGACCATTTGTATAAAAAATTGCCTCATACCCTGCTGCGTACCTCAGGAAAAGATGTAGGACTTCCTGAGGGGCAGATGGGCAATTCGGAAGTGGGTCACCTGAACCTGGGTGCCGGCCGTATTGTATACCAGGACCTGGTAAAGATCAGCCAGGCGGTAAAAGACGGTTCTTTCTTCGACAATCCCGTTTTAAAGGAAGCCTTTGCTTATGCCAAAGAAAAAGGGAAAAAAGTACATCTTTTCGGGCTGGTATCCGACGGGGGCGTTCATTCAGCCATGGATCACCTGTTTGGCCTTTGCGATATGGCCAAAAAGCAAAACTTTGAGAACCTTTACATTCATGCCTTTACCGATGGACGTGACACCGATCCATACAGTGGCAAAGGTTTTATAAAAGACCTGGAATCCCACCTGGAAAAATCAGCGGGTAAGATCGCCACGGTTTGCGGAAGATATTACGCCATGGACCGCGACAAAAGATGGGAAAGGATTAAGCTTGCCTACGATATGCTGGTAGACGGAAAAGGAGAAAAGTATTCCAGCGCGGAAGAAGCCATACAGGCATCTTACGATGAGAAAGTAACAGACGAGTTTATCAAACCCAAAGTAATTACCGGTCAACAGGGCAACCCACTTGCCACAGTAGAAAAGGACGACGTGGTCATTTGCTTTAACTTCCGCACCGACCGCCTGCGTGAGATCAC
>SL_3KL_010_SEDDRAFT_10001241_pt1 | contig 22917 bp, 25 predicted proteins | sample SodLakKL_010_SED_2_FD_10381 | JGI IMG/M metagenome (IMG submission 10381) | reverse complement strand
TGCACCTTGCACCTTGCTAAAACCTGTCTTTATAAAAACCGACACTCTTTTCCGACTCGAATTTCTTCCGGTTGTACTCCTCGGTTTTCCCTTTGGGAATGGAGAGTGAACTCCACCCTTCACCTTTAAGCAGTTTTGCAAGAAGCACAATTTGACCGGTATGATAGGCCATGTGAGATAAACTTCGTTCCAGCGCCTGCTGTATCGTGTGGCCTTCGTTTCTGATGTAAATAACATCGTCCAGCTCTTCAGCAGTAATCGATTCTATTGCCTTAAACAGCATAGCCCATCCCCTCTCCCAAAATTCCATCAGCTCTTCCCGGCTTTTGAAATCGTCAATAAACTCATCTTCCCTGTTGCGCCAGGGCTTTTCACCGTCTTCGCTGCGGAAGTTGGTCCAAAGAGATGTTAAGCAACCCGAGATGTGCTTCATGAGCGCCGCTATGGAGAGATCATATCCCTGAACATGTTCGTGAACCTGGGAGTCATCAAGTTGACTCAATGACTTTTCCGTTAAACGTTTATTGTGCATCAATAAGCGGTTGATTCCCTGAAGACGTTTTTCCATAGGTTATCTTTGAACTTTTTGTGGTAATTTATTGCTTTAAAGTACTCCAAAGGAGCGTTAAATCCCATTCCAATACAGCAACACTATGATTACTCTTCTCAGAAATAAGCACGATACTGAAGCTGATTTGATCGAAGATCGGCTTAAAAAGCTGGTTGTTGCTTATAAAACTGTTATAGATCCGCAGATTGATTCGGCATATATAGAGGAGAGCGGAAACAAGGTTGTACAAGGTGATCACATGGAGACCTGGTTCAGGCAGCTTGAATCCGAACTTTCCTGGCAGCGCTCACTCAGTGGAGACGGCTGCTTTATCGACCCGGAAACAGGTAATATTTGTTAACTTATACACACTAAAGATATTTTATTACTGGAATAGCAATTGGTTTATAAAACGCTTATACTGTAAGTGATAAATAGAACGACACCCGGTAAGGCACTTCTAGGATAGACGCGTTAACCCAACTCTTCTCTTTTGAATATTCTTCTGGGTGAATTAATTACACCAATACAATACAATGACACAACAAGGCAAAGTAAAATGGTTCGACACTGAAAAAGGATTTGGTTTCATCGAGCCTGCGGACGGAAGTAAAGATATTTTCGTACACAGAAATAACGTAGAAAATTTAGGCCCAAATCAAGGACTGGAAGACGGCGAAGAAGTTGAATTCTCCGTAGAAGAGACACCTAAAGGCTTAAGTGCAGTTGAAGTAAGAAGCCTCACTTACGAATAGGTAGAAAACTTATTAAAGGCAAAAGCCCATCCTCATTAAGTTGAGTGATGGGCTTTTTTTTGGTCTATATCTTCGACCGACAGTACTCTCTGTTATTCAGATTGCTATCTATTTATGAGGCCTGCACTTTATCAAGGCCGCGATTTTTTGCTGCGATACTGTAGCGGGTATGTGGTGCATACTCAAGTCGTCTCTTCTCAATGGGTTGACCCGTGGCACGGCACATGCCATATGTGCCATTCTCGATGCGAACCAAGGCGCGGTTTAGTTCATTGAGAAACTTTTTGTTTCGCTGAATCAGGCGATAATTCAAATCCATGCTCTCTTCTTTGCTGCCAAGATCTCCAATATGGTGGCTCAGCGAAGATGCCTCATCTTCATTATAAGTCCTCATCTCTTCGACACTTGAAAGAAGGTAGTCCAGCTCATTTTGTACTTCCTCTTTTTTCCTAAGTATGACGGCTTCAAAATACGCCAGTTCATTCTCGTTCAAATTGGATTTAAGCTCTTGTGTTCTTTCTTCTTCTCTTTGCTGATTTTTTTTTCTTGTTTCCATGACTCTGGCGTTTAAGATTACCTGTTGTGTTGATTCTGTAAAAAGGATACAGAAAACAAGCACGCTTCGTAATAAGGGAAACCCCTATGAAGGACTGAGGTTTACGATGATCAGCTTTGTAATACAAGAGATAGGCTTGATTTCAAAATATCTATGCAATTTTGAAGTAGATCAAAAACCATTCGATATCTATGTTCTTTAAATATTGATAAAATTAATTACATTGACCAAGATTCTAAACTAATACCAACCTGTCTAAAGGATAAAAAAAATGTCACCTATCATAGCGGAAGTAATTGGAACTGCAATTCTTATTCTTTTCGGAGGAGGAGTTGTAGCCAATGTAGTTTTGAACAAAACCAAAGGGAATAACAGCGGCTGGATTGTGATTACCTGGGGATGGGCGATGGGGGTTTTCGTTGCCGTATTTGCAATGGGACAATTCAGCGGAGCCCACATAAACCCGGCGGTAACGGTAGGCCTGGCGGTTGCCGGGCTGTTTAACTGGGGCATGGTTATCCCTTATGTTATTGCACAAACCATCGGCGGATTTATCGGTGCAGTTTTGGTTTGGCTGGCTTATAAAGATCATTTTGCCATTACCGAAGATGAAGGAGTTAAACTGGCCATCTTTTCAACAGCACCGGAAATAAGAAGCTACCCTTCCAATTTCATGACTGAAGTTATCGGGACATTTATCCTTGTATATGGCGTGCTCTACATTGTCACGCCGGGATTTGTAACTGCAAATGGAGAGATGCTCTCCACGATTGTAATTAACGGGCAAGAAGTTGGATTTGGCCTGGGCGCACTGTCAGCGCTGCCGGTCGGTTTGCTTGTATTGGGTATCGGTTTGGCTCTAGGCGGACCCACGGGCTATGCTATCAATCCTGCAAGGGATCTTGGACCACGTATCGCCCACGCGTTGCTGCCGTTCCCTCACAAAGGAAGCAGCGACTGGGCTTACTCATGGATACCCGTATTTGCTCCGCTGGTGGGCGCAGTGATCGCGGCCGGCCTCTACCTTCTGCTATCATCCTGACTTATCCAATGAGTGACAACCAGAGATAAAGACCTAAAAGCGTGAAAAACAGAGTCGGTATTGTCAATACAATACCGATTTTGAAGTAGTAACCCCAGGTTATCTTCACCCCTTTGTAGGAAAGCACGTGCAACCACAGCAACGTAGCCAGTGAACCGATTGGCGTAATTTTTGGCCCCAGATCCGATCCAATGATATTAGCATAGATCAACGCTTCTTTCATCAATCCTTCCGTACCCGTTGCCTCGATAGCCAGCGCATCAATCATAACCGTTGGCATATTATTCATCATGGATGACAGAAATGCGGCAAGAAAGCCCATTAGCATAATTCCGGCAAATAGTCCCTGCTCAGTTCCCATTAGAATCACTTCAGCAAGTAGGTCGGTTAAGCCTACATTTTGAAGGCCATAAACCACTACATACATCCCGATTGAAAAAACCACAATCGCCCAGGGAGCATTCTTAATCACTTTACGCGTATCAACTGCTTTGCTTTTTAAACCCAAAATTGAGAAGAAGATGGCAATTGTTCCGGCCACAAATGATACAGGGATGTGCACAAATTCAGCGACAAAATAGCCAATCAACAGTACCGTAAGAATAATCCATGAGAGATTAAACATACGCTCGTCACGAATAGCATCTCTGGGTTCTTTCACATCATCCAGCGAGTAGCTTTCAGGAATATCTTTGCGATATACCAGATAAAGCACAGCGAGACTCGAAATTACAGCAAAGAAGTTAGGTACGATCATCCGGCTGGCGTACTCAATAAAGCCAATGCCAAAGAAATCGGCAGAAACAATATTCACCAAATTACTTACAATTAAAGGTGAAGAGGCCGTATCGGCAATAAACCCGCAGGCCATGACAAACGGTAAAATCATACGATCTTTGAATTTTAAGGCCCGTACCATAGCGAGTACAATTGGGGTAAGAATCAGAGCCGCACCATCGTTCGCAAAAAACATGGCAACAACAGCTCCCAGCAGGGTAATGTAGATAAACATCCTGAGCCCGCTTCCATTGGCAAACCGTGCCATGTGAAGCGCCGACCATTCAAAAAATCCAATTTCATCCAGAATGAGAGATATGATGATAATGGCCACAAAGGTCAGTGTGGCATTCCACACAATTTCGGTAACCGTTATTACATCCTGGAAACTTACCACTCCTGCAATGAGTGCCAATAATGCCCCAATGGTAGCCGACCATCCGATCGACAACCCTTTAGGCTGCCAAATCACCAGTACAAGAGTGAAAAGAAAAATCAACGTAGCAATGATGGTTAACGCCATTAAATAATCAGGTTAGTTTTTTCTTAAAAGGTATTTTGTTAACAATCATTTTAAAATGTGTCCCCAATTCAGTATATCATTTGAAATTTTTACTGAACACACACTTTTACTCGTTTAACCATGGCTTCATTNAGGTATCATCTTCTTTGCTCCGATCTGCAGGAATCGTTAGAATTGGAATATTCGNATTTCTTATGACCTGAAGGGATACTCCACCCAGAAACAGATCACTGACAAATCCTCTGCCCTGGCTTCCCATGATGATCATGGTAGAATTTTTTGCCTTAGCATTTTCAAGAATCTGCTTTACCGGCGATCCGTACCGTATGCGAATATTGATGTCAGCATCCGTTACTTTTTCAAGCTCGATTTTAAGATCTTTAAGTGAATATGTATCCTCTTTATCAAAACCCTTTAGCTTTTCGGGGTCATTTACACCCGGCCGGCCGCTTGCCTGAACATGGAGAATGTTTATCTCCCGTGCATGACCGGGGGCCAATTTTTTCACAACCTGAAATGCACGATTGGCAACCGGTGAAAAGTCTGTGGGATGCAAGATGCTTGTAAGTGACTCTTTGCAAGATTTTATGCAGTATAGCTTACGGTCTTCCAGTTCCTTTTCATCAGATACTGATAAATTGATCAAGAATACAGGTAAATCACACCGCTGCAGCAGTTCAGTTGCAGTACTTCCAAGCAGCAGCTCCAGGTATTTGTTATGCCCCCTGTTTGCAATGATGATATAATCGGCTTCCTGCTCTTTAGCCGTATTCAGAATTTTTAACGGTGCATAAGCATTTATTCCGAAATCAACTATTGTTTCAATCTCAAATCCAAACGGTGCAAGTTTATCTTTGTACTGTATCAATTGATTTTTATATGATTCCTCATCAATTGATGCCATTCCCCCGGGATAAGGAACACTGATAGACGTAAATAGTGTAAACTTGCGGGTTCCAAACTTTTCAAAATGCGCAAGACAGTCAGTAATAATCTCGCTCGCTTCAGACTGATCGAGCGCAACAAGAGCGTGTTCAAATGTCAGGTTCATACGGTTTTAGTTTGTTTTTTAATCCTTTCTTTCAGCAGATTTTCCAATATTAACTCCTCGGCTATCCAGGGAATAGCATATAGCTTTTTGGCATGCTTTGTTTCAATCTCTTCTAAAAGCGGAACCTCCTCCGCAGCTCTCTGTTTCAAGAGCGGATCGGAAATATCCGTTGCCGACATGCTTTGATTTGCAATCCAGGCGTAGGGCTCAATATTCGATCTTCTCAGATCATCCTGCAGCCTGGCAGCTTCTGTAATCGGAGTGGTTTCGGGCAGGGCCACAATCAGCAGTTTTGAATATTCCGGATCTTGCAGGTACATATACGGCGTTTTCAACTTATCCGTACCCATTTTTGAATTGCGCAACACCTCTTTGTGATAGCTCCCGGTCGTATCCAGCAGCAACAGGGTGTGCCCGGTCGGAGCTGTATCTACAACTACAAATTTCCGCTTTGCCTGTTGGATGGCTTTTGAAAATGCCTGGAATACAGCTACCTCTTCTGTACAGGGCGACTCCAAATCTTCGCGAAGCAGTTTCAACTCCTCTTCGGTCTTATTTTTCCCACGATGGTTCAGTACTTTTTCAATGTAAGCCAGCTTCTCCTTATCCGGATCGATGCGATCTACAGTCAGGTTTTCCGGTATGTCCAATTCACCAATTTGATCCAGCAGGTGTGCGGCCGGGTCGGTGGTGGTGAGGTGAACCGAATATCCACGCTGGGCCAGTTTAAAAGCGACCGCTGCGGCGATGATGGTTTTCCCCACTCCTCCCTTACCCATGGTCATGATCAGGCCATGATCTTTTTCTGAGGAGAGATCATCAACCAGGCTGTCCAGGCCCGGCAGTTCACTTTCATGCTGCTCAGTGAGAATTGATTGGCTGTTCTGTTTGATCTGCTCTTTATCCAACGGCTCAAATACAGTTCGCAAACGATCAAGCCCCAGCAAGTTGTAGGGCCGTAATGGAAATACCAGCTGCTCCATTTTTTTAAGACGGTCTGGCATATTTTCAAGAGTATCATCCGCCCTCTTCTTCATTTTGATGGCAAATGGATCAGATTCATCAACGGGCTCAAAATACCCGTTTACTAGCAGAACCTGGTTGGCTAGCCCCATTTCCGCCAGCTCTTTGCCGGAACGGTCGGCTTCGCGCAAGGCAGAACTATCCGGCCGGCTTACCAGATAAATGGTTGTTGAGCCTTCATCCTGAAGCTTTCCTACCACTTTCTTGTAGCGTTCCTGGCTGGTTTTAAGCGCAGATGACGGACCGATGCAAGAGGCGCCATCGGGATTGGATTCAATAAAATCACTCCAGGCCGCCGGCAGTTCAAGCAGCCGAAGAGTGTGACCGGTCGGAGCCGTATCAAAAATGATCACATCATAAGGCTGCTCATCTTCATCACCGGCTACATACCTTGCAAACTCATCAAAAGCCGCTATCTCTGTAGTGCAGGCTCCCGATAACTCTTCGCGCATCTTCTCAATATCTTTTGCCGGAAGAATATCCTCCATCGGAGAGATCACACGGTTTCGATACTCCTCTGCCGACATCTCAGGATCAATATTAACCGCGTGGAGGTTTTCGATTCCGTTTATCGGGGTGATTTTCTCCGAAACTTCGGTTTCGAGCACCTCTTTCAGATTTGATGCCGGATCGGTACTGATCAATAAAACCGATTTGCCTTCATCGGCCAGTTTTATAGCGGCAGCACTGGCAAGCGATGTTTTACCCACGCCGCCTTTGCCGGTGAAAAAGATATATGGGGTAATTTGCGGTAAGTTCTTCATGATGGTGGTGATTGAAATGTCTTGAAATATATTGGCTGTAAATCAATTAGTGAGTGTCCCCCNTTGAAGGGGGATGAAGACTGCCCCTCTCGAGAGGGGACAGCTAAATCGCGTTCAGCGATTTAGCNGGGTTGTGTTTGATGGGGCATGAAGCCAGTCTGGGAACACCCCTCACGCATTTCGCTGAACGCTCATGCGATCTCCCCTCGAGGGTAGACTAACAACACCCGCTTCCCGGAGCGCATGCGCCGGGCTGTATGCCCAAGAGTTCATTTGCCGTTTGGAGCGTGGTTTGGGTTGCGCGCTGACGATTGTTGATTCCCGTCTGCATGGAGTCCACCAGCTCCTGAATAGAAAGTCCCTCCTCTTTTCCCTTTTGAAACAGCGATCTCATGCCGGCTTCATTCCCTTCGGTGACCGCCATTTCCAGGGCGTTCAACAAATCTGATGATTTAGCCACTCCATTGGTTTTTTCAGGAGCCATTGCAAGCCACTCTGTGAGCTGCCGCCGGTCGGGATAGCCGCCTTCAGAAACCATCTCACCGTTAATCATGATAATAGGCAAGACATCTGAACCTTCTTTCTGCAGCCTTGAAAGCACCGTAGGGTTCGATTTAAAAACCTCCGGTTCCTGCCCGAGATTAAAACGGTTCACTTCAATCCCCTCTGTTTTCAGCCATTTCATGTCGTTGGCAAAATCGGCAAGGGAATCATCCACGTCAGGCCCGCATACTCCGGTACTGCAACACATGGCAGGATCATAAACTTCAATCAAGATTTTTGTCTCGGTTTGATTACTCATTTCTTTAATTTGGTTTTACTATTAATGGGGCTTTTTATAATCAATCGTAAAATTACGATGATAACATAAGACATCCAACTCTTATTTCACTTTACTCTTTGTTTTTGCCTTGATTTGACGGCCTTATTAAAAAGGTGATACATGTCTGGTATCCAGAAAGGTCGTTTTCAGGCTGGGTTTCTTTTCGGTAAAGTTGTAGGCAATCCATGCGGAGAACAGGATTTGTTAAAAAGTTTTTGGGCTTCGATACCGAGAATGCTTGTTTTGCCCCGATTAATTCGGGGTTAGCATGAAATCTGCCACATAGCCGGTATCGCTGGTCATAATGTGCAATTTAAACAAGGCGGTTATGGTACAAGCAGAGCAGGTTTTGTTGAGAATAAATCCCCTCCGGCCCCGCAAGAGATCCCCATGAGAGAAGCGAAGATAGCTTAACCCACCGTCCAAAAAAATATCAAGTCCAGATCGTGAAATCTTCGCTTTTACGTGCCCTTGTGGCTATTTACCGACTATTTCATCAGGGTGTAATGTTCTTCCTGTTCTATCGAACTAAAAAGAAAAGTCTCTCTAATAATGAGATCAACCCACAAGATTCCTGGCAGAACCGAAAAAAAAGTATTGTAAGGCAGATGGACCATTGTACTTAGAAAAATAGAAGAAAGTGGTAATTAGTCAGTGCAGCCTGTTGCCAATTTCATAAGCCAGACGTTCGATCGGATAGGAGCCTTCATGAATCCCATGCACCTGCAGGTTCCAGTTAAAGTCAGACAGAAGCGAGGTCTGTTTATTTTGTACGATGATTTGGCCGCCAATTATATCTATTACTTTAGCTCCTTCAGTTCCATCACCACCTCCACCGGATAAGAAAACGGTTAATGTGTTTGGACCGAATTGTTTGGCAACAGAGTCTAGTAAAACATCAATAGATGGCCTGAACCCTGCAACATCAGATTGTTGACTCAGAAATATTCTGTTGTCACCATCACTTTTCTTTATCTGAATGTGATAGTTGCCCGGGGCCAGGTATGCAATTCCGTTTTGTAGTACATCCCCTTCTTTTGCTTCCTTTACTTCGAGCTCCGTGTATTCGTTTAAATCCTCGGCAAGAATTTCACTATAAAGTTCCTCAATATGCTGCAGGATAATCACTGGTACGGGCAGATTTTTGGGAAGCTGAGAAAGTAAAACGTATAAGGGTGCTATGCCACCCAGGCAACCCGCAATAACCAGTAATTCCATTCGGCTCATGGAGGTATTGAAAAAATCAGCCGGTATTGGATCTGTATACTTCATTTTTGTATCCAAAATATTACGGGTCATTAGTACAGTTCGGTTAAGCCGTGGGACAGCTTTGATAACCGGGATCACGCGATTTTGGAAAAACTCAAGCGTCCGGACACTATTACTGAATCGGGTTGTTTTTGGGAAATATTCTACAGCACCATGTTTTAAAGCCTGTATCGCGGCCATTGCTCCTGATTTGCTGTGTGGTGTTAAGACAATAATTGGCAGATACTCCAATTGCTGCCTCACTCGTAGAAATAGTTTCATTTCATCCGAATCATTATTGTCGATACCTAAAATGAGCAGATCAGGCTCACTTTCAACGATCTCTTTCCCAAGCTCTTCAATATGTTTGGTACTTTTGGAATTTATAAGGCTTAAACCATCAGTTTGATTAATGGCTTTGTCCAGTTTTTCCCGGACAAATAAGTTAGGTTCGGCAACAAATATATTTATCCTCTTCATTGAGCACACCTTTAGTTGATATGTTACTGTATCAGATTCAGCTTCTATCCTCCATTTCGATAAATTCGCGTCTGTTTTTGCCTGTATAGATCTGACGCGGACGTGTAATGGGTTGCCCCTCCTCTGTCATCTCTTTCCAGTTGGCTATCCAGCCCGGCATTCTCCCCAGAGCAAACATCACAGTAAACATCTCTGTGGGAATTCCCATAGCACGATATAGCAATCCTGAGTAGTAATCCACATTTGGATATAATTTTTTTTCGATGAAGTACTCATCGCTTAATGCTGCTTCTTCAAGCTGTTTTGCGATGTCCAATAACGGATCATTCAGATTTAGATCTCCAAGAACTTCATCGGCAGATTTTTTAATAATAGTAGCCCTCGGGTCAAAGTTTTTATACACCCTATGACCAAATCCCATCAATCGCTTGCCCGATTCTTTATCTTTAAACTTTGCAATCCACTTGTCGATGTTTTGTTTACTGGCACCTCCGTCGTCATATATTTGTTGCAACATCTCTATAACAGCCTGGTTTGCACCTCCGTGAAGTGGACCCCATAGCGCCATTACTCCGGCTGAGGCAGCAGCGTACAAATTTGCCTGAGATGAACCTACAACCCGCACTGTAGATGTTGAGCAGTTTTGCTCATGATCGGCATGAAGTATCAACAGCTTATTCAGTGCAGAAACTATTTTGTCGTTCAATTCATACTCTTCAGTTGGCATCGCAAACATCATATGCAGAAGATTGCCACTGTAGTCGAGCCTGTTTTGAGGGTACATTACCGGATGTCCAATACTGTTCTTAAATGACCAGGCAGCTATGGTAGCACTTTTTGCCAGAAGCCTGTGAATAGTCAGATCTATATCTATCTGATCCTGAACAGGATTCAACACATCAGGATAGAAAGAGGACAGGGCACCAATCATCGAGGCCAATACACCCATTGGGTGTGCTCGCTGAGGGTACCCTTCAAAAAACTTCTTCATATCCTCATGGATCAGCGTATGATTTGTCACTGAATGTTCAAACTCTTCATATTGAGTAGTTGACGGCAGCTCTCCGTAAATCAACAGGTAGGCAACCTCCAGAAATGACGCCCGCTCGGCGAGTTGTTCTATGGGATATCCTCTATAGCGAAGCACCCCCTCTTCTCCATCTAAAAAGGTAATTTCACTTTTAGTTACCGCTGTATTTTTTAAACCATAATCGAGAGTAACATACCCGGTATTATTCCGCAACGCGCCGATATCAACAGCTTTTTCACCCTCTGTTCCTGTAATCTCATCTAATTCTATTGAAGTTGATTTTAGCTTTAAATCAGCCATAAGAGCTCCTTTTTTAGATTTTATTGAGTTTTTTTCTAAGGTTTTCGACAACTTACAAATATTTTGGATAAATAGGTATAAATATCATAATTTGGGTAACGACCAATTAAAAAACGACATTATGCTAACTGAATTTGGCTTTGCACTTTTGTTTTTAATTACCGGAGCGCTCTTCGTTGGGGTTGCCTTGTTTGTATCAAAATTGATTCGGCCCGACCGCCCGAATACAGCCAAACTTATGACCTACGAGTGTGGCGAAATTCCGTTTGGAGATGCACGTGTTCAATTCAATAACCGCTTCTACATCATCGGGCTGCTATTCCTCATCTTCGAAGTGGAAATACTCTTGCTGTTTCCATGGGCGGTAGTGTTTAAGGAAGTTGGCTGGTTTGCCTTTGTAGCCATGTTTCTATTTGTATTTCTGATTTTTATAGGGTTTATCTATGAATTGGGCAAGGGGCAGCTCGTATGGGACGTACCCAAACCAAGAATACCGGAATATATTGAAGGAGTTGGCGTGGTTGAACCTGAGGATGAGCCGGAAGGTGATAAACTGAAAATTTTAACAGAAGTGTAGAGGGATGTTTATGGGAATGCTCGATAAAAAATACCACGACAGCAACATCATCATTGTTGGGTTGGAAAGTGCCCTGAACTGGGCGCGAAAAAACTCTCTCTGGTACGAGCAGTTCGGTCTTGCATGCTGTGCCATCGAGATGATGGCCACTGCAGCATCGAGATATGATTTTGACCGTTTTGGTATCATTCCCAGATCCTCACCCCGCCAGGCCGATGTAATGATTGTTGCGGGAACTGTAACCATGAAAATGGCCTCCCGGATTTTAAGGCTGTACGAGCAGATGTCTGAACCCAGATATGTGATCAGTATGGGTTCGTGCTCCAATTGTGGTGGCCCCTACTGGGAGCACGGATATCATGTTTTAAAGGGGGTGGACAAGGTGATACCGGTGGATGTATATGTACCCGGCTGCCCGCCCAGGCCCGAGGCGCTACTGGAAGGGTTTATGAAACTTCAGGAAAAAATTACCGGCGAGACCATCATCGAAAAAAAAACAGAGAACCATGAATCGAAAGAAACAGGCTCATGAAATCAACCGAAGAAATTCTTGAATATCTGATTGACCGGTTTCCTGAAACAGAGTTCCAGTCTCTGAAGGAAGATGTGGGGCCGATGAGAATCAAGGTACCTGCCTCGGCTATAAAGGATGTAGCAAAAGTTCTGCGGGATGATGATCAGCTTCAGTTTAATACATTAATGTGCCTTAGTGGATTGCACTATCCAAAAGAGGAGGAGATGGGTGTGGCTTACCACCTGTGCTCAACCCATTTTGGACACAACCTCGCTGTTAATGTACGTGTACCGGAAGTGAAACCTGAACTTCCCACCATTGAACAAATCTGGAAAACTGCTAACTGGCACGAACGCGAAGCCTACGACATGTTTGGGATTATTTTCACCGGGCATCCGGATTTGAGGCGCATTCTATGTCCTGATGACTGGGAAGGGCACCCACTCCGGAAAGATTACGTACAGCAGGAAACCTATCGCGGCGTAACAACAAAAGAAAACTGACCCGATGGTGCTATGATTGAACTGATTACAGATACTGATGAACGCCGCGAGATGACCATTAACATGGGGCCTCAGCACCCCTCAACACATGGTGTGCTTCGGCTTGAACTTTTGTTGGATGGCGAAATCATCAAAAAAGTGAAACCTCACATCGGTTATTTACATCGATGCTTCGAGAAGTATGCTGAAGAGATGGATGACTACGCAAAAGTTATCCCCTACACCGACAGGATGGATTATGTTTCGGCGATGAATCAGGAACACGGTTACGTGATTGCCCTGGAACGGATGCTGGAACTGGAAGTCCCCGATAAAGTGGAGCATATTCGTGTAATTGTCGCTGAGATGCAGCGAATTGCAAGTCATTTATTGGGAATAGGCGCATTCGGACTTGATTTGGGTGCTTTTACTCCATTTCTCTACCTATTCACCGAGCGCGAAAAAATACTCGATATCTTCGAAAAAGTAAGTGGTGCACGGCTGCTTTACAACTACATGGCCGTAGGCGGATTAATGCGGGATGTTCACCCGGAATTTAAAGCTGATGTAGCCGATTTTGTAAAGACATTTCGCCCGAAAATCAAAGAACTGGACGACCTCCTCTCCTACAATAAAATATTTGTAAAACGAACAGCCAACATCGGGATTTTGCCTGTAAAAGTGGCGCTGAACTATGGCGCTTCCGGCCCGGTGTTAAGAGGATCCGGCATGAAATGGGATTTGCGTAAGAATGATACCTATTCCATCTACAACCAATTTGAGTTTGATATCCCTGTAGGGTCAGGCGAAGTGGGAACCCTTGGCGACTGCTGGGATCGATACAATGTAAGGGTTCGTGAAATGGAGCAGAGCCTCCTGATTATTGAACAGGCTCTTGATTCAATGCCGGAAGAGGGTGATGTGATGGAAGCGATACCTCGAAGAATTCGAATGAAGGAGGGTGAAATCTATACAAGAACTGAATCGCCAAGAGGTGAGCTGGGATACTTCATTGTAGGCGATAATTCTGCCACTCCATACCGGATAAAAGTCCGGGCTCCAAGTTTTGTACACCTGAGTATGCTGCCTGCAATCTCAAAAGGCTCTTTAATCGCCGATATAGTAGCTATCGTGGGCAGTATTGACATTGTTTTAGGAGAAGTAGACAGATGAAAAGTAAAAAGCTGGAGCGGAAGCAACAGTCCCGACTCCTCGGGTTGAAAAGTACATCATTATTTAAAATGAAATGATCAACACAATCGCCACTACTGCTAACGCTCTAACCATTTTGGTTTATGCAGCCATACCGCTCACAATTATATTGGTGTATGCCCTTGTTGCTATCTGGGCTGAACGAAAAATAGCCGGTTTTATTCAGGACAGGCTTGGCCCCATGCGGGTAGGAGGCTGGCACGGCTGGGCACAGTCAATTGCCGATCTGCTAAAGCTTATCCAAAAAGAGGATATTATACCAACCAACGCCAGCCGGTTTCTCTTCAAATTTGCACCTTTTATGATGTTTGCTGCCTCCTATGCAGCGTTCGCCGTGATTCCGTTCAGCAGCGGTTACATTGGCAGTAACATCAACATAGGGGTGTTCTATCTGCTTGCCGTTACGTCTCTTCTCACCCTGAGTATCATCATGGCAGCGTGGGCCAGCAATAACAAATGGTCGCTGCTTGGTGGCATGCGAAGTGCTGCACAGATGGTGAGCTATGAAGTGCCCACTATCGCAACCGTATTGACGGTCATCGTGGTTTCAGGCTCCCTGAACCTGATGACTGTAACCGAAATGCAGTCGGGGAATGATATTCTGGGCTTTTTGCCTAACTGGTTTATATTTCAGAACCCGTTTCTACTGGTGGCGTTTGTAATCTTTTTCATCTCCATTCTTGCCGAGTCGCACAGGGTACCGTTTGATCTGCCTGAATCGGAATCTGAACTGGTAGCGGGTTATCAAACCGAATACTCGGGCATAAGATGGGCCATGTTTATGCTGGCTGAATATGCCGATATGCTTCTGCTCTCTCTGTTAGGTGCCACGCTCTTTTTCGGAGGATGGAACAGTCCGTTCGGAGAATTTATGAGCGGTCCGCTATGGGGCTTTTTCTGGTATATGTTGAAAGGATTGCTGCTGGTATTTGTAATGATGTGGATTCGGTGGACTTTGCCAAGGTACCGGGTAGATCAGCTAATGCATATCTGCTGGAGCATTCTCATCCCGCTTTCATTTATCAACCTTGTATTGGTGGCATTATGGGAATTGATTTTTTAACGAACAGACCGGATAACAAATGGTAAATGCAATGAAAGAGGGCTGGAGCACATTCAAATCGATCTTTATCGGTATGAGTGTTACTATACGCCATTTCTTTGGGCCGACTGTAACACTGCAGTACCCCGATGAGCGATACGAACTGCCGAAAAATTCCCGTGCCAAACTGTATGTGAATATAGATGACTGCATTGGTTGTAACCTCTGTGCCCGCGCCTGTCCTGTAAACTGTATTGATATTGAAACGGTAGCAGCAACTGCCGATGTAGACCTGGGCAAAACCTCTACCGGAAATCCAAAACGCTTCTGGCTAACACAGTTCGATATCGATATGGCCAAATGCATGTACTGCGATTTATGCGTACATCCATGTCCAACCAACTGTATCTATATGGTGTCTGAATATGAGTACTCCGAGTTCGATCGAACGAACCTCGTATTTCACTTTAGTAATCTGAAACCTGAAATGGTAGCTGAGGTGAAGGAAAAGGCTGAAATTGAAGCAGAAGAGAAGAAGAAACAGCGTGAGGAGATGGCAAAGAAGAAGGCTGAAGAAGCAAAAATGAAAAAAGAGATTGAAGCCAAAAAGAAGGAACATCAAAAACCCGGAAATGATAGTAATGCGCCTTCTAAACCGGATAACAACGGGGGGGCATAAAACATGGAATTAACGACGATTCTCTTTTATCTCTTTTCAATTGTCACGATAACAGCTGCAGCTGTCATGGTATTTTCAAATAATATTGTGCATTCGGCATTTGCTCTGATGTTTACACTAATTGGTGTGGCGGCACTCTATGTACTCCTCTATGCCGACTTTCTTGCCGCTACTCAGCTTTTGGTTTACGTGGGCGGCATATTGATCCTCATACTTTTTGGTATCATGCTCACCACGCAGGGAAAAAGCCTTAGCTTCAAAACCAGTACGGTAAATATTGCACCGGCGTCTATTCTATCGGTAGCTGCAGCGGCGCTGCTGATCTATGCATTTGTGAAAACAGACTGGAAAATCACCGAAAGCGGCGTCCGGGATGAAACAGTACATGAAATGGGTATGATGCTGATGGGTGAATATATACTGCCATTCATCGTGGTTGGCGTGCTTCTGCTCATTGCGATTATCGGTGCTATTTTAATGGCGACCCGCCTTTCGGCTCACAACGACGGAGAAGTCTGAATTATGAAACATAAAACATCAAACAGATGATAGACCCCGGACTCACACATTTCTTAATCGTTGGCGCCATTCTGTTCGCTCTTGGCTTGATGGCTATTCTTTCCAAACGAAATACCATCATGGTATTAATGGGAGTGGAACTGATTTTAAACGCGGCAAATATCAACCTGGTTGCTTTCAGCCGGTTTACGGAGTTATCACTCAATGGCCAGATGATCGGTCTGTTTGTCATCATTATTGCCGCCGCCGAAGCGGCTGTTGCACTGGCAATAGTCCTGAACGTCTACAATCGATATAATACCATCAACCTGGATCAAATTAATCTGATGAAGGGATAGTAATGACAGAAAAAAGAACATCAATTAACTGAAATATATGTTCACTCAATTGCCATTAGTCATTTTGCTTCTGCCATTGCTGGCTTTTGTCTTAATCATTTTCATCGGAAAACGACTGCCCCGGCAGGGCGACTGGCTTGCCACAGGTTTCATGGCAGTGGCTTTCGGACTATCACTGTTTCTGTTGATTACAAAGTTAACCGCCCATGCAGATGAGGTTTTCAGCCACTCTATAACATGGGTTGTGGTTGGTTCACAGACCATCAATTTTGGCATCATGATCGACAACCTGGCTGCTGTGATGCTTCTGGTTGTAACACTGGTCAGCCTTCTTGTGCATATCTTTTCAATGGGCTATATGAAAGATGATGTGCGCTATTCCCGATATTTTGGCATACTCGGGCTCTTCTCTTTTTCAATGCTGGGTATAGTATTGACCAACAACATTCTGCTGATGTATGTATTCTGGGAGCTGGTTGGCATCAGTTCATATCTGCTAATTGGCCACTGGTACGAGAAAAAATCTGCATCAAACGCAGCTAATAAAGCCTTTATCGTGAATCGTGTGGGGGATTTCGGGATGTTTATCGGAATTATGATTCTGTTTTTCTCATTTTCATCCTTTGCATTCGAAACAATATTCTCATCCATAGAAGCAGGCCAGCTGCCATTTGGCAGTGAAGGATGGCTCACCGCTGCAGGCGTTCTCATATTTTGTGGTGCTGTGGGTAAATCTGCACAGTTTCCGCTGCATGTCTGGCTTCCCGATGCCATGGAAGGTCCAACTCCGGTAAGTGCACTCATCCACGCTGCAACAATGGTAGCGGCTGGGGTGTATTTGGTTGCGCGAGTCTTCCCGATGCTTACAGCCGATGCACTGCTGATTATCGCATATATCGGCGCAATTACCGCACTAATCGCAGCCACAATTGCTATCACGCAGTTCGATATCAAGAAAGTTCTTGCCTACTCCACCATCAGCCAGCTTGGATATATGATTATGGCGCTTGGAGTGGGAGCTTACACAGCCGGGTTTATGCACCTGGTCACCCATGCGGCTTTTAAAGCGGGGCTATTTCTCGGTGCCGGAAGCGTAATATATGCCATGCACGCCTCTCTGCACAAACTTCACGATCACAAGACCGACGCCCAGGATGTTCGAAACATGGGCGGGCTGAAATCTAAAATGCCTGTTACGTACTGGACATTTTTGATCTTTACCCTGGCAATTTCCGGAGTGCCGCTTACCTCAGGCTTTTTAAGTAAAGATGAGATCCTGGCCGGCACATTGGCATTCAGTACTCTTAGCGGACATTGGCTGCTTCCTTTAATTGGATTTGCCGTAGCCGGGCTCACTGCATTCTATATGTTCAGGCTGCTCATACTCACTTTCCACGGAACTCCGGCCGACGACAAAATCCAATCCGGGGTTTCTGAATCACCGTTTGTGATGACAATTCCCCTTATTGTGCTTGCCGCGCTGTCACTGTTTGTTTTTTACAGCTTCAATCCGTTCGGTGCGTCAAGCGGTTGGTTTTACGGAGCGATTGAGCGGCCTTTGAGTGTGGTACCGGAACTGCTTCAGCCCGCTGCTTATTCGGTATTCTATGGTGCAGTAAGCAGTGTGCATACCACAGCGATGATATTATCAATCCTTATTGCAGCCGGGGGGATTTTTATGGCATTTTCTGTATACCAATGGAAGAAAATCAGTGCAGATGCCCTCGCAAAACGTGCCGGTTTTCTCTACAAGGGCTCCATCAATAAGTGGTACTTCGATGATATATACAACACTCTATTTCTCAATGGAAGCCATGTGGTAATGAGAGCATTACGATGGTTTGATGAAACCATTATTGACGGAATTGTGAATGGTGCAGCAACCGTAACAACCTTTATCTCGCGCATCAGCGGATGGGTGGACAACCATATTGTGGACGGACTTGTAAACGGAACAGCCACAACGGCCGACAGAGCAGGTGCTCTGTTAAGCCGTATTCAATCAGGAAAAGTTCAGACGTATCTGCTGTATGTCATATTCAGCTTCCTGATTCTATTTGTCTTTTTTATGTGATAACTGAATTAAATAATGTAACCCTATGGAATTTCAAATATTTGGTGTTGGTATTCTAACCTGGATAGTATTTATCCCAATCGTTGGTATGCTTGTCGTGTTGCTTCTACCGGATAAAAGCCGAAATGCTATTCGATGGGCAGCGGTTGTGGCAACCGGTTTACAGGTAATTTTAGCCGGGGTAATTTTTGCATTGTTCGATCGGGCCAAACTGGGTATAAACGATGCGGAGAGTTTTCAATTTGTTGAAAAATTCAGTTGGATAACCGTAGAAGCCGTTCCATGGGTGGGTCGAATTGAAATCAACTACTTTCTTGGAATAGACGGGCTCAGCGTGCTTATGATCTTACTTACCTCGCTGATCGGTTTCATCGGGGTGATCTCTTCCTGGAATATTGATAAGATGGTGAAAGGATACTTTGCGCTCTATCTGCTGTTGGTTACAGGTATGATGGGCGTTTTTGTCTCACTCGATTTTTTCCTCTTTTTCATCTTCTGGGAAGTGATGCTGCTCCCCATGTACTTTTTGATCGGCCTCTGGGGCGGCCCGCGCAGGGAATATGCCGCGATAAAATTCTTCCTCTATACATTTGTTGGGGGCATTCTGATGCTGCTGACCATGCTGGCGCTCTATTTCAGCGTGGCCTATACCGATCCTGCAACAGGGCAGTCAGTTCACACCTTCAACATTTTGCATATGATGGACCCCTCTAACTACGTTGAGGGCGGCCTGCTATCCGGCGTGGATACCACCTGGCGCTATGTGGCGTGGATGGCCTTGTTCATCAACTTTGCGATCAAGATTCCGCTGTTTCCATTCCATACGTGGCTTCCTGATGCACACGTTGAGGCGCCCACGCCGATTAGTGTTATCCTGGCGGGTGTTCTGCTGAAACTGGGTACATACGGACTGCTGCGAATCAACTTCCCGATATTCCCGGATGCAACAGTCTACTTTATCTACTTCATGGCTGTACTTGCTATGATCAGCATTATCTACGGAGCCTTCTGTGCAATGGCACAGGATGATTTCAAAAAGCTGATTGCTTACTCCTCTATCAGTCACATGGGAATTGTGGTACTTGGTATAGCAGCGCTGAACACCCAGGGAATGGTAGGTGGTGTATTGCAAATGTTTAATCACGGTATCATTACCGCTGTTCTTTTCCTGGCCGTTGGTGTTCTGTACGACCGAACTCATAAACGAGGGTTGTATGATTTTGGAGGGATTGCCAATCAGATGCCTAAATACACCGGATTGGCCATGATCGGGATGTTTGCAGCACTCGGGCTTCCGGGACTCAACGGGTTCGTTAGTGAATTGTTCTCATTCCTCGGAGCGTTTGAGGCTTACAAGTGGATAGCCATCATTTCGGTAACCGGCATTATCATCACAGCCGGATATATTCTCTGGACTATTCAGCGGGTTTTCCTTGGAAGCACACCTGATAAACTAACCGATCTGAAAGACCTCACGCCAAGAGAGTACCTCATGTTTGTGCCTTTGATTATCCTGATCATTTTACTGGGAATTTATCCGGCACCAGCAATCGAATTGATGAACAGTTCACTGAGTCACCTTGTGGAATTCGTAAACAGCGGAGGCCGATAGCATGAGTTATTTTGAAATCGAAGTCATCATCAACAGAAATAACCTCATAAACCTGAAAATATTCAGATTCTGCAGATTATGGTAGAACATACAATACATAGCCTGGGCTTTTATCTGCCCGAGATTGTGATGGTACTTACTCTCTGTGTGATTATTGTGGCAGATCTGTTCATAAAAAATAGGAACCAGCTATCTGGAATTGTGCTGCTGGGCGGTTTGCTGATTGCCGGGTTCATGCTGTTTCTTCAGCCGGCAGGATCTGAATCTGTTTTCTACGATATGGTGGCATCAGATCCATTCGCTCTCTATTTCAAGGCTATCATTCTGCTTGCCGCATTCTTCGTAGTACTCTTTTCATTAAACAGCCGTGAGTTGCAGGGATATCTCTCACGCATTGGAGAGTACTACATGCTTATTGCAGGCATGGTTTTCGGGATGCTGATGATGGTAGGTTCAGCCAATCTTTTAATGATGTTTCTTGCACTAGAGATAACCAGCATCAGTTCGTACGTGCTAACCGGTTTCACGAAAAGATCTGGACGATCATCCGAGGCATCTCTTAAATATATCATTTATGGGGCTGTTTCATCAGGCATCATGCTTTATGGCCTCACATTGTTGATCGGTATCACAGCGGCCACAGATATTTACACCATTAATGCGGCTTTGGCGCAGGGTATTGACCAGGTATTACTCTTAAATCTCTCCATTCTGCTGATTATAGTCGGCTTTGGTTTTAAGATTGCGGTAGTCCCGTTTCACTTCTGGGCACCTGATGTATATGAGGGGGCTTCCTTTCCGGTAGTTTCACTGCTTGCGGTGGCATCAAAAATTGCCGCTTTTGGAATGCTGATCCGGTTTTTTGGAGTCTCATTTATCGATTCTGCCGGTTTATCGGCAGACGGCAGCTGGTCCATAATCAACGGACTGCACTGGGATCTTTTGTTGGGTGTAATGGCAGCACTTGCCATGATATTAGGAAACCTGACTGCCCTGAGACAGGACAATATTAAACGGATGCTTGCCTATTCGAGTATCGCACATGCAGGGTACCTGCTAATGGGTGTGGTGCTATTAACCGGCGAAGGTATTGCTACCGTAATGATGTATCTGTTTATTTATCTGTTCATGAACCTGGGGGCGTTTTATGTAGCGATGCTGTTTTATAATGAAACCGGAGTTGACTCGATAGAGGGATATAAAGGATTTGGTATTCGCGCCCCTCTTGCAGGAGTGGCACTCACTATCTTTTTGGTATCGCTTACCGGCTTACCGCCTACTGCAGGCTTTATAGCAAAACTCTACATTTTTGGTGCGGCCATAAGTGCAGGATGGATATGGCTTGTAGCCATTGCCGGGATTACAACCGTCATTTCACTTTTTTACTACATCCGTGTGGTTCGAAACATGTTTTTCTATGAACCGAAACCGGATCAAAAACCAATTCATCTTAACAGTTTCACAAAGGTGGTGATTTACACTCTCTTAATTCCCACGCTTTTTCTCGGAATTTACTTTTCACCGTTATTGGAAGCAGTAAGAGATTCTGTTTCCCTGATCGGTTTTTAATACATAGCCTGCAAATCAGACTGATATGCTGGCTTTGCTAATTTATGCACGATATGCAATTGTAGTTAAACTATCTGCTGTCGACTGTTGTGTGTGAAATGTTTGATGTTTTCAATTTAATATGGAGAAACTGTTATGAGTGAATCAAAACCGGAACAACTTTTTAAACAAGCAGAAGAAGATCTACAACGTGCAAGCATAGAGCTCTACAGGCCTTCGGATGATGTTGTTACCTTTGCTGCCTGTCAATTCTCAAGAAAAGCGCTGTACAGATTTCTAAACGCTCTGGCTATATATCAATCCAAAAATAAAAATATTATTCTTGAGCCCAACCTTACCCTGGAGCAGCTAATTACATTTTGCGGTCAACATAATAAGGAAATTGACAGCATTGATTTCAGCTCGCTAAATTGTAAATGTGCCCCAGTTATTGATGATGGTGATGAACAAATTATATACTGTACAAGTGTGCAAAAAGTGGATTATTGCGCTAAACTGGCTTCACAAGTTAAAGAGATTGTACGTAAAGAGATCGATGATAGTTTGAATTGAGTTTATATTTAGTGATAGTTCTGAAGACTATGCAACAGGGTGTATAGTTTAGTATCTTACTTATCTATTATCGCCAGATAATTAAATAGATATTTAAAAATCCCGGATACATCTTACATGTTTTCAACATCCTGCCATTATGGCCTCCAGGCCATGCTTTACATAGCCATGCACTCTTCTAAAGACAAAAATGTTGAATTAAAAGTAATCGCTGAAGAGCAGGATATTCCCCGCCATTTTTTAAGCAAAATATTACAGCAGCTTGTCAAAAGTAATCTGCTTCATTCCATGAAAGGTCCTACAGGAGGGTTTAAGCTTGCAAAATCATCTGAGGATACTACATTGATTGAGATCGTTGCAGCGATAGACGGACTCGGAGTGTTTAATAAATGTGGTATAGGCTTTAAGCAATGTAATGACAAATCCCCTTGTCCGATCCATGATGAATACAAGAAGGTAAGGAAAGAGGTTGAAAATCTGTTCAGGTCAAAAAATCTACAAACCCTTATTAATGATGTAAAAGAGGGAAATAGTATCATCTCTATCACCGGCTGATTGAATTGTCTCATGGCAGAGCTGTCGAGATATCTTCGGACTCACCCCTGTCCCCTCTCTGCAAGCAAAGAGGGGGACGCCTGAATGGGTTTAGAATTCGACTCTAATTACAAGCTCAAAATTCATTCCGAAGTCACCCCCTCTATGCGAACGGAGTGAATAGAGAGAAGGGGGACGGGGGGTGAGTCGGTGAATCCAAAATAAATTGAATGCAGGCAAACCATTGCATTTTCAACTGTTTGCTCATTTTCAATTTCTAATTTTAAACAA
>SL_3KL_010_SEDDRAFT_10001239_pt1 | contig 22922 bp, 20 predicted proteins | sample SodLakKL_010_SED_2_FD_10381 | JGI IMG/M metagenome (IMG submission 10381) | reverse complement strand
GGCTCCTGGAGCCCTTCATCGACACCATCGCCATCTGCACCATGACCGCCCTCGTCATCATCGTCACCGCGTCGTGGGGAGATCCGGTTCCCCAGGAGATCNNCCTGGACAGCGGNGATCTCTCCTTCCGGGCCGAGGACACCCGGGGGATNTTCGGAGGNGTGGAGCCCCCGGATGAACTCCGGTTCGCCGGAGGGGAGCATGTGGAACGGGGGCCGGGGGTGGCGCTGGTGGCCTGGCACCAGGCCCCCCTGGAGCGGATCTACCTGGACCCGGACCACACCCTCCCCTTCACCGGAGCCATTCTCCCCNCACGACAGGTCGCCGTGGANCCGGACGGNCGGGAATACCGCATCCTCTACGCGCCTGCGGTGATGAGCGGAGCCCCCCTCACCATGCTGGCCTTCCGCCGGGGACTGGAGCCCCTGGGGGACTTCGGGCACTACATCGTACTCCTCACCGTCCTCCTCTTCGGGATCTCCACCGCCATCGCCTGGAGTTACTACGGGGATCGATGCGCCAATTATCTCTTCGGCCCCCGGGTGATCCTCCCCTACAAGATCCTCTTCGTGGGAATGCACTTCGTGGGTGCGGTGGTGCCCCTCACGGTGGCCTGGACCATGGGGGACGTCTTCCTGGGAATTGTCATTCTCCCCAACCTCCTGGCCTGCTTCCTCCTGACGGGGAAGGTCCGGGAGTTGACCCGAAGCTACTTCCAGAGGCGTCCCTGGATTGGACCGAACGGCGGTTGACTCCGTGTGGGCGTTCGCCCGCCTCCCCTTCGGAGTGTACATTCCGGCGTTCCGGTCCACCGTTCCCATGGATGGGAGAGTCGCAGTCCGGGGTGCACGGGTACTCGTCCCCGTGCCTCCCTCCCTACTCCTTGGCCCTGGCGCGGCCCAGGGGCCGGAACTCGGAGAAACCCCATGAAACCCTCAAGCGGGACAACCCTCACGGCATGAAAATCCTCATTGTGGGCAATGGAGGGCGGGAGCACGCCCTCCTCTGGAAGCTGAAGAAGGACGTTCCGGAAGCCGAGCTCTTCGCCACCCGTCCAAATCCGGGAATGGCCTCCCTGGCCACTGGCGTGGATCTCTCGGCAGAGGACGTGTCGGGACTCGCCTCGTGGGCNGAGGGGAACGCCATCACCCTCACCGTGGTCGGTCCCGAGATCCCCCTGGCGCTCGGCATCGGCGACGTGTTCCGCAAGCGGGGACTCCCCCTGTTCGGGCCCAGCGCCGCCGCCGCCCGTATCGAGTCCTCCAAGGCCTTCGCCAAGGAACTCATGTCCAGGGCCGGAGTCCCCACTGCGGCCCATCGGTGCTTCACCCGCCTCGACGAGGCGGAATCCTTCCTTCGGGAGCACGGGGCTCCGGTGGTGGTGAAGGCTTCAGGGCTGGCGGCGGGGAAGGGCGCCATCGTCTGTCACACCCTGGACGAGGCGCTGGAGGCCGCCCGGAGCATGCTGGGCGAATCGGCCTTCGGCGAGGCGGGGCAGGAGATCGTGGTGGAGGCCTTCATGGAGGGGGAAGAGCTCTCCATTTTCGGCATCACCGATGGGCGCCACGTGGTTCCTCTCCTGGCCTCCCAGGACCACAAGCGGGTGGGCGAGGGAGACACCGGTCCCAACACCGGGGGGATGGGCGCCTACGCTCCCGTTCCCGCAGCCACCCCCGAGGTCGTGGACATCGTGCAGGACCGGATCTTCCTCCCGGTCCTGGACGCCCTGGAGCGGGCCGCCACTCCCTTTCGCGGTGTCCTCTATGCCGGGATCATGCTCACCCCCGACGGGCCGCAGGTGGTGGAGTTCAATTGCCGCTTCGGCGATCCGGAGACCCAGGTGGTCCTCCCCCTCATGGAGGCGCCGCTCCTGGAACTCATGCTGGCAGTGGCCCGGGGAGGGAGCATCGCCGGAGAGGCCCCGTCCTTCGCCGGCGGGGCCGCCCTCAACACGGTCCTGGCCTCCGCCGGCTATCCCGGGGCCTATGAGAAGGGGAAGGAGGTGACCATCCCCGCCGAACTGGCGGAGGATCCGGACCTCCTGGTCTTTCACGCCGGCACCCGGCGGGACGAGGATCGGGTCGTGACCTCCGGCGGTCGGGTCCTCTCGGTGGTTGGGCTCGGGAGCGACCTGGAGAGCGCCCGGGAACACAGCCTCCGGGGGGCCGAAGCCATCGCCTTCGAAGGGAAGACCTTCCGGCGGGACATCGGATGGCGGGTCTTCGCCGAGCGGGAGACCGCAGGAAGCTGACCCATGCCCGAGCTTCCCGAGGCCGAGACCATTGCCCGGGGCCTCCGCGTTCCCCTCACCGGGCGACGCCTCTCCGGCATCGAGATCCTCCACGGGGACGTGGTGGAGGGCGGCAGCCTTGCCCTCAGCCGGGGGCTGGAGGGACGGTGGGTCCACCGAGTGGACCGCCGGGGGAAGAACGTGGTGCTGGGAGTGGGCCGTGGTCCCCGGGTGGACCGGCGCCTGGTGGTGAACCTGGGCATGTCCGGCCGGCTCCTCCACCGGGAGCCGGACGATGGCGCGCCGCCCCCAACCCACCCGGCGGTGCGGATCGGATTGACGACCCAGGAAGGGGCTTCGGCAGGAAGCCTCGTCTATCATGACCCCCGACGCTTCGGACGGCTCCGTCTCCTGACGCCAGCGTCCTACCGTGCCTGGTCCCAGTCCCTCGGCCCGGAGCCCCTCGCCTCGACCTACCGGTTCCGGGACCTGGCAGAGGGGCTCGCCCGCTCCATATCCCCGGTGCGGTCCTGGCTCCTGGACCAGCGCCGGGTGGCGGGGGTGGGGAACATCTACGCCAACGAGGCCCTCTTCCTGGCAGGGATCCATCCGGCTACCCCGGCAGCCTCCATCCCCGGGGATCGGGCCCGACGCCTTCACCGGGCCCTCCGGAAGGTCCTGCGGGAGGCGGTGGAGGCCCGGGGAACCACCCTTCGGGACTATCGCACCGCCCAGGGGTGGGAGGGGAGCTATGGAGGCGCCCTCCGGGTATACGGAAGGGAGGGGGCCCCCTGCCCCCGCTGCCGGACCCCGGTGGAGCGGATCGTGTTCAGCAATCGATCCGCGTTCCTCTGCCCTCGCTGCCAGCCTGATCCCGACGCGTGACCACCCCCACTGCCCTTCTTTCCGTCCTCCTCCTGACCCTGGGTGGGATCGTCGTCCCCCAGGTCCGGGGACAGGAACCGGGAGGGGAGCTCCCCGACGGCGCCCGGCTCCCGGTGGTGGAGCACACCCTGGACAATGGGATGCGCTTCCTCATCCTCCCCCGGGAGGGAGCCCCAACGGTCTCCTTCCTGGTCCATGTGCCGGTGGGGAGCGTCCACGAGGCGCTGGGGAGCACCGGGGTGGCCCACTTCCTGGAACACCTCCTCTTCAAGGGGAGCACCACGGTGGGCACCCGGGACCTGGAGGCGGAACAGGCGCTCTTCCTCCGGATGGACGCCGCCCATGACTCCCTGGTTCGGGCCCGGGGGCAATGGCCGGCTCCCGACACCGCCGGGATCCGGGAGCTGGAGGGGCGCATCGCCGCCCTCGAGGACTCGGCAAGGGTCCACGTGGTGGCCAACGAGTTCGACGAGATCCTCTCCCGGAATGGCGCCCGGGGCCTGAACGCCACCACCAGCTATGAGGCCACCGAGTACTTCGTGGAGCTCCCGGCCAATCGGGCGAAGCTCTGGTTCGTCCTGGAGGCGGACCGGATGCGGAACCCCGTCTTCCGGGAATTCTACCGGGAGCGGGAGGTCATCGAGGAGGAGCGAAGGGCCCGGGTGGACTCGGATCCCGGCGGACTCCTCTATGAGGCCCACCTGGGAGCCGCCTTCCGGGTCCATCCCTACGGGGTCCCCCCCATCGGGCACATGGAGGACATCCGCAACCTGACCCGGGCCCAGGTGGAGGCCTTCTACCGGGATCACTACGGCCCCGAGAACACGGTGGTGGCGGTGGTGGGGGCCATCGACCCCGATTCCATCGCCGCCTGGGCCGATGCCTATTTCTCCCCCCTCGAACGACGCGGTAGCGCCCCGCCGGTCCTGGCCAGGGAGCCCCTGCAACGGGGAGAGCGTCGTGTGGAAGTGACCTACGACGCCGAACCCCAACTCCGCATCGGATGGAAGGTGGAGCACCAACTCCATCCCGACGCTCCGGCCCTGGCCATCCTGGCCAACATCCTGGTGGGCGGGCGGGATTCCCGCCTCTATCGTCGCCTGGTCCGGGAGGATCGACTTGCCACCACAGTCTCTGCGGGTTCGGGCCCGGGGAGCCGCTTTCCGGGAATCTTCACCATCCAGGCCGCCCCCCGGTCCCCCCACACCCCAGAGGAAGTGGAGGCGGCGATCTACGAGGAGCTGGAGCGTCTCCGCCTCGAGCCCCCCGCCGAGCTGGAGCTGGAGCGAGTCCGAACCCGCCTCGAGGCGGCCCGGGTCCGGCGCCTCACCTCCAACATGGGGCTGGCCTTCCAGCTTGCCGGATCCACGGCCTTCCATGGGGACTGGCGCACCACCTTCCAGCTCCAGGAACGACTCCAGGCGGTGGAGGCCCAGGACGTGACGAGGGTCCTGGAGCGCTACTTCCACCGGGAGGGGCGCACCGTGGGCATCCTCCGTCGGTCCGGGGACACGCCGTGAGCGGCCTCTTGGGCGGGTTCGTTCTGGGGTGGTCCCTCCTCCTCCTGGCCCTCTCGTCCCCGTCGGTCATGGTCTCGGCGGCGCCGGAGGCCGAACGGGCGGTCCTGGAAGCCCACCCGGCGGTCTCGGAAGCCGACACCCTCCGCGCCTTCCCCCCCGTGGGGCGGAGCGCCGTGGAGGCCCTCACCTTCCCTCCGGTGGACTTCGCCCCCCCCCGGGCCCGGGAACATGAGATCCTGGGGGTCCCGGTCTATCACCTCCACGACCCTTCCCTCCCCTTGGTGGACGTCTTCGTCCAGGTCAGGGGGGGAATCTCCCACTTCCCCCGGGAGGACGGCCCCGCCCTCACCGCCCTGTCGTCCCTGATCCGGAACGGGGGAACCACCACCCTCCCCCCCGATTCGGTGGACGCTCGCCTCGACCTCCTGGCCCTTCAGCTCTCCGTGGGATCCGGGGGGGGAGGTGCCTTCGCCGCCCTGAACTCCCTCACCGGAACCCTGGACCCGGCCCTGGGGCTCCTCCAGGAGATGCTCCTCCGCCCGGGATTCGACCCGGAGGCCATCGAGGTGTGGCGAGGGCAGGAGCTGGAGCGAATCCGCCGAAGGGAGGACGACCCCGGATCCCTGGCCTACGGGGAGTTCAACCGGCTCATGTTCGGGGACCACCCCGTGGGGTGGGTCTTCACCGAGGCGGAGGTGGCAGCGCCGCCGGAAGGGCATGAGACGGGGAGCGGGGCTGCCGCCAGCGGTGAGGGCGACCCCCTGGCCCGGGCCCGCCTGGAACGCCTCCACCGCCGCATCTACTGCCGGGAGAACCTCATCGTGGGAGTGGCGGGGGACCTCTCCTGGGAGGACGCCGAATCCCGGATGGAGGCCTTCCTCCGGGAATGGCCCCCCTGCCCCGAACCCCTGGCCGCCCCCCCCACCCCGGAGCTCCGTAGGGAGGGCGGCGTCTTCATCCTTCCCCGGGAGGTGGAGCAGACCACGGTGATCCTGGCCGGCCCGGGAGGGCTCCGGCAGGAGGATTCCCCCGAGTTCTTCGCCTCCCGCATCGCCGACTTCATCCTGGGATCGGGGGGGTTCACCTCCCGGGTCTTCTCCAGGATCCGGACCGAGCGGGGGATCGCCTACGGGGCATCCTCCCTCTGGACCACCCCGGTGCGGTACGAGGGCCTGGTGGGGGTGGTCACCGCCACCCGCCCGGAACGAGCCGTGGAGGCGGTGGAGCTCATCCATGAGATCCTGGAGGACTTCCGGAGCGCCCCTCCCCGCGACGACGAGGTGGCGCTGGCCCTGGAGCAGATCGTCAACGGGTACGTCTTCGCCTTCGAGTCGGCCTCCCAGATCGTGGGCCGCCGGATGGGCGACCGGGCCCAAGGCCTCGCAGACGAGTGGCTGGAACGGTACCTGGAGGGGATCCAGACGGTGACGCCGGAGCGCATCCTGGAGGTCTCCCGGCGGTACATCCAGCCCGGAGAGATGACCCTGCTCCTGGTGGGGGACGCCGCCCGGTTCGCCCCGGGGCTGGAGGCCTTCGGGCCGGTGTACCGGCTCTCCACCGATGGAAGCTATGAACCCTGGGAGGCGGAGGAGGACCCCGCCCCCGGCTCCTGACCCCGGGGCTCCTGCGGTCCCAGGCGGTCCCAGGCGCCCCCAGCGAGAGGGCCTCTCCTTCCTCAACGGGCCTCTGGAAGGCCGTCGGTCAGCGCACCGCGGTGTGGATGGCGGCGATTCCCAGGGAGACGAATTCCCATTCCACTCCAGCGAATCCCGCCCCCCGGATTCGGGCCTCCAGTCCGTCAGGGCCCGGGAATTCCTTCACCGACTCCGGCAGGTAGGTATAGGCCCAGGGGTGGCCGGAGACGATCCGCCCGATCCGGGGCAGGATGTGGTGGAAATAGAAATGGTATCCGCCTCGAATCAGGGGATTGGGGGGTGTGGTGAACTCCAGGATCACCAACCGGGATCCGGGACGGAGAACCCGGGCGAACTCCCGGAGCCCCCGGTCCAGATCCGCCAGGTTCCGGAGCCCGAACGCCACCATGGCCCCGTCGAAGGCGGCATCGGGAAAGGGGAGGCGGAGGGTGTCCCCCGTCACCGGGGAGACCGGGGTCCCCTCCAGCTTCTTCTTTCCCTCCACCAGCATGGGCCGGGCGAAGTCCGAGGCCACCACCCGCCCCTGGAACCCCTTCCTGCGCACCAGTTCAAGACTCAGGTCGTAGGTTCCGGCGCAGGCATCCAGGATCCGGGGGGACGCCGGCGTGGGCACGTCTTCCGCCCCTCCCCTCCCCGGAGCCCGACCCGTCCTAGAGGGGAGGCCCAGTCGGTCCACCGCCCTGCGTCGCCAGCGGCGATCGATGTTCAGGCTCAGGACATGGTTCAGCAGATCGTACCGAGGCGCGATCTCGGAGAAGATCGTCCGAACCTGGTGCTCCCGGGCCTCGCCCTGCTCGGGGCGGGCCTTTGGGGTGGTCGCCATGGGATGGGATTCGGGGTAGAATGGATGGGCCTGATGCCGGGTGGGCTGCACTTGCAGGATCCCGGAGAAGGCGGTCTGGGACCCCTGCCCCCTCCTGGGGTTCCCCGGGGGGCTCACCTGCCCTCCTGAAACCTGCCGCAGGCTTCCGCCGTAGGGAAGGTCGGAAGCGCTACTTCATCCTCTGGAAAACGGGAATCCGGATCCCGGTGGACTACGCCGCTCTTGACGATCGTGAGGTGGTGATCCTGGCCTGCAAGGGCCGGGAGCCCGCCTTTCGCGAACTCCTCACCCGCTACGAGAAGCCCGTCTTCTCGTTGGTTTTCCGCATGGTGCGGGACGCCACGCTGGCGGAGGATCTCGCGCAGGAAGCCTTCGTGAAGGCCTTCCATGCCCTGGGGAGCTATGACCCGAAGTACAAGTTTTCCAGTTGGCTCTTCAAGATCGCCAACAACCTCACCATCGACCATCTCCGGAAGAAGCAACTCGACACCGTCTCCATCCACGGATCCCCCCATGCCCGGAGCAGCGAAGAGGCGGAGGAGAGCCAGATCACGGTGACGGACACCGCAGAGACGCCGGAGGAATACACCGAGAACCGCCAGCTCGGAACGCGGATCGAAGCAGCCATCGGGCACCTCCGCCCCGAGTACCGCACCGCCGTCCTCCTCCGCCATGTGGAGGGACACTCCTATGAGGAGGTGGCGGAGATCATGGAGGTCCCCCTTGGAACGGTGAAGACCTTCATCCACCGGGGGCGAAGCGAATTGAAGGAACTCCTGGCGGGGGTGGCCACATGACGCCTCCCCATCCAACGAATCCCGGGGAACGAAACCCGGACGACGACAAATCCGTAGGGAAGTCTGAGACCCCCGAAACCACCCATGAGGAGACTGTGGTGAATCCGCACGACGACGCCCACCTGAACAGCGAACTCCTTCAGGCCATGGCCGAAGGAGCGCTGGACCCGGCACGGATGGACCCCGCACGGGCCCACCTGGCCGGGTGTGGGCGCTGCCGTGCCGAGCTGGAAGGTTGGCAACTCCTCTTCTCGGAGCTGGAGGACCTCCCGGACCTGGGACCGGCCCTGGGATTCGCCGATCGAGTCATGACCAAGGTGGAGGTCCGTCCCCCGCTGGCACAGCGGGCGGCGGATCGCCTCCGGCGCCTCGTCCCGAACCGGAGCGCGCCCTCGAGGGTCCGGCACCTGAACGTCAACGGGATCCATGAGTACCTGGACCGGCAGTTGGGCATCCGAGCTCGCCAGCTTGTAGACGAGCATCTGGCCACCTGTGGCCGGTGCCGCTCCGAGATGGAGGGTTGGGCACCCGTCTTCGAAGGTCTCCAGGCCCTTCCCCGCTTCTCGCCCCCGCAGGGGTTCGCCGACGCGGTGATGGCCCGGGTCCCGGTAGCGGCCATCGCCGAGGCGGCCCGGTCCCCCGAAGCGGCATGGACGACCCGGGCACTCGATGCCGCAAGCCGGCTCATCCCCGCCACCCGGAAGGGTTGGGCGGTGGTGGGCGGGCTGGTGGCCACCCCAACGGTGGCCATGGTGGCCGCTGTGGCCGCGGTGGTCCTTCACCCCCTCCTCTCCTTTGGGGGGATCCTCACCTTCGCCCGCTGGAGACTGTCCGACGCCCTGGGCGCCGGGTGGCTCCGAGCGCTGGAATCATTCGGAGGCAACCCTGTGGTCCTCCGGGCGTGGGAGGTGGTTTCCACCCTCCTGCAGGCCCCGGGAATGGTGGCCTTCGGCCTCGTGGCCCTCTGGGCCTCGGTCCTGGCCGCTGCCTGGGTTCTCTACCGGCACGTGATCGCACCCTCGTTCTCCACGGAAAATCATGCCAAGGCATCTTCCTAAGGGAGTCCCCTCCCTCGTCCTGACCCTCTTGGTCCTGCTCCTCGTCCCCCTGGCAGGGGCGGCGCAGGAGAGGGTTGTGGTCTTCACCCAGGTGACCGTTTCCAGCCAGGAGGCGGGGATCGACCTGGAGTTCGCCGATGGCGGCACCCTCTCCACGGTCTTCCGGGACGGGCGCGTCCTGGTGAATGGAGACGAAGTGGGGGCCTTCACCCCCGGGGACGCCCTGGAACGTTCCTGGCGGAGCCTCCTGGGGCAGGCCGTGGCCGCCGACAACAGCCAGGTGGCGGAACTTCTCCGGAACTGGACCCCGCCCGAGGATCTGTCCGGCGAGGGCGCCCGGTCGGCGGAGGCCCTGACCGCCCGGATCGGTGCCACCTTCGCCCTGGAGGACGCGGCGGCCCAGCCGGCGCTCCCGGCCCTCTCCCCGGAAGCGGAGCGGGAACTCCTCCAGGCCATGGTTCTCCGTCCGGAGCGCCTCCAGGCCCTCACCCGGGCCCTGGAGGACCGGAGGGCGGGACTTCCCATCCAGGCCCACATCGGGGAGTCGGTGCGCGTGGAGGCCGACGACGATGTGGAGGAGACCCTCCTCATCGTGGACGGCGACCTCCTCGTGGAGGGTCGGGTCCGGGGGGACATCCTCCTCCTGGGTGGAGAGATCGAACTGGGCGATGATGCACGGGTGGATGGCGACCTCCGCTGGACCGACGCGCGGATCCGGGGCGACCGGGGGGCGGTGCGGGGGGAGATCCTTGAAGTGACTGGGATCGTGACCCAGACCGAAGCCCAGCTCCGTGCGGAAATCGAGCGGACCCTGCGGGACAGCCTCATGGAGGTGGTCCGGGCGGAGATGGAGCCCAGGGTGTCGGTCCGGACGGGGAGGGACACATCCCGTTCCGTCTTCCGGAATGTCCTCCGGGGGCTGGGAGGACTCTTCCAGACCGCCCTCACCTTCCTCCTCCTGGTGGGCTTGGGCCTGGCCGTCCTCTACTTCTTCCCACGCCACTTCGAGACGGTGGCCCGAACCGCCCAGAACGCCACCGGACGATCGGCGCTGGTGGGGCTGGCGGGAATCGTCCTGGCCTTCCCCACCTGGATCCTGGGAATCGTGGTCCTGGCCATCACCATCATCGGAATCCCGGTGATGCTTCTCTGGCTCCCGGTCTTTCCCCTGGCCTTCGCCATGGCCATGGTGCTGGGGTACCTGGCCATGGCCTGGAATCTTGGCCAATGGGTCTCCCGGAGGCAGTTCCAGGGGCTGGAAGGGTTCGAGACCTCCCGCCCCGCTGCCCAGATCGGGATGGGCGTGGCGGTTCTCCTGGCGGCCTTCGCCCTGGCACATCTCTTCCGGATGGGAGGTCCCGTCCTGGGGATCTTCCACGGACTCCTCACCTTTGTGGGCGTGGTGCTGAGCATGGTGGCCGTGGTGGTGGGGCTGGGCGCCGTGATTCTCTCCCGGGCCGGCAGGGACCGGCACTACGCCGGAGGCGGCTGGAGCCCCGACGATGACCCCTTCGGCCCGGAGCCGGACCCCTACGGCCCCCGGGGGACCCCCTTTTCCTCCCGGCCCCCGGAAGACAACCCCTTCCGGAGCCGCCCGGAGACGTCTTCCGCCGAAGACGCGGCCCCTTCCGACGCTTCTCCTTCCGCCTCCGAGATGGAGTGGGAGACGGAGGGGGGAGCTCCCGAGGGGGATGGATTGGATCGAGAGGATCCCCATGGGCGTTAGAAGACTGCTGAAGAAGGAGAGGGGCGATGGAAGGAGAACCAGGAATCGGCCCTCGTTGAGCCGGCAGGTTGTCCACGGTGGGGTGGGAGCGGTGGTGTTCGCTCTTGTCCTGTGGGCGGGCATGGCCCTCCCATCCCCCGTGGCGGCCCAGACCTGGTCCACCACCCAGTACGAGCGTCAGATCCGCGGCGAGACCGAACTCCGGGTCGAGGTGGAATACGGAATGGGGACCGTCACCCTCCTTCCCGCAGGGCCCGGGATCCTCTACCGGGCCCGGGTCCGCTACGACGAAGAGGGGTTCACCCCGATCCACGACTTCCGTCCCGGAGTCCTCCGGGTGGGGGTGGAGGGTTCCTCGCGCCGGACGTCCCTCCGGCGGGGAGAGCAGGAGGGGGAACTCACCCTCCGCCTCAGCCGGGAACTCCCCCTCCGACTCAAGATGGAGTTCGGGGCGGTGCGATCCGAACTCGACCTGGGGGGCCTCCAACTCCAGCAACTGGACCTCTCCACCGGTGCTTCCGACACCCGGGTCCGGGTATCGGAGCCGAACCCGGGGGAGCTGGAACAGGCCACCTTCAAGGTGGGGGCTGCAGCCTTCGTGGCCACGGACCTGGGACGGCTCAACGCCCGGGAGATCAACGTGGAAGCCGGTGTGGGGGACGTGCGACTGGAACTGGGAGGCCTGACCCGGTCACGAACACGGGTCCAGGCGAAGATGGGTCTGGGGTCGCTGGAAATTCGAGTCCCCGACACCGCAGGGGTGAGGATGACCCGCTCCACCTTCCTCTCCTCGGTGAACGCTCCGGGGCTGGAGCGGAACGGGAACGTCTACCTTTCGCCAAACTGGGACCGGGCGGAAGTCCAGGTCGAGATCCATGTGGAAAGCGCCTTCGGGAGCGTCTCGATCCTCCCCATCCGGTGAGTTGGATCTTTCCGGTGAGCTGGAGCTTTCCAGTAAGCTGAATCTTTCCGCCGGGGCGCCCGTAGTGAAGATTGGAAGTTCCTCGGTCACGAGGCCCTCTCCATGAAACCAAAGGACCGACCGAGCCTCGACCCAGGGGCCTATTTCAACGGGAGTTCATCATGATCGGGACCCTGCTTACCTTCTTCGCCGTCGGTCTCCTGACCCTCATTGTGGTGGGCATCGTGCTCTCCATCGTCGGGACCGTCTTCTCCCTCGCCTTCGGACTGGCCTCCGTGCTCCTCTTCAAGGTCGCCCCCATCCTCTTGGTAGGATGGCTGGTCTTGAAGCTGCTGGACCGGAGGAAGTCCCCGGACGAACTCACCGCCGCGGACCGGGAGTGGCTGGAAAGCGGCAAGTAACGCCGCCCCTCAGGCCTCGATGACCGGAGGCCTCCACGCCGTGGAGTCCTCCAACGCATCCAGGAGAGGGCCCGGGTCCTCGAAATCCTGAAGGGACCGATCCCCGAACTCCTCCAGCGAAACCCCGTGGGACTGGAACTCCTGAAGGGTCTCGGGAAAGTCCCGGACGATGACGTGGAGCGGACTGGTGAAGAGCGCGTCCCTGGAGGGGCGGGGAAGGAACGGCGTTCTCATCACACCGTCTCCGGGTTCCGAACCGAGGCGAAGACCCGGGCCGCCACCTCTCCCAGAGCCTGACCCGCCGGTGAATCCGGTGCATCCAGGACGGTGGGGGTACCGGCGTCCCCGGCCCGGCGCACCGCCGGATCCAGGGGCACCCGCCCCAGGAAGGCGAGGCCCAGATCCCGGGCCAGCCGCTCCCCACCCCCGCTCCCGAAGATCTCCCCCGCCATGTTCTCCACGATCCCCAGCACCGGGGTGTTCACCCGCTCGAACATCTTCACTCCCCGGCGCACGTCCCCGGTGGAGACGGCCTGGGAGGTGGTGATCATGACGGCCCCGTCCAGATCGATGGTCTGGACAAGGGAGAGCTGGGCATCTCCGGTTCCAGGAGGCATGTCCACGACCATCACGTCCAGCGGTCCCCAGTTCACCTGCTCCAGGAACTGCCTCAGGATCCCGGCGATGAGGGGCCCACGCATGATGGCGGGCTGCTCCTCCTCCAGAAGGAATCCCAGGCTCATGAGACGCACGCCGTGGGCCTCCAGCGGCTCGATCATCTCTTTCCCCTTTTCCCCGCTCACCTTCGGCCGGCGGGTCTCGCCGAACATCCGGGGAATGTTGGGACCGTAGATGTCGGCGTCGAGGAGGCCGACCCGGAGGCCTTCCCTGGCCAGGGCGGCCGCCAGGTTGGACGCCACCATGGACTTCCCCACCCCTCCCTTGCCGGAGCTCACCGCAATGATGTGGTCGGTGTCCGCCAGGATCCCGGGGCGTGGGGTCGGCGCCGGGACCGAACCGGGCTGGAGGCCGCCCTTCGACGGAGCTCCCGCGCCATCTCCTCCCGCTGAGGGGGTGGGTCCACCCCCAGCGGTCTGGGGAAGCTGCACGTTCACCTTCACCGACGCCACGCCATCCACCTCTTCGGCCCGGGTGCGAACCTCCTTCACCAGGGTCCCGGGATCCCGGGGACGGAGGGAGAAGGCGAAACGAACCTCGCCTCCGTCCCCTACCTCCAGGTTCTGGACGTGGCCACTGGACACCACGTCCTCTCCCGTGTGGGGGTGGACGATGCCGGACAGGGCGCTCATGACGGAACGCTTCAGGGCCTCGGTGCTCATGATCAGGGGCAATCCTGGTTGATTTCGATTGGGTAGGTCAGGGCACGGACTTCCAAAGGAAGCTCGGCTTGGAAGCAGGGCCCTCACGGGACCCGATCCCGAAACGCGAGAGGCCCGCTCCCTTCAGGGCAGCGGGCCCCGGAACCGGACCATCAGCGCATGGAACACGGGTGGAGGGGGAACAGGGCCGCCGGTCGATCAGACCGCCAGCACCTCGTTCACCTCCGGAAGTGTGTTCCGGATGCGCCGCTCGATCCCCTCCTTCAGGGTGAGCATGGAGATTGGGCAGGATTCACAGGCCCCCATGAGGCGCAGGTGAACCACCCCTTCCGTCTCGTCGTATCCCAGGAACTCCACATCACCGCCATCGGCGTGGAGGGCCGGCCGGATCTGCTCCAGAACTTCCTGGATCCGCTCTTCTTTGGACATGGATCCGATCCTTCGCTGAGAATTCGAGCCGCACGGGGGCGATCTTCGTCCCCGCACCTCCCGAAGCTACCTGCGGGCAAGGAGGGAGGTCAACGGCCTCCTCATGGGGCCGCGAGCCGACCGGCGGCGTGGAGCCCCCGGGCAAGGTCTTCTTCGAGGTCCGCTACCCCCTCCAGGCCTACCGAGATCCGGACGAAACCATCGGGAATTCCAATGGCCCGCCGGGCATCGAGGGTGAGGGACCGGTGGGAGGTGAGTCCAGGGAGGGAGACCAGCGTCTCAACTCCCCCCAGGCTGGGAGCCACAGCCGCCAGTCGAAGGGCACGACAGAAGGCCGCGGCCGCCGGTGCGCCTCCCGAGAGGACGAGCCCGAGCATCCCCCCCGGCCCCGACATGAGCTCCTGATAGACCTCCCGGTCGGGGTGATCCTCCCGGGAAAGATGGATCACCCGTTCCACCCCGCTCTGTCCGTCCAGCCATGCCGCCAACACGGTGGCGTTGGCGCTGTGGCCCGCCATCCGGACCCCCAGCGTCCGGAGACCCCGGTCCAAGAGCCAGGCCGCCTGGGGGTCCAGGGAGGGGCCATAGAGCCGGAGCATCCCCCGGACCTCTTCCACCATGGCACTTCCTCCGGATATGACACCGGCGCACAGGTCCGAATGTCCCCCCAGGTACTTGGTGGCGGAATGCACCACCAGATCCGCCCCCCACTTCAGGGGCTGGAGGAGAAGGGGTGTGGCGAAGGTGGCATCCACGACCAGGGGAATGCCCCGTTCCCTGGCCACGGCGGCCACCGGCCGCGGATCCCGGATCCGGATGCCGGGATTGGTGGGGGTCTCCAGATACAGACCCCGAGTCCGGGGACGGAGTTCTCGGCGCCAGCCTCGGGCATCGGAGGCGTCCACGAAGGTCACCTCGACTCCGCGCCGGGGGAGCTCTTTTTCCATGAAGAGGCGGGTGGCCCCGTAGATTTCCGAGGAGGAGATGAGGTGATCACCGGCCCGGACCAAGGTCAGGAGCGTAAGGGAGATGGCCGCCATCCCACTCCCCAACACCAGACTGTCCTCCGCCCCCTCCAGGAGGGCCAGCTTCCGGGACACCTCCAAGGCGTTGGGAGTGTTCCCGTAGCGGGCATACAAGAGCTCTCCGGGATCATCGGGACCTCCCCCGTGGAAGGTGGCGCTCCGAACCAGAGGCGGCACCACAGGAGCTCCGGGCCGCCGGGGGCCCAGGGGACCCTCCCCATGGATGGCGGTGGAATGGGGGTGTCTGGGAGGCGGGGTCATATCAGGGTCTGCCTACTAGAAGGGCGATCGGGGTGTCAGGATGGCGACCACGGGTCAGACTCCGGGAGAGAGAGGGGGGCCGGAGCCCAGTTCCCGGGAAAGGGCGCTCAGGGAATGGAGATCTCCCCGAACCGGATGCCGGAAGACCAGGCGGCGCCGCACCAGGAGCTCAAGGATCTCGTCGTCTCCCGAGTCCCGGTAGAGGACAGGGGAGATCCGGTCGCGGGCGATCCGCCCCTCATCCTCCACACGGGACCAGAGAGCCCCTTCCCTTGCCCGCGCTGGGCCCATGAGGCGGGTGGGGCCGGCGTCCACCTGGACCACGGCCCGTAGATCATGACGCTCCAGGACCGCTTCGATGGGCTCACGGTGGAACTCCCGCACCCCCTGGAAGAGGACGAAGGTGCCTCCCTCCGGGTCCTCCTGCACCGCCAGGATGAGCTTGGCCACCACCTCGTCGGCACAGGAGAAGTCCAGGACCGACACCGACGAGAGATCCACCAGGGAGAGGACCGGACGGCGAAGATCCCGGAGCTGGTTCTCGATGGCGAGACGAACGGCTCGTCCCGTGGGGCGGGTCACCAGGTGGGAATAGAGGCTGGCCACCGTGCGCGAAAGGAGCTCTCGCACATCCACGGCGAAGGCGTCGAACTGGAGATCCTCGGGTCCGGTCATGGCTGATCCCCCTCCACCCGCTCCGGAAGGAGGATGGTGATCCAGGAGCCGGGCACCATAGGGAGCCCCGATTCCAGCGGAGGCAGGTCCTCCCACTCCGGAACATCGGCGATGCGGGCCGTCCCGCTCCGGATGGCGATGAGCCCGTTCCACCGTCGGACCTGCTTTCGGATCTGCTGGATCCCCTGTCCCCTCCCCTGGTCGGGGAAGCGGGTGATTCCGTGGATGAAGGCCGCTTCCAGGGCGGTGGCGTCACTCCATCGATCGCCGTAACGCCCGGCGTGCTCGCTGGAGAGGGAGCCCCGGAAGCCGCGTCCCACGTCCCCCACCGCCAGGACCAGCACCTGCCGTCCCAGGCGGCGGGTCCACTGGTACGTCTGGGCCGCCACCCACCCTGGCGCCTCGGCGTGCTCCAGGATGTTCTGGCAGACCTCGGAGAGGATCACCGAGAACTGGATCACCGCCGACGGAGGAAGGTGGAGGGTACGCCCCAGGATGAGGGCCGCCCGCTCCTGCACCCGCTCCACCAGCTCGTGGACATCCCGGTTCTCCTGGATCGGGGTAATCTCGAGGAGGACTTCCGAAGCCCTCCCGCCTCGTCGAGTGGCGCGATCCTCCATTCGGAAGATCCCGGCCCCGGCCTCGAAGAACCCCATCCGGGAGAGGTACCCCGGAACCTCGCCTCCCTCGGGGAGCTGAAGGGCCGGAGGCTCTCCGGTCCGGCTCAGGAGGTGTCGCCCCAGGCCCAGGAGTCCGATCATCCCCACCGGGTCCACCCATCGGAGGCGCCGGGCGTCCAGGAGCGCCTTCCCTTCCTTCACCCGGGAGACCTCTTCCGCAAAGTGGTCCAGGGTCCGGTAGTCCAGGGAAGAGGGGACGTCGATGACGTTCATGGATCCCCGGGGGCGACCCGCCCCGAAAGATGATGGCGGAGACCCCGGGCGCCCCGGTGCCCCACATTTCGCGCCGCCTGAGCGTTGGCCCGGCCCATGGCCGTCTCCAGGTCGTCCCCGGCCAGGAGGCGGGCAAAGGCCGTGGAGCCCCAGACGTCACCGCAGCCGGTGGTGTCCCCCTGCGTCGCCGTCCCGGAGGCGTCCACCTTTCCGCTCCGGGTCGGGGCCGGATCCGCCATCCGCCCACGGCCCTTCGGCCAATCCCGGGGTTCAGGAGAGAATCCCCCCCGGGCCACGTAGGCCGCTCCCCGGGGTCCCAGCGTCACCGTCAGCAGGTCCAGGTCGGCCCCCACGACGGCCCCGGCCAGCGCCCATGGATCCCCGACCGCCTCTCCCAGGAGCTGGAACTCATCCTCGTTCATCTGCACCGCATCGAAGGAGTGGAGCCAGTCCGCCCACGCGGGAAGGGGCCGGGGAAATCGGGCTCCCTCCACTCCCACCCCCAGGAAGAGGGAGTGGAGGTCGGCCCAGATGGGACCCTTGAAGCCCAACTTCAGGCTCCGGGCGGTTTCCAGTTCCATCTCGAACCCGGAGATGAAGTTCACGTAGAGGGCATCACAGAGTCCCAGCAGGGGGGAGAGCTGGGGCCAGCCCCAGGGCGGGACTCCGCCGGTGAGGCGTTCGGTGAGGCGCACCCCGTCGCGGTACACCAACTCCACCCGGTTGTTGGAATGGGGAACCACCACCACCCCGGGCTCCACACGGACCCGGGGAAGGTCCCGGAGATAGCGAAGGGCCGGTTCCGCCAGGTCCCGACCCACCCGGACCAGGGGAAGGATCTCCCACTCCTCGGGGAGCTCCACGGTCAGGGCCTCGAGGGCATAGCCGATCCCCCCCCACTCCTCCACCGGTTCCACCCGGATGTCCCGGTTCCGAATCGTGTCCCATACCAGTGTTCCCAAGACGCCCAGGACGGGTCGCCGGCCGGGCTCCCCATCAGGCCCCCCACCCTTCGCCCCCCGGAGAAACGTCCCATCCCCGGTCCCGTCGCGAATCTCCAGGAAACGCACTAGTCGCCCAGGGAGAGTACGGCCAGGAAGGCCTCCTGGGGAATCTCCACGGAGCCCACCTGCTTCATCCGCTTCTTCCCCTCCTTCTGTTTCTCCAGGAGCTTGCGCTTCCGGGTGATGTCCCCGCCGTAGCACTTGGCGGTCACATTCTTTCGTACCGCCTTCACATTCTCCCGGGCGACGATACGACTCCCGATGGTGGCCTGGAGCGCGACGTCGAACTGCTGGCGGGGGATCAACTCCTTGAGCTTCCGGGTGAGGTCCCGGCCATGGCTCTCGGCCTTGTCCTCGTGGATGATCACCGAGAAGGCGTCCACCGGGTCCCCGTTCAGGAGGATGTCCAGGCGGACCAGCCGGTCGTCCCGGTACTCCAGGAATTCATAGTCCAGGGAAGCATACCCCCGGGTCCCGCTCTTCAGGCGATCGTAGAAATCCAGGACGATCTCCGCCAGGGGGAGCTCGAACTCCAGCTCCACCCGCTGGGGGTCCAGGTACTGCATCCCCAGGAAGACGCCCCTGCGCTCGTGGGCCAGCTTCTGGACATTCCCGATGTACTCGGAGGGACACATGACCCGGGCCTTCACCATCGGCTCGGCCACCGAGGCGATGCGACCCCGGTCGGGGAGCTTCGTCGGGGTCTCCACCCAGAGCTCCTCACCGTTGGTCAGCCGGACCCGGTACTTCACGTTGGGGACGGTGGTGATGAGTTGCACCCCGAACTCCCGGTCCAGCCGCTCCTGGACGATCTCCATGTGGAGGAGCCCCAGGAAGCCGCAGCGGAACCCGAAACCCAGGGCCGCCGAGGTCTCGGGCTCGTACTGGAGGGCCGCGTCGTTCAAGCGGAGCCGATCCAGCGCCTCCCGGAGGTCCTCGTAGTCGTCGGAGTCCGTGGGATAGAGGCCGGCGAAGACCATGGGACGGACCTCCTGGTATCCCGCCAGGAGCTGCGTCGCAGGATTCTTGGCGTCGAGGATGGTATCCCCGACCCGGGTGTGGGCCACTTCCTTCACGGCGGCCACCATGTACCCCACCTCTCCGGGACCCAGTTCGGGCTGGGGCACCCGCTGGATCCGCTGGAACCCCACCTCGGTGACCTCGTAGCTCTCGTCGTGGGCGCCGAAGCCCACCTGCATCCCGGGCCGCAGTCGGCCGTCCACCACACGGATGGAGGGGACGGCGCCCAGGTACTTGTCGTAATAGGAGTCGAAGATCAGGGCCCGGAGCGGTGCGTCGGGGTCCCCTTCGGGAGGGGGCACATGGGCCACCACCGCCTCAAGGATCTCCGGGACCCCCTTCCCCTCCTTGGCGCTGGCCAGGAGGATGGAGTCGGGGTCCACCCCGAGGAGTTCCACCAGCTCGTCCCGGCGCCGCTCCGGTTCGGCCCCGGGGAGGTCGATCTTGTTCAGGACCGGGATGATCTCCAGTCCCGCGTCCAGGGCCAGGAAGAGGTTGGAAAGGGTCTGGGCCTGAATCCCCTGGCTGGCGTCCACCACCAGGAGGGCACCCTCGCATGCGGCAAGGGACCGGGACACCTCGTAGGTGAAGTCCACATGACCCGGNGTATCGATGAGGTTCANCTCATAGATCTTCCCNTCGGACGCCGTGTANTCCATCCGGACGGCGTGGAGCTTGATGGTGATCCCCCGCTCCCGCTCCAGTTCGTTTGAATCCAGCACCTGGTCCCGCATGGCCCGGGAGTCCAGGGTGCCGGTGGCCTCGAGAAGCCGATCGGCGAGCGTCGACTTGCCGTGGTCGATGTGCGCCACGATGCAGAAGTTGCGGATATTCTCGATGCGCACGGGAAAGGGGGCTGAACGGGACGTCCCGGGAAGGAACCGACCCCTGGGGGCCGTCCGGACCTTGCGGCGAAACCGGGATTCGATACCTGCAAGATAACCGGAAGCGGCAGCGTCGATCAATCGACTCCCGAAAGGGGAAAGCCCTTTTCAGGCGGTGATTTCCCCGCCGCCGCCCTCTCCCCTTCCCCCACCGACTGCCCTACCTTTCCCTAGCGTCGGATCCCCCCTTCGGAGGTATCCCATGAGCTTGGAAGGAAGCGATTCACAGGGTCCCGGGAACCGGCATCCTGCCTGTGGAATGCCTGGGCACCCCGGGGACTCTCCGGGGGAGTCGAGGGCACGTCGGAACTGGCTTTTCCCGACCTTTCTCCTGGCCCTTCTGGCCGTCCCTGCCCTTCCCGCCCTCCCCGGGGGCGGGGGAACGGCGGAAGCCCAGACGGTGGAGGACCAGCTCGGGGCCCTCGCCGAGGACAACGCCGCCCTCTATGTCCTCCCCCTCACCGAGGGCCTGGGCTACGCCCTGAACAGCGGCCTCTTCGATACGGCCCATGCGATGCGGGCCTTTCGATTCGACGTCTCGGCCCGGGTCTTCGGGGCGCTCACGCCGGTGGATGTCCGCCGCTTCGACGCCATCCTTCCCGACACCCTCCACTTCGCCCACCCCGCCCTTGGCAGCCGGACCTACCCGGCCCCCTATCACCCGCGGGGCGACGACCCTTCCACTCCCAGCGCCGCCGGAACGGGAGCCGGCGTCGTCATGGAACCCGCCGGGTCCTTCCGTCAGGACCTCCTTCAAGCCGGCGAGGATCCCGATGCCTACAACCTCCGGTTTCCCGACGGCCTGGACCTCTCGGTGATCCCATACGCGGTCCTCCAGTTGGTTGTGGGGGTCGGGTTCGGTTCCGAGGTGATGGTCCGTTTCCTCCCCACCTTCGAGCTGGGAGCCGACGTGGGGAATGCCCGCGCCGTGGGGTGGGGGGTCAAGCACGAGATCGGTCGTTGGGTGGAACTCCCCATCGACCTCTCGCTGCAGGTTGGCCGACAGTCGGTGGAGGTGGGAGACTACCTGGATGGGTCGTCCCGGGAGATGGGGATCCTGGCGGGACGCACCTTCGGGCCTCTCTCCGTGTACGGAACGGCAGGGACGCGCCGAAGCTCAGTGGAGGTGCGATACCGGGTGCAGAATCCCGAAGGACTCCCAACCCTCCCCGAGGACGGGACCGAAGTGGCCTTCCGCTCAGGGCTCGACTCGACCCTGGCCATGGGTGCCGGATTCCGGCTGCAGTTCCTCCTCCTGAATCTCGCGGGTCAGTATCTGGCCGGCGACTATGACAGCTTCTCCGTGAAGGTGGGGCTCGGCCTCCCCTGAACTCCGCCCTGGCCGCCCTCCTCCTCTCGACCCCGATCCGATCCGCCGCATGCCCCCTGAAACCTCCAACGCCCGGACCCGTCGCCCCGACCTCCTGGGTCCCGCGGAACTCGCCGCCCTGGGTGGGTTGGAGCTGGTAGCCACCAAGGTGGTGGACGGCTTCCTCCTTGGACTCCACCGGTCGCCCCGACGGGGTCTCTCGGCGGAGTTCGCGGAACTCCGGGCCTATCGGCCGGGGGACGACCTCCGCCACGTGGACTGGCGCATGGTGGGACGATCCGACCGCTTCTACGTGAAGCAGTTCGAGGAGGACACGCACCTGGGTGCCTATCTCCTCCTGGATGTGAGCGGCTCCATGGGGTGGAGCTCCCAGCCCGGCGCGCTTCCGTCCAAGCTCTGGTACGGCCAACTCCTAACGGCGGCAATGGGACTCCTCCTCATCCGGCAGGGAGACCGGGTCGGCTTCGCGCCCTTCGACCAGGGCGTCCGGGACTGGCTCCCTGCCCGGGGGGGCCGACGGCACCAGGCGGAGCTCTTGCGTCGGGTGGCGGAACAGGAAGCCAGGGGAGAGACCGAGGCAGGGGAACCGGTGCGGGAGGTTGCCCTTCGCCTCCGGAGACCCGGAATGGTGATCCTGGTGTCGGACCTCCTCCTCGACGCGGAGACCACGGCCCGTGCCCTCCGCTACCTGTCCCATCGGGGACACCAGGTGTTGGTGCTCCATCTCCTGGACCCAGGTGAACGGGAACTCTCCGGCACCGGCACCCGCCTCTTCAAGGACCCGGAAACAGGCCAGGAACTCCGGGTTTCCGTGCCGGAGATCCGCGCCGCCTATCGGGATGCGGTGGAGGGGGCCATCCGAAGCTGGCGGGCCGCGCTCCGACCGTCAGGGGTGGACTATCACCTGGTGGACACCAGCCGACCTTTCGGACCGACGCTTCGCCACGTCCTCCGGGCCCGGGCCCGTCGCTGAGCCGTGACCCTTCTCGCACCCCTCCTCCTACTGGCGGGCCTGGCCCTGGCCATCCCCCTCATCCTCCATCTCTGGCAACGGAACCAGACGGAGACCGAGGCCTTCCCGGCCCTGCGGTACCTCCTCACCAGCACCAGGGATCGGGATCACACCCTTCGCCTTCGCCAACTGCTTCTCCTCCTCACCCGGCTGGCTCTCCTGGCCCTCCTGGTCCTGGCCGCCGCCCGTCTCGTTCTGCCCATCGGGGGACGGGACCACCCGTCCGGTTCCCTGGTCCTCATCGTGGACAACGGGCTCTCCTCAGGGCTGGTGGTGGAAGGGGCACGGGTCCTGGACCTTCTCAGGGATCAGGCCAGGGAGGCGGTAGGAGCGGCAGGCGCAGGGGATCGGATATGGGTGGTGGCGGCAGGTGAACCCTGGCGGGCCACCTTTCCCCTCACCCCTTCCCAGGCGGACTCCCTCCTCTCCACTCTCCGCCCCACAGCGGTGGCCCCGGACCTGTCCGGCGCCCTGACCCGGGCCGACGCCCTCCTGGCCGCCGCCGGCGATGGCCCCTCGGAGATCCTCCTTTTCTCCGACCTCCGCGCACTGGAGACCGGGGAGCCGCCGGCACTGGAGTCCCCCGTCCTGATCCTGGACACCGAGCTTCCCCAGGTGCCGCAACGGGGGATCGCCGAGGTCCGGGTGGGCGGAGGCCTTCCCCCCCGGGCGGGCGATCCATCGGAGGTGGAGGTTCGGATCGCCGGCGCCGACTCCGCGGGCGTTGCCGTTCGAATCCACCTGGGAGACGAACTCGTGGCCGCAGGGAGGACCGATGAACGGGGATGGGGCGTCTTCCCGCTTCCGGCCATGGAGGCGGGGTGGTGGACCGGGCGTGTGGAGATCGACCCCGACGCCCTCCTCGCCGATGACGTGGTGGACTTCGCCCTCCAGGTGCGTCCGGCGCCCACTGTCGCCCTCCAGGGGCCATCTCCCCCCTTTTTGGCAGAGGCGCTGGAGGCGCTGGAGGCCGGCGGTCGGATCCGGACGGCTCCCCCCCCCTCCGCCCAGGTCCAGCTCCTGACGGAGGGC